>Ga0206982_1017_pt1 | contig 61812 bp, 56 predicted proteins | sample Alteio_BWMinCont_18_FD_153493 | JGI IMG/M metagenome (GOLD analysis project Ga0206982, IMG submission 153493) | Enriched cells from forest soil in Barre Woods Harvard Forest LTER site, Petersham, Massachusetts, United States -... | ecosystem: Environmental > Terrestrial > Soil > Temperate forest >... | reverse complement strand
ACAGTTCTACAACGATGGCACTTTTTATGTCGGTGGTCACAACTACGATAGTAAAAGCAGCATGTTAGCTATTCTGGATGATAATAACAATCCCAATCACGACAAGAATTCTTTATTGATACAGGATGCCTGGGGCAGCTACTATATAAGCAGGGATACCATTTATATGCAACGCTTTTCTTACACACCAGGCACAGAATTTTCAGAAAAAACAACAGGTATGGTGGCTGTTATAAAAAATGACAGTTCATTCAGCATGATCAAGGAAACTTGCGACTGGTGCGGCATTAATGAATATTTTGGATCACAGGGCCATATATTTGATGAGCCTGTTGCTTATGATTTTCACAGGCTTAACCGTTTACCAGATCCAGGACTTGCTTGGTTCAGAAAGAAAGCATGGTTTATAGAAGGTAACCAGGAACAAACTTTTGCAGGAAACAGGTGACAAATTCTTAGCAGCATAAAAAAAAACGTCCCGCTTTTTAGTGGGACGTTTTTTTTAACCTAAAATATTTGGTTACTAGTTACTATTTTATTGGTTCTTGCGCGGCAAGGGTCACATTGTGTGCTGCAACAGACGATGGATAAGCTGCAGTATTACCATCCTTATCAACAAGGGTAAGCGTGATATGCGATTTACCTACACCGAGATTTTGTATAAAATTAGATTTCCAATCGGTGATCATAAGTGTAGTATCGTATGCAGTGCCACGGGTATCGTTGCTGATTACCGCCTTCACCTTGTAGCCGTCAGGAGATAAGGTACAGTTCCATACATAAAAATCAAGCAGCACATTTGCAGTGTCCTTACCCAGGTAATCACCTTTAGGTCTGCTATAAAATACCATCGGCGCAGTTGGGGCTTCCAGTTTCTTCAGGTTTCCTTTCTCGTCTATTTTAAAATGGCAAACTACGGCGGCGCCTTTATTTTTTAAAGATTCGTGGTAAGAACGTGAAAGGAAGGCCATCAGGTAATGTTCCGTATTATTGGCCAGGGTTATTTTATTGGTTGGTTCATATAGCGCTTTGTAGGGTTTGTTATCCATAATAAAATGTATGTGCTGCCCCTGTGCTGAGTTGTTGCAGAGTTTAGTGCCGGTATCAGTAGTTTGCATCTTCAGTTCGTAGTTCTTTACATCAAAGTTAAAAGTCACTGTAGCGCTGTCTGTACCTGCTTTTTGTGCAGTTACATCTTTTATAGCCAGTTGTGCGTTAGGAAATTCTGGAGACGAACCGGTAGGAACTAATGAAAGATGAGTGTACACAGGTTTCGCAGTGTCCTGTCCTGTAGTTTCGGTTTTTGTTGTGCTTTGTCCGCAGGCTGCAAACAGCAGGGCAGCTGCCCCAAGCGACAATATAGATGTCTGTTTCATGAATAAAATTTATGAATGTGTCATCAAAGCTAATCCTTATCTGGTAAATAATACTGTGCAGCATTTTCAGAAAAATTTAAGTATTTACAATTGGCATATAAAAACCGGAACTGTTATTTTTGCAGGCAAGCAAATGCATTTTTTCATATTTGCACCGCTAAAAGGCACAATGCCTATCTTTTAGCATTTTAATAATGACTTTTAAGCTATTTTGTGACCTAGTATAATAATATGACTACCGCTGAATTATTAAAGAAGGTAAGGCGTATAGAAATAAAGACAAAGGGGCTCAGCAATCATATTTTTGCTGGTGAGTACCATTCTACTTTTAAGGGTAGGGGTATGTCTTTTAGCGAGGTGCGCGAATATGTGCCGGGCGATGACGTGAAGTTCATAGACTGGAATGTTACAGCCCGCTTCTCTCACCCCTTTGTAAAGGTGTTTGAAGAGGAACGCGAACTGGTGGTAATGCTTTTGGTTGATGTAAGTACCAGTTCATTATTTGGTACACACCAGCGTTTGAAACGCGACCTGATAACCGAACTGGGTGCAGTACTCTCTTTCTCTGCCACTACAAACAATGATAAAGTAGGTGTTGTATTTTTTAGCGACAAGATTGAAAAATATATACCACCCAAAAAAGGCCGTAGTCACATACTGCGCATTATACGCGAACTCATAGCATTGGAGCCACAACAGGCCGGTGGTACAAATGTAGATGTAGCCTTTAAGTTCCTGAACAATGTATTGAAGAAGAAAACCATCACATTTGTACTCAGCGATTTTGTAAGCAAACCCTATGAGCAAGGTTTGCAACTTGCTGCCCGCCGGCACGATGTGGTAGGCATTCATGTTTACGATGCTGTAGATAAAGAGCTACCCTCAGCAGGGTTGTTGCAGGTTATGGATGCCGAAAGCGGCGGGGTGCGCTGGCTGGATACCGATGACCGGAATGTGCGTACTCAATATACCAGTGCCTTTGAAGATTATCGTAAGTATTGTGCTGCCGCGTTCAGGAAGAGCGGGGCTTCTCTGCTTACTGTACGCACAGACCAGGACTATGTAAAAATTCTGCAAAGTTATTTTAAAGGAAGGTGATACTATAAATGAAAGTGCGGATACAAAAAATAATATTTACGATCGTGGTCCTGTTGTCAGCAAACCATGCTGCTCATGCCCAGGGTGCCAGGATCACTTCAAGAATGGATGCCACACAGATACTTGTGGGCGACCAGGCCAGGCTGTTCATTGAAATAAAATTGAACGGGAAAAACGAAAAAGTCTTGTGGCCTGTGCTACCAGATTCTTTTAACCACCTTGAGGTAGTGGACAAGGGGAAGATAGACACAGTAAGAGATGGCGATAACATATCTTACAGGCAGCGTTTGCTCATTACAGGTTTCGATTCTGGTTCTTATACTGTTCCTTCTATAGCTTTCAAAGTAAAGCCAAACTACGATTCAGCCTATACCGTTAGTACAGATTCCTTCCAGTTACTGGTACAAACGGTGGCTGTAGATACTACCAAGGCATTTAAGCCCATAAAAGATATCATCAAGGTTAAAGGCTCCTGGCTCGACTATATATGGTATATCCTGGCGGGCGCTTTGCTGATGCTGCTCATTATTTTTATTGTCACATACTTTATACGCAATAAAAAAGCTAAGGTGCCTGCTGGCCCTGTTACCCCTCCCGAAACACTGCAGCAAAAAACCATACGCTTGCTTGCCTCCCTTGAAGAAAAGCAAATGTGGCAGAAAGGAGAAGTTAAGGAGTACTATACAGAGCTTACAGATATACTGCGCAACTACATAGAACTGCGGTTCAAAACCCCGGCTATGGAACTGACTACCGACGAACTGCTTTACAAGGTGCGCATACACCGCGAAATGCAGCCGTTTGAAGAATACCTGGAAAGCATATTGCATACAGCCGATATGGCAAAGTTTGCTAAAAGCCAGCCTTTGCCCCAGGAGCATATGGCTGCTATGGAAAAGGCTATAAAATTTGTTGTTGCATCCAAACCTAATAGAAACGAAACCCAACAGACCCAATGATCAGCTACTTTATGGATTGGCAGCATTTTAGGTTTGCATACCCTGCTTATTTCGGGTTGCTGCTGCTTGTCCCTTTTATGATATGGTGGCAGTCCCGGAGCAAAAAAAGTAATTTCCCGGTAATGCGCCTCACCACCCTGGCAGGCCTGGAGAAAATAAAACCTACAGGTAAGGTACGCCTGAGGCCTATACTATTTATTTTACGCATCATAGCAGTCATCACCCTTATCATCGCACTTGCAAGGCCGCAATCATCTAACGTTACTGAACGCGTGGATAGCGATGGTATAGACATTGTAATAGGCATAGACGTATCGGGCAGTATGACTGCCGAAGACTTTAAGCCCAACCGTATAGAGGCGGCAAAAGCTGCCGCTGAGCGTTTTGTTGACGATAGGCCAACAGACCGTATAGGCCTGGTCATATTTTCTGGCGAAAGCTTCACTATGTGCCCCATTACTATCGATCATAATGTACTGAAAGAGCAGATACGTAATGTAAAAAGCGGAATGCTGGTAGATGGTACTTCTATAGGTATGGGGTTGGCTACTGCGGTCGATCGGCTACGCTATGCAAAGGGCAAGAGCAAGGTCATTATCCTGCTTACCGATGGTGTGAACAATACAGGCCTTATAGACCCCAATACTGCCCTTGAAATTGCAAAGGCATACAAGGTGCGCGTATATACAGTTGGTATTGGCACCATGGGCGAAGCGCTGATGCCCGTGCCTACACCTACAGGTACACAGAATATAATGATGAAGGTGGAGATAGATGAGCCTTTGCTGAAACAAATAGCCAGCGAAACTGGTGGTAAATATTACAGGGCCACAAACAACAAAGCCCTCAGCGATATATACAGCAACATAAATAAACTGGAAAAGACAAAGGTGGATATCAGTTCATTCAAACATTATACTGAGCTGTTCTTCCCGTTTGCTATAATAGCAGTTTTATGTCTCCTGCTCGAAATGCTGTTGCGTTATACCCTATTTAAGAGCATAACTTAATAGCGGCAAGCCTGGTTGTGTTAACTATCTGCCATTCAGCACAGATTAAATGAACCTGCTGGTTTTCAGCATACAACTGCGGGCTATTTTAATTGATGTACTGCCGTTGCCGCATTAATGCTCCCATCTGCAGACTGCAAAAAAGCAATTATAGAACAGTCTGCAGCGCTAAGGCCTGCCGGCATATCTATAGTTACGTGGCCTGTTTGTGCTGTTGCAGTTATGGTCTTTAAAACGCGTACTACATTTAAATGCTTTAAAACAGATCCTGCATTTTCACCTGCTTTCACATTGCTTGTAGTATTTTTTTGTACCAGTGCTACCTGCAATTGTTTGCTATGGATGTTACCCGATATGCTATAGGTTATAGCAATATGCTGGTTTTGCACCACAGCATTCAACAAAATGCCATTTTGTGATGCCACACCCAGCCCGGAATTAATTGCAGCATGTAGTTTACGGGAGTCCGATCCTGTAAATTCAGTACGTCCGTTTACTATGGCTTGTGGTGTATATACCGAGCTTAACCCCAAAATGTTTGAATAATGCTCCTGCCTGGCAGACCATTCACGGGCACTGTAAACATCCTTCCAGCCCAGCCTGTTCCAGTAATCAACATGATATGCCAGCACATACACGTTTTGCCCCTCATACTCTTTTATTGTTGCCGCAGCAAGCCTGTCTGCAGGTGGGCAACTGCTGCATCCCTCACTGGTAAATAATTCTATTAACGCGAAGCCTTTTCCTGGTTGTGCAAAAGCTGAATATTGGAGCAGTAGCATGCATGCCAATAGTTGAATGGTAACTTTCATTAGGTGTGTTTACATTATAAACGGTTCCTTCTTTTTATCGGATTGAATTTGAAAGCAAAGTTGATGTTAAAAATCAATAACCGGTATCTGAAGGTGGAAATGAAGGAAACTACTGGGCATCATATTATACCACACTAGTTTTAATATGCTTTTAACTTCCCAATAAGCTTAATGGCATAGTATTTCAATATGTATATACGACCAAACAAATGGCCGGCTGCTATGAAAAACACATTAATTATAGCTTTTTTAGTCGCAACGATAGGGGTACCAATCTATACCAAAGCACAAAATATTGCTGACACACAACCACAGCAAACAACATATGCCAATGATATTACGGCGAATGATGTGCTTTCTGCCACATCGGTTTCCTGGATAGAGCATAATAACGATGCCCTGTTAGTATATCCTAACCCTGCAATAAACAATACACGTATAGTCCTTGCGACCCCGGCAACAAGCAGAGTATATATTGACCTTGTAAATTTGAATGGGAGCGTAGTACGTTCTTATCAATACGGGCCAGGTTCTTACCAGCTTGACCTTGATTTAGGAAATGTGCCGCCGGGCATGTATCATGCACGGATATCATCCAACGGTTCGTCACCCCAAAGTGTGAAGCTGCTGAAACAGTAGTTGAGAAAAAGGGATGCAATATTTAGTTCCTGTTAAAATATTTCAACCCAAGCTCTATCATAAGTTTATGTTTCATTTATAAGTAACTTCGTAATTCATACTTTATACTATGAAATATATAATTTTGGTTTTGTTGGTAGTTTTAGGTGTGCAGCTTGCTGTAGCGCAAGAGGTTTACACCAGCAGCGGCCGCCCGGAATACGCAAAAAAGAAAGAAAAAAAGAAGACAGGCTATGACCCCAGCAGATTGATAATTGGCGGGGGCTTTATTGCAGGGTTTGGTACTGGTTATGCCGATGTTGGTTTGTCGCCAATTGTAGGTTACAGGTTCACAGACCATTTCTCTGCCGGTGTTGGTCTTGGTTATGAATACCAAAAATCTACCATACAGTTATACGATCAGTATGCAGGTGTGTACAATCCGTACAACAGTAGCGCCAGCATTATATCTCCCAGTGTCTGGACCAGGTATTTTGTGTACAGGAACATATTTCTGGAAGGCAAATTCGAATACGATCTCATCTACACCAATGAAGCCAATTACGATAATTCAGGCAATATCTATACTCAAAAGGCAACAGAAACTGCACCTTGCTTGTTGCTGGGTGGTGGCTTAAGGCAGCCACTGGGTGGCCGCGTTTCAGTGATTGCTGAAATACTATACGATGTGTTACAAACAAAATATAGCCCTTACATCAATGAGCCTGTAATTAACTTTGGCATTGTAGCTGGCTTATAAAGCAGTTTTTAAATACTTTCCAGACTTTGCCTTTTACAGGCAAAGTCTTTTTATTTTTATGCTATGAATTCAGTCATACTGCTGGTTATCATACTTTGCTATTTTGGGTTGCTGTTGGGTATAGCTTTCTATACTTCACGCCATTCCAACAACGATTCCTTCTTTATAGGCAACCGCAACAGCAAGTGGTGGCTGGTAGCATTTGGTATGATAGGTACCTCGCTTTCGGGTATGACGTTCATATCCGTTCCCGGTACCGTCGGTAGAGTTCAGTACGATCAGGCACACCATGCTATTGGGTACTACGGCTTCAATTATTTTCAGGTAGTCATTGGTTATTGGCTGGGCTACTTTGCCGTAGCGTTCATCCTGCTGCCGCTCTATTACAAAATGCAGCTTACTTCCATATATACTTATCTGGATAAGAGGCTAGGTAGCACCGCATACAAGACCGGGGCTTTATTTTTTATATTGTCGCGTACGTTAGGTGCCACATTGCGTTTATATCTGGTTATTAAGGTATTACAACTATTTGTACTCAGTTCGTTTGGTATTCCTTTTGAGTTGACTGCGATAGTGATATTGGCACTTATTCTGCTATATACGTTCAGGGGTGGCGTTAAGACCATTGTATGGACAGATACCTTGCAGACCACTTTTATGCTGCTGGCTCTGTTGGTATGTGTAGGTTATATCATGAGCGAGTTGCATCTCAATGCAGGAAACACATGGCAGGCCATGAAGGACAATGGCTTTACCCACTTGTTCTATACAGATCCTATGAAACCCAATTACTTTCTGAAGCAAATATTGGGTGGTGCATTTATTACTATAGCAATGACAGGTCTGGATCAGGAAATGATGCAGAAGAATATTAGTGTGAGTAATCTCCGCGATTCAAAGAAGAATATGATCACATTCTGCTTCATAATGGTGGTGGCCAATTTTATATTCCTGCTGTTGGGAGGCTTGCTATACCTCTATGCAAGCACCAAAGGTATCAGTGCTGCGGGCGATGATCTGTTTCCCACCATAGCTATGAAAAGTGGACTGCCGTTCTTAATATCTGTATGTTTCCTTATCGGGCTTATTTCTGCCGTCTTCCCTAGTGCCGATGGTGCACTTACCGCACTTACTTCATCTTTCTGCATAGATATCCTCAGGATGAAAGAAAAAAGCCAGCTTACCGAAAAACAGAAATCACACACAAGGCTTATAGTACATAATGTATTCGCGGTGGTCTTCCTTATCTGCATCTTTATGTTTCGCAAAGTAGATAACGGTTCGCTCATACAAACGTTGCTGGATATTGCAGGTTATACTTATGGGCCACTGCTTGCTTTATTTGCCTTTGGTATATTTACTAAACGCAACATTCGTAACGAGTTGGTGCCGCTTATATGCCTGGTAGCTCCGGTTGTTTGCTACATGCTGAAGAAAAATGAAGCTACCCTGCTTGGTGGCTATTCCATAGGCACAGAACTGCTCATCATAAATGCTTCTATTGCTTTCCTGCTTATGCTGTTATGTTCAAAAGCTGGTACGGCAATTGTTACTACAAAATCCACTGTCATTCCTGACCCCGAACTGGAGCTGGCAAACCCACGATTATAAATAATGAAAAACGATTCGACAAACATAAAAATGCGCGACTGGACAGAGACCAGGGCGCACAGCAGTTGGCAGATATTTAAAATAATGGCCGAGTTTGTACAGGGCTTTGAAATGCTGGCAAAGATAGGCCCCTGTATGTCTATATTCGGTTCCGCACGTACTAAGCCGGGGCATAAATATTATGAGCTCACAGTAGAAATTTCGAAGAGGCTGGCCGAAGATGGTTATGGTATAATAACCGGCGGCGGTCCTGGTATCATGGAAGCTGCCAATAAGGGCGCAAGTTTGGGCACGGGCCGTTCAGTGGGTTTAAACATAGCGCTGCCATATGAGGAAGGCTCTAATCAATATGTGGATGGAGATAAAAAACTCCATTTTGATTATTTCTTTGTGCGCAAGGTCATGTTTACCAAGTATGCACAAGGCTTCATAATGATGCCCGGCGGCTGGGGTACTATGGATGAATTTTTTGAAGTAGCCACCCTCATACAAACCCGTAAGTTCACGCATACCCCTATGATATGCGTAGGGTCAGCATATTGGAATGGCTTGTTTGCATGGATGAAAGAGATAATGCACGAGACAGAGAACAACATCAACCCGGGCGATCTGGATCTGATTAAGATATTTGATACCGCCGACGAGGTGCTCGATTACATACACGAATTTTATACACACAATAAACTGCAGCCCAACTTCTAGCATCATGACACAGCTATTGATATCAAAAGCAATAAATAATTATGCTGAAAAATATACTACAGCTGAAGATGCACACCTTGCCGCCCTCAATCGCGAAACTTTTGTAAAAGTACAGCAGCCGGTTATGCTCAGCGGGCACTTGCAGGGTGCTTTTCTACAAATGGTAAGCCATATGGTGAAACCCAATAACGTGCTGGAAATAGGCACTTACACAGGTTATTCTGCCATATGCCTGGCCCAGGGGCTTAGTCCCTATGGCCATTTGGATACCATAGATGTGAATGAAGAATTGGAAGACATTTGTTTTCGTTATTTTCGCGCCACGGGGCTGGATACTAAAATAACACAGCATATAGGCGATGCCGGGCAGATAATACCAACATTGGATAAAACTTACGATCTGGTATTTATAGACGCAGACAAAGTAAGTTACAACCGCTATTACGATCTTGTTTTTGATAAGGTGCCTGTTGGTGGTTACATACTGGCTGATAATGTATTGTACGAAGGCGATGTGGTGTTGCCGCAAGAAGAGCAAGGCAAACTGGCACGCGCTATGCACGCATTCAATGAAAAAGTACATGCCGACCCCCGTGTGGAACATATACTGCTACCCTTACGGGATGGCATAATGATAATGAGAAAAATAGCAGAGTGATGCGGAAAGAGATAAAGTTAACTGTGAATTTTAAAAAATGGCTGACAGTATGTATCGCTATGCTCTGTGTGGCTACACACACCATTGCACAGGATAACTATAGCGATAAAGTAAAAAAGTATGTAGATACTTACCAGGATCTTGCTATACAGGAGCAATTGCGCAGCGGTGTGCCTGCAGCTATAACATTGGGGCAGGGCATTCTGGAAACAGAAGCTGGATGTAGTGTACTGGCTACCGATGCCAACAACCACTTTGGTATTAAATGCAAAAAAGAATGGCGTGGCGAAACCTTTGCACATACTGACGACCGGCCCAATGAGTGCTTCAGAAAGTATGGTTGTGCAGGTGATTCTTACAAAGATCACTCAGACTACCTGAAAACCGGGCCTCGGTATGCAGCGTTGTTTAGATTATCGCCTACCGATTATGCAGCATGGGCCTATGGCCTCAAAAAATGTGGCTATGCTACCAATCCCGTCTATGCGCAAAAACTGATAAAGATCATAGAAGATTTTGAACTGCAGGAATATACCTACAAGGCGCTGAACGAAAACATGGTGTACAAGCAGCCAAAACCTAAGGAAGATAATAGGTATGCAGCAGCTTTCCACGAAAACGTACCCGCCGTTGATACTCCTGCATTTAAAAAGTTAGAAGAAGCAGCTGATGAGGCGCGCGCTACTATTATTATCACTCCTGTGTCTGGTGCTCCCTTACCTGTAAATACTAAGGGTAATACTGCGGGCATACAAAAAGTGAACGGATTGAAGGCTATAAAAGCCTACAAGGGCGATATGCTGCTGCAGTATGCGGTAGAATACGATATACGCTACGAGAAATTGCTGGAATACAACGATTTGCCCGATGCTCCGCTGGCGGCTGACATGTATTTGTACATAGAGAAAAAACCAACTAAAGGAAAGCATGAGAGCCATATAGTGCAGCCTGGCGAAACCATGTGGCAGATAGCACAGGGCGAGCCTATGCAACTGCGCCGTTTGTTGGCTTACAACTTGTTGCAGCCCGGTGAGGAACCGAATACAGGTGTAATACTGCAACTGCAGCACTACGCAGGTGTAAAACCTAAGCTGAGCGATGCACCGCGATTTATGGGTGATGATTTGTCAAAAAAAGATGCATTAGCTAGAGCCCGGCAAAACAATTATATAGTAAAAGAACAAACCACAAAACAAACCACTGAGGCAGCACCACAAACTACGTACAACGACAACTATGTAGAAAAACCGGAAGTAGCTCCCAAACAACCCGATGCGACCCCTAAAGTGGAAGACAATACTGTACAAAGCACGCCCACGCCTGTTGTAACTACGCCTGTTGAAAATACAGTACCAACGGTTACCACCCCCATACCTGAAACAAAAGAAACCGTTGCACCCGCAAAAGTAGATGCCCTCCCACCTGTCACAACTCAGGCTGCCACAGAATCACAGGAGCCGCAGGACGAACTATCGAGGTTAAAGGCTAGGTTGGATAAGATAGTTTATGCAAGTGGTGACAAGCCAACAACCAATACTACTGTAGTAACTACGCAACCAACGGCAAAGACACCACCAACTGCGCCTTCAGTTACACCTGCACCCGTAAAAACTGAAAAGAAAATTCCGCTTGCCAAGCAGTCTGCTGTTAAGTACCATACAGTAAAGAAAGTTGATACAGCCTTCAATATCGCTAAGCGCTACAATATGACAGTTGCCGAATTGCTGGAGCTGAACGACATGAAAAAAGCGAACGTGGAGTTAGGCGAAAAACTGAAAGTAAAATAGCCTGTTATGGAGCACATCCGGGTACACGATAAGCAGTTCAAAATATACATCAGCCAGGAAAACATTGAAAAGAGAGTGGCAGAGGTGGCAGCTGCTATTAACGAAGATTATAAATGGCTTAATCCCTTATTCATTGGTATCTTGAATGGCTCATTCATTTTCGCTGCCGATCTTTTCCGTAATCTTACTATCCCTGCCGAAATATCATTTATCAAGTTGGCGTCTTACAAGGGCACATCGTCTACCGGCAATGTGGTTACTGCCATAGGCATGGAAGAAGACCTGCATGGTCGCCACGTCATCCTGCTGGAAGATATTATAGATACCGGAAAAACACTTCATGCTTTCCTGCCCGAAATATTACATCGCCAACCCGCATCGGTAAAAATAGCTTCGTTCCTTACCAAGCCCAGCGCATTACAATACCCGGTAACAGCTGACTACAGCTGCTTCAATATAGACAACAAGTTTGTGATAGGCTACGGCCTGGACTACGACAAGCTAGGCCGCAACCTGCCCGCATTGTACATCCTTGATGAGGGGTAAGATTGCTCTATTAATAACAGATAGGTATTCTAAGAAAAGCTGAAGCTCTATTCGGCCACCTTTTTTGCTGCGATCCTTCATCGCCTGCAAAAACCCGTGGCCCACAATCAAGGAACCGATACGTAATACGCAGTTGAGCTATCTTTTTTGAAGGCGGAGCAATTTCAAAAAAGTGTCTTTTTTTCTTTGCTTACTTTATTTTTTGGACAAGCAAAAAAGAAAGTAAGGTTCTCGCAATATGAAACATGAGAATATAAAGCCTTAATAAAACAAACTCGCCGGCAACTCATCCTTTACCAACCCACTTTTCTTAGCCTGTTCAAACAATGTCACCACGGCCTTGCGCCCGTCCTCACCCAGGTCTGTACTATAGTTATTTACGTACAGCTCTATATGCTGGCGCATCACGCTTTCATCCATTTCCTGTGCATGCTCTGTTACAAATGGTCCTAATACAGGGTAGTGGTCCCACGCATATTTCAGGCTGTCTTTTATTACTGCATCCACCTTTGCACAAAGTTCAGCGTCATAGCTTCTTTTCATCACAATACCGCCCAGCGGTATGGCAGCGTTCATGGTATTCTCCCACCAGTCGCCCAGGTCTATTAGTTTGGTAAGACCTTTTTGCGCGTAGGTAAACCTACTCTCGTGTATAATAAGCCCGGCATCGTAAGTGCCGTCCAGCACCCTTGCCTCTATTTCACTGAATATTACTTCCGTTTTATTTTTGGCCTCCGGGTGTGCCAGCGATAACAACAGGTTGGCAGTAGTATTAAAACCCGGTATAGCTATTTTAAAGTTGGCTGCGCTTGCAAGGTCCAAGTTACTGTTTGCAATAAGCAGCGGCCCTACACCCTTACCCAGCGCGCTGCCGGTATGCAGTAGGGCATATTGGTTCACCGTATGCAGAAAAGTACTGTAGCTGAGTTTGGTAATATCCAGCTTATCTTCTTCAGCCCACTTGTTCAGGGTAGCTACATCTTCAAGCACATAGTCAAAAGTGAGCCCCTGCGTATCTACCTTGCCATGAATCATGGCATCAAAAATAAAAGTATCGTTGGGGCAGGGGCTAAAGCCTATTGTTAGTTTCATAAAAAGTAAAAGTGGTGCAAAGGTATCGTTGCTTACTTATTGCGCACGTGTTAAAAAATCGATCAGCCAGTTGTTTAAATTGATAATGGCCTCCTTCATCTTCCAGGCTGCCCTGTTGCGGGGTTCCACATAGTTGCTTATGGCCCGTACTTGTGCAAAGGGTACATGTTCTTTCAAGCACACGTAGTGGAATGCTGCACCCTCCATGCTTTCTACTATGCTGGCATATCTGCCGGCACGTGCCGCAATAGTGTTCACATTACCACTCACCGTGTTCACAGTTATGCCGCTTACCGCAGCCAGTTCGTCAAAACCATTGGTATCAGTTGCGGTCAGCTTACCATTTGTATATGGGTGTTCATCTTTAGGCAGCAGGCCCATTTCAAAAATATCTATGTAGGCGTCATGATCCTCCGCTCCCAGGTCACCATAGCGTTCATCAACCACTCTTACCACCGTTCCAAGAGGTATGTCGGTACTAAAGCTGCCACCAACCCCGGCCTGCAACACCAATGTGTAGCGCTCTGTTTGCAGGGCTTTGGTAACTGCATAGGTGGTAGCCACCATACCCACCCCGGTTATACAGGTAGTTATCGTATTATCGCCATGCATAAAAGTAGCAGGGTCAATAGATTGCCAATGCTGTTTCAGATATTCAAGCAACGGGCTTATCTCGGCCTGTGTTGCCGCTACCAGGAGTAATTTCATAAGGCAAAATTAGTCGGAAAGCTCCACTCTCCGCTTTATTATATAGTTTACTGATAGTTACATATAACCATCATTTTTTGATAAACCATAATGTAACCTTAATTTTGCACAAATTTTGAATGATGGTGTACTTGACACGTGTAGAGCATTTTAACGCAGCACATAAGTTATATAACGAAAACTGGAACGAAGAGCAGAACAAAGAAGTGTTTGGCAAGTGCTCTAATAGTAACTGGCACGGCCATAACTACGAGCTGTATGTTACTGTAAAAGGCGAACCCAGCCCGGAAACCGGTTTTGTATATAATGCCAAAACACTGGGCAACCTGATAAAGGATGTGATCATTGAAAGAGTGGACCACAGCAACCTGAACATGGATGTTGACTTTATGAAGGGAAAACTGACCAGTGCAGAGAACTTTGCTATAGGTATATGGAATGAACTGTTGCCACACATTAATAAAGATGGCGTGCAATTGCATTGCGTAAAGCTGATGGAGACCCCACGTATATATGTAGAGTACTTCGGCTAATTTTTAGAATTTCATTTGTTATACCTACCCAGTGTACAAAAAGACAGAATCATACAACGAAGAAGTAACCGCCAAACTTGCGGAGCATTACCATTCAGCAATAGGCCTCATGGGTGAAGACCCTGAGCGCGAAGGGTTATTAAAAACCCCCGAGCGTATGGCCAAGGCCATGCAGTTCATTACCCAGGGGTACGATATGGACGCCCGCGAAATACTCAACTCCGCCAAGTTTACTGAGTCGTACAGCGAAATGGTGATCGTAAAAGATATAGAACTATACTCCTTGTGCGAACACCACATGCTGCCCTTCTTTGGTAAGGCACACGTGGCCTACATACCAAATGGTTATATAACCGGCCTCAGTAAGATAGCCCGCGTGGTAGATTGCTTCAGCAAGCGCCTGCAGGTGCAGGAGCGTATGACCCACCAGATACTGGACGCCATACAGGAAGCCTTGAACCCGCTGGGTGTAGCCGTAGTAATAGAAGCCAAGCACCTGTGCATGATGATGCGCGGAGTGCAGAAGCAGAATAGCGTTACTACCACATCAGCATTCAGTGGCCAGTTCCAGGCCAGCGAAACCCGCAGCGAGTTCATGAACCTGATATCAGCCAAGCTGCATTAGGCTTTGCCTATTGAGATCAAGTTATTATATTTGCCGTCCAAATAATTGAAAACGATACTTACAGGATCAACCTGTAGTCTCGGGAAGTAGCGCAGCCCGGTAGCGCACATGGCTGGGGGTCATGTGGTCGCAGGTTCGAATCCTGTCTTCCCGACAAATGAAAAGCTCAGCTATATGGCTGGGCTTTTTATGTTTATGGACGTTGCAAACGCTGTACCATGGCATCCTCGTTATAAACGAGGACGAGTGGGAGCCGGCAAAAAATATGCAAATACTGAAAAAGAGTGCAGAGGGTGGGTTGTTACTTTGCTGCGGCTTTCATCATTTAGCTGTCGGTACAATGATTACCTTCGCAGAAGGGGTTTTATTTGCAGTTCCTGTTGCCCGCTTTGCGGAACAACCGGAACAACGGATGAAAAGAGCGAAAGAAACAGAGCGAAGAGCGAGGTGGCTTTCGCTCTCTTGTTTTTCGGGCGTTACAAACGCCGTGCCGTAACATCCTCGTTACAAACGACGAATGGGGCTAGTGAGGAACTATAAATATGGTTAATGAAGCAGCCGCATAGCCTCTGACAGAACAACAGAAAAAATAAATTAACTCTAAAACAGCAACACATGTCTGAATTGCAAAGGGAAAACGAAGAAATTAATAAAAAAGATTTTTGGGAGAGAAACGTAACATTGCAATCAATTTTCATTGCTCTATTGACTGCGGTAGTGACTGCTTTGTTGACTCAAGGGTTGAGTGACTACTATTGGAAGCAGCAGTTTGACAGAACAAATAATAAAAAGTTGATAGAATACAAGACCTCCTCCCTCGAAAAGTATGTTACTGGCGCCTATAAGGAAATTTACTTGTCTGAGTTTGCTTATAGAATTAAAATTGAGCTTTTTCTCGATGGCTGCAGATATAAAGATAGCATTAAAAAAGCTTCAAATAAGGACATAGCCGAAATTCCAACAGACTATTATTACCTCATGCAGAAAAAGGAAAAGGAAAAAGACCCTTTGAAATATAGCAATTACATGGACTTTTTGGCTTTTCAGCATGAATACCTGGCAAGCGCTGCAATTGTTCGAACTCAATTTAGTAAAGGTATTGCGGATAAGATAATGATATTAAGTAACAGCATTGCAAACGAAAGACCTCTTATTGATAGCCTGCAACTTGAAGCAATAAATAAAAAAATAACAAATTATGAGGTGAATAAGGACAATTTAGTAAATCATTTGAGAGAGATAAATTCTAGGTATTTATCTCTTTTAGTAGATGAAATGATCAAAGAAGTTAAAATGGAGAATAATTAGCAGAAATAAAGTGGCATCTATTGTATTAAAAAAATTGTATAAATTATATGTGGGGCAAAGTCGTCTGCTTTTTTTAATCCACACAACCTATCATAGAATCTATTCGCTCAAGCTTAAACGAAGAAGTAAACAGAATATCAAATCGTGAACAAATTTCGAAACCTGTCCAGTCAACTTAATTCAAGTTGTGGTGAGTTGCGTCGAATTATGTTGGCCCGTGCAGGTTAATGTTGAGAGATGTAATAACATGCTGAATTGTATTGAGGTCTTCAACCAATGAGTTCGAACTTTGACACATTCTCCCGACGAAGAAGCCTCACAGAAATGTGGGGCTTTTTATTTTCTGCAAATTTTTCTGCAATTTAGTGTTCAACATCCACCACCTCTAAAAAGCAATTATATGAGAGCAATCAATCCTTGGATTAACTTCAACGGAAACGCTGAAGAAGCATTCACCTTTTACAGATCAGTTTTTGGCGGGGAATTTGCAAAAATTGTTCGTTTCAAGGACATAGCAAGCCCTGAATTTCCTGTAGCAGAAATTGAAGCAAATAAAATAATGACCATTGCTTTGCCTATAGGGAAACACAATGTTTTAATGGCCAATGATGTTCCGGAGGTTATGGGGCGGGTAAACGAAAACGAAAACAGGTCTAAAATAGTTGTTAGTGCAGAAAGCAGGGAAGAGGCGGACCAAATATTTAACGGTTTATCGGCAGGTGGAGATATTGAAGGATCTATGGGTGACAGTCCCTGGGGTACGTACGCCGGAATGTTTAGAGACAAATATGGTATTGAATGGATCGTGGAATTTGACCCAAACTACAGCGAACAAATTTAATTGAAGAGACTCGCAATGTTCCAGATGTTCTGAAAGGCATCTGGAACTGCCTAATTAAAACGCCCTAATTTGTGGATATGCCGTCACTCCCTCTATAACTTTACCTCCCCTCACCCACGTACCCATGAGCGCCTGTTACAGCTGTAACCAGATACTGAACAAAAAGACCGGGTCGTTCGAGCATATCATTCCCAATTCTATAGGTGGGGTGTTGAAGTCTGCGCGGCTTATTTGCAAAACATGCAACAGCGCTTATGGGATGACCATCGATGCTGCCCTGGCAAAAAACTTTGAGGATCTCGTTGCATTTATCAATATCGAACGTCATAGATCGAGACCCGTAAAGGATACAAATGCGTCCAATTGGGGTCGCTACCAGCTGGAGAACGGCAACGATCTGTTCCTAAGGTCGGTCGCGAAGATCGCTGTCAATTATTACCTCATGAAGATCCGTGGCAGTCATCATCTGGATAAAATAATCAGGATCATTAACGGGCTGGAAGCAATAGAAGATCATATCTACTACCACCCGTTAACCGAAGTCATATGGAATGACAAAGAAGTATCTCATGTCATCATGATAAAAGGAACGGCGTCTTCAGGGCGACTATACGCGCACGTCATCCTGTTCAATACCCACAGCCTCGTTATCAACTTATGCAACAACTATAACGGTGATGATATCGATCTCTTTTATAGATACGATGTCTTGCGCCAGGAAGAGGTCAAGAACAGAATGGATTATGAGCCATACAGGCAATTAAATTGAGCTGCCTGGGAAACCATCCCGTCCTCATTACTGTTGATCTTTGTGGTATGAAAAACATAGAAAAAATACAATTAGGGCAAAACGGCCCGCAGGTCTCGAAACTGGGTTTAGGCTGTATGCGCATGTCCTCCGTTTGGGGCGGTGCTACGCCTGACGAAAACGAAAGTTTCGCCACCATTCAACAAGCGCTGGACCTCGGCATCAATTTTTTAAACACAGGTGACTTTTACGGCGCCGGTCATAACGAAATGTTGGTTGGCAAGGCCATCAAAGGCCGGAGAGACGACGCTTTTATCAGCGTAAAGTTTGGTGCCATCTTCCATAATGGTCAGTGGCTGGGTCTGGACCTCCGGCCAATTGCCATCAAAAACTTCATCAATTATTCCCTGACCCGCTTGGGCATTGAAACCATTGACCTGTACCAACCCTGCCGCATGGATAATAGCGTACCTATCGAGGACATCATCGGAACGGTAGCCGATCTGATCAAAGAAGGTAAAGTCAAACACATTGGTGTATCCGAGATTACAGCTGACCAGCTGCGCAAAGCGAACAGCGTGTACCCCATCAGCGCGCTCGAAATAGGATATTCGCTTGCCGACCGCCAGATCGAAAGCGAATTGTTGCCCGCTGCTAAAGAACTGGGTATTGCTGTCGTAGCTTTTGCTAATACCGCCGAAGGTTTACTGACCGGAGAAATGAAAGCGCCATTGGCGGAAAACGATTACCATCTTCACTTCTCCCGTTTTCAAGGGGATAACCTGATCAAAAATTTAGAGAAAGTTGAAGTGTTGAAACAATTAGCCAAAGATAAGAATGCTACGCCAACCCAACTTGCCATTGCCTGGGTAAACGCCCAGGGCGAACGCATCATGCCCTTAGTGAGCATGAGCAAAAGGTCGAGGTTGACGGAGAACATCGCTGCGATGAACATCAGCTTCAGTACTGAAGAGATGAAGCTTTTAAATGATACTTTTGCACCGGGTGCTATTTTAGGCGGCACCTACTTACAACGGTAATGACCAACCCAGCAGAAATACTCCCCGGCGTGATCTTTTACTCTTACCTCTCCGCCGAGCGGAAAGATAAAGTTTGTTTTTGGGCGAACCATGCTTTGGTCATGATGGTCTCAGGGCAATTCAACCTTGAAACTTCGGGCCAAAACCTTTCCATCAAAGCCGGAGAAATGTTGCTGATCGGCAAAAATCAGCTGGGTACGCTAACGAAAACGCCGCTGCCCGGCCAAAACTATGAAAGTATAGTCATATCCTTGCAGGAAGACCTTTTGCGCAAGATTGCACTGGAAGAAAAGATAACAGCGGAGGGCAAGTACACCGGTCCGCCCAATATTCAGGTACCTTCCAATACCTTCCTGCAAGGATTTTTTCAGTCCATCATGCCTTATGCTCGCGGTGCAGCCGAAACCCTGAGTGAAGAAATGGGCATACTCAAAGTCAAAGAAGCAGTCAAGCTGTTGCAGCATAGCCTGCCTGTCTTACGCAATTTTTTGTTTGACTTCTCTGAGCCCCATAAGATCGATTTGGAAAGGTTCATGGTCAGTAATTATCATTTTAACGTTCCAGTCGAAAAATTCGCCCAGTTGACAGGCCGCAGCCTTGCTGGCTTTAAACGCGATTTTCAAAAGACCTTTAACGCCCCACCACGGCAATGGCTGCAGGAAAAGCGCTTAAATGAAGCCAAACATCTGATCGAGCATAAGCATCAGAAACCCTCGGCCATCTACCTGGACCTTGGCTTTGAAACCTTGTCCCACTTCTCGCATTCCTTCAAGAAAAAATTTGGTAAAGCGCCGACTGATTTTTAAATAAACATAATAGTTGGGTCTTGGGCTGTTAAAATAAAACAGTCCGAAGCTTTTTAGCATTTTTAATAATCCAACCTCTAAGTATCACGATGTTCCAGATGTTCTAAAAGGCATCTGGAACCAGCCAATAAAATCCGTTCTGTGAACGGCATTCGATGTTATGAAGTTAAATTGAAGAACTTGACCTCTGGCCCACATTCCCCTCCTCTGGCGCAGTCTTCCGATAGGATGACTCGTGTCTCCCCAAAGCAGCCGGTCTCCTGACCGGAATTTGAAGAACAGAAGCCGAATATATTAACAGCAGCAAATAGTTTTATTAGAAGTTTGTTCAAAGCATATTCAGCAAGATATCCTTTCTTCAACCACTACATCATATTCACTTTCACTAAACAATAGTCTCATTTAGATAAATCGTTTGTTTAGTTCTAGAATACCCATTGCCGTCATTGCTATCCACCTACTACCGCCATAAACCCTGCGCTATTCGGATAATCTTTGTAGCGGATGATTTTGCCGTTTTTAAAGAGAATAATGCACACTGAAGAATTTATAGAAAATAATTCCTGCACGGCAATGTTCTTACCCTCTATGGTAAATGCAACCATAAGCATATTATCATCTTTGCCTTCGTAGATGGTTGTGTTCACGCGGTCTATCTGTATCTTCTGGCGCATCGGATTGCTCTTGCCATACATCTGCTGTATCGCTGCCAGCCCTGCTAAACGACTATTCGGGTCGCTTCTGAACGGTTGCTCAAATACAGCTTCTTCGTCAAACTGGTCAATGAATCTCTTGTTGTCTCCAGATTGCAGTGCATCAGCTAATATATCTACTATTTCCAATGGTGTTTTGTCTGTCATATCATTTCCTATTTTTGGTAGTAGCAAAAGTAAGTTGCATACTATACCGCCATCAGTTTTGTACCATACATGATACCAATGGAGCAACACAACAAAAAAGATATTAACAGCAAAATAAAGTTTGTGCAGGATACGCTTTACGTTATCGGCGGCAAATGGAAGTTGCCTATTCTCATTGCCATTCATCACGGCAATGCCAGGTTCACCGATATAAAAAAAGTCGTTCCTGGCATATCCGGCAGTACATTATCGCGAGAGTTGAAGCAACTCGAAGAAAACCATCTGATCGCAAAAACGGTGTATTCCTCAAAAGAGTGTTACTACCAGTTTGCTCACTACGGTATGTCCTTGTCTCCAGTTATACGGTCACTGACTGAATGGGGCAAACAGCACAGGAAAAAGCTGATGAATATATAAAGGCATACAGAAAAAAGGTTCTCGCTCTGGCGCATTTTCCGCAGAATTCTTTACATCTGGCACTTCAAATTCATTTTCACTAAACAAAAGTCCGATTAGGATAAACCGCTTTGTTAGTCCCTGAATACTTTTGCTAAAACTATTTATATGAAAGCGATCGTTTTAAATGAAGCAGGGGGAATAGACAAACTGACCTACCAGGATATTGAAAAGCCGATATTAAAAAGTGGTGAAATTTTAGTGAAAGTAAAAGACATCGGCATGAACCCCATGGATGTCCACATCCGTAGTAATGAACAGATCCTTACCATGTTCATGGGCAGCGATAGACCGGTTATACTTGGCTGGGACATTTCAGGAGACGTAGTTGAAAAAGCGGATGATGTAACTGATTTTAAAATTGGCGATGCTGTTTTTGGAGCAACAATGGGCAAAGGGTACGCCGAGTATGTGGCCACTAAAACGGACAGATTTGTTCGTAAGCCCGCTAATATCACTTACCAGGAGGCAGCAGCGCTCCCGGTGGTAGGCATTACGGCCTGGGAGGCATTGGTAGTACTAGGTAAAGTGAAAAAGGGAGATAAGGTATTGATCCATGCAGGTTCCGGCGGCGTAGGGCATATTGCCATCCAGCTTGCCAAGCATTTGGGTGCCAAGGTAATAGCTACCTCATCGGCTAAAAACCGGGATTTTATATTATCCTTAGGTGCTGATCAGCACATCGATTATACAACCGAAAATTTTTACGAAGTACTATCAGATATCGACTTTGTGCTCGATCCGCTCGGTGGCGAAACTCGCATACAGTCTGTTGATGTTGTCAAGAAGGGCGGGATCATCGTATCTATCGTCCCTTTAAACTTTGAAGAAGCTCAAAAAAACGCGCAAGAAAAAGGCATAAATTTGATCATACTCCGTGGGCAGGGCAATAAAGAGGAAATGGAGTCTTTGGCAGGGCTTTTAAGCAAAGGCATAATTAAACCCCACGTTACAGCTGTTTATCCGTTCGCTCAAATGAAAGAGGCCCATCTGGCTATAGAAAGCAAACGTACAGTAGGGAAAATAGTCGTTGAACTATAATATAATTTGAGTCCACCCATGCAGCAGCCACTTCGATTTAAAACCATTAGTGAATTTCACCAGTTCAGAAACCAAGCCCCACCACTGCATCCGTTGCTCAGTATTATTGATGTCTCGGGTACTAAGCAATTAAACGACGATGAACCCAGGAGCTTGGTTTTTGATTTCTATGGCATCTCACTAAAAACTGTATCAAGTGGCCGGATGAAGTACGGCCAACAGCCTTTCGACTTTGATAGTGGTACCATGGCCTTTTCATCGCCCGGTCAGGTCATGAGCGTTGAAGTAGAGGAAGGAAAATCATGGGAGCAGTCGGGATGGATATTACTTGTTCATCCCGACTTTCTCTGGAACACGCCGCTGGCTAAAAAGATAAAACAGTATGAGTTCTTCAACTATGCGGTTAACGAAGCTTTATTCGTTTCAGAAAACGAAAAAGAGATCCTCACAGGCATTATTCAGAATATAAAACAGGAAAGCCAAAGGTCTATAGATAAATTTACACAGGAGATCATTGTTGCTCATTTGGATACATTACTGGCGTATAGCGACCGCTTCTATCAGCGTCAGTTTATAACCAGGAAACACGCAAACCACCAGGTACTTGATAAGCTGAACGACTTGTTAAATGCCCGCTTCAATTATGACGAAGCAATGAGGAAAGAGGGACTACCAACGGTTGCCTTTGTTGCTGGTCAGCTAAACGTTTCTTCACACTACTTGTCTGGGTTGTTACGTTCACTTACCGGGTTAAACACACAGCAGCACATTCATATGAAGCTGATCGAGAAAGCCAAAGAACTTCTTTCCACCACTTCTATGACCGTTAGCGAAATTGCCTATGCTCTGGGTTTTGAACAAATTCAATCATTCAGTAAGTTGTTCAAAACCAAAACAAATCTTTCCCCTTTGGAGTTTAGGCAGTCATTTAATTGATCTCATGGTAAAAGAGATTTACTGCAAGAACTTGTCCAAGGCTATTTGTGGCAATATCCGTGTGATCACATCCTCCTGCATTAATTTAGGCTCGGTCACCGGAATCAAGTGACCGGAATTTTCGAACCAGAAAATTCCCTTTTTAGGTGCTTTCAACTGCTTGTAATATTTTTCTGATAGTAAGCAGTTGGTCTGATGGTCTTTCCGACCTACAAAAAAATAAACCGGGCAATTAACTTTGGGTAAATAAACCGTTAGGTTAATATAGTTAGCTTCTTTAAAAAGCGCAGTCATTTCAGAGTTTTCTGTGAAGTACTTTTTAAATTCCGTAGTATCTTCTATAGTCTCGCCATTGAAGATGGACAGCCATTTCCGGTCGTAGTAATTTTGCAATCCATTCTCAAATGGAATTTTCACTTTCCTTAGTTCATTGATCGCTTGTATATTTTTTTGTTGCGCAGCCTTCTGCTTCAATTCGCGTAACGATATGCGCTCACTTTCACACTGATTGACTGCAGGGCTTACGGCCATATAAGCATAAAGCTGGTCGGGATGTTTATCAGCCATATAGAAACCCAGTACTGTACCCCACGACCAGCCCATAACAAACAGTTTTTTTTGGTGAAACTGTTTTAGCAACGCTGTAACCAACTCGTGTGTATCATTTTCATACAGTTTCACCGTTAGTTTTACTAGTGATGGATTAAGCTTTAGTGTTTGTCCGCAGTTTCTCTGGTCCCAGGCAACCACTACAAAGTGCTTCTTTAACTCATCCAGGTAAGCTTTGTTTTCATCGTATATACCCTCTGATCCCGGCCCGCCGGTTATAAAAAGAAATAGTGGTTTTGATCGGTCTTCACCCTGTATCGTAACCACCTGTTTAATACCACCTGCTTCAAGAGCTTCAGTAGTATCTATTTTAATCTGGGCAAAACAATAACTATTACAGAAGGATAAATAAAGAAATAAAGCTACTATGCGTACCACATAAATGTTTTTATAAAAATAGCTTTTATATCACTCCATCCACTTAAACATCCCCTCCAACCACTGAAAACTCCGCAATAATAAAAGTTTAGTGAATCCACTATCACCTCTTCTTATCACGCTATACTAACAAACAAAGTTAATTACGGAACGTTTGTTCCAATTAGGATATACCTTTGCGGAACGATTATTCCAAAATTAGAAAAATAATCATTCACTACAATGAAAAAGTTAGAAAATAAAGTAGCGGTAGTAACAGGTGCATCAAAAGGTATAGGTGCAGGTATTGCTAAACACCTGGCTGCAGCCGGTGCCAGCGTAGTAGTAAATTACGCATCAGCAAAAGACGGGGCAGACAAAATAGTTGCCGAAATAACCGCCGGTGGCGGCAAGGCAATAGCCGTGCAGGGCAATGTAAGCAGCGAAGCAGATGTTGCCCGCTTATTTGAAGAAGCCCAAAAGGCTTATGGCCCCGTAGATATACTGGTAAATAACGCCGGTGTTTACAAATTTGGCGCCATTGAAGAGATCAGCGCAGCAGATTTTCACACCCAATTTGACACCAATGTACTTGGCTTACTCCTTGCCACTCAAGGTGCAGTAAAGAACTTTAATGCAAACGGTGGCAGCATCATCAACATTGGCTCTGCTGTTACCAATATTGCTCCTCCAGCAAGTTCTATATACACTGCTACCAAGGGCGCTGTTGATGCCATAACCCATGTATTGGCAAAAGAACTGGGCGGTAAAAATATACGCGTCAACTCTATTAACCCCGGTATGGTAGAAACAGAGGGGGCACACACAGCTGGTTTTATAGGCAGCGATATGGAAAAAGAACTTGCGCGCACCACACCACTTGGCCGTACTGGCCAACCAGATGATATTGCTGCTGTAGCAGTATTCCTGGCTTCTGATGATTCGCGCTGGCTCACCGGCGAAATTCTACTGGCCAGCGGTGGCTTGAGGTAGTAAGCCACCCTGCAATAAATAATATAAAATGGATAGCTTTGCGCTGACACGCAAGGCTATTCCCGGTTATGGCGAGAACGAAAGATTTTGATGAGAACGAAGTGCTGACCAAGGCCATACAGGTTTTCTGGCTTAAGGGGTACAACGGTACTTCTATGCAAGACCTTGTGGATAGCCTGGGTATCAGCCGCTCTAGCCTGTACGATACTTACACCGATAAGCATACACTGTTTATGAAGGCGCTTGAAAGCTACCAAAACTCCGGGGCTGCCAGGATACAGGATATCATTGACAATTCAGGGTCGGCAAAAGAAACTGTTAAAAGGCTGCTTGAACTTGCTACAACCGAATTACTGGACGATAAGGAACAAAAAGGCTGCTTTATGGTAAACGCTGAGGTGGAAGTAGCATCACACGATGCAGCGGTAAATAGCCTGGTGTGCAAGAACGACCAGCAAATGGAAGAAGCCTTTTACCTGGTGATACAAAAAGGCAAGGACAGCGGCGAAATAAAGAACCATCAGGATGCACGGGCGCTGGCCAGGTTCATCTTTAATAGCGTAAAAGGCATGCGCGTGACTGCAAAATCAATTACAGACAAGGCTGTTTTTGACGATATTATTACGCTTACTATATCTATACTTGGTTAAGGAGGTAAGGTCAACTCGGCCTTCACAGATCAAAATTCCCACCGCCTCCAAAACATTTCGTTACATCAAACTAGCAATTCGTATCACCAAAGCGGATGTTGATTACAATGCAATTATACATGCTATTGTGAACACCTACCTTTGTAATATCAATCACCGTAAAATCATTGAATGAAGGAGAGAATGTATAAAATTGAAAATGGATAATAAAAATTAGCAATAAAGGCCAGCCCCTAACCCCCTTATCTATAACGAAGAAAAATTTGTGTAGAAAACCTGAAAAATTAAATAGAAGTATTGAATAAAACAGATTAAAATAATATAATGCCTGGTGTTCTGCATGTGCTTTCTGGTTAATGATAACCATGAAACAGAACCCAAAGAATTATACTAAAGTAGATTTGTGTGTAAACTAATATCCGGCTCAATAATCCTGAGTCGGATATTTTATTTACATAAAAAATGATATATCATTGCACAACGAACTATTAATTATATATTGAAGCTATATATTCCTTATATCGTATTAGCAGTAACTTTTTTAATGTTACCTGCATTTTCATATGCACAATACAGCCAATACAATCTTAATATAAATAACGGTTTACCCTCAAACCATGTGTACTATGTATTGAAAGATAAAGAAGGTTATCTATGGATATCTACCGACAAAGGGGTTGTCAAGTATAATGGTTACGATTTTAAACTTTTCGATCAGTCGGTCGGTATGGATAATGACGATATTTGGCATCTGTATGAAGACAAAAAACAAAGAATATGGTTGTCAAATGTTTCTAATGAACTTGGATATATACAAAATGACCGGTATCACAAAGCGGTGATAAAATCCGATGACCTACCCATATACCCGACCTATATTACAGAGAATGAAAATGGAATTGTTTTTTTAAATCGTAGCATGCGACATTCTTTCTGCCAGGAAAAAAATGATACCATAACTTGCCTACCAATGGATATTCCACTTACCAGTGCTTATTTGCAACAGGGTGGTGGGCTTGTTGTCATAAATAATAATAAGTGCTTCTCGATATCTATTGGTATTGATGGCATATCCTACAAGCAAGACATATATCATCCGCAATATATGTATTACGGCCAAGATAGTCAGCCGCAAAGACGATATTACTATTTATATGAAAATTATTTTGTGACCATTCCTTATAAGGCAGAAAAAGACCACATGCTAAGGGTTACGGACAAAAACAATGGCCATCAATGGACTACACCTATGGAGCCCAATGAGAACATTTATATGAGTAATGAATATAAGGGCGCATGTTACCTAACCAGCAATAAGGGCGTGTATAAGTTACTTAGTAATACCGGTATCCGGAAAATATTGTCTCTGGACGACATACATGATCATAAGCTGAAAGAGAATGATATTCTTACAGTGAGTGAAGATGATTTTTGGAGACAGTGTATAGCTACAAATACCAGTGGGCTCTATATCAATTATCAGAACAGCAGTTTTCAGCCTTTAAAAGAAGATAGAACAGGTTATTTATATGTTGGTAACGCCAACGACTCCAGTCATTACTGGTGGAACAAATCAAAGAGAACGCTTATCCGCTACGATAAAAACGAAATTGCCCACATAAAAAGACACGAGAACATACTCGATATTACAAAGATCGTCCCGTTGGGGGATAAAGCCATTGCACTTACAGAAAGTAATATTTTCATAATTAAAAAAGATAAATTATCCGATTATTATTCCGATATCAACAACATCGATATCAACAACATAACGTTACGTTATAATTCTTTAAACAATCCCATAAACAATCCCATCCCTAAAAACAAGCGGTATACTATACCACTCTGCAACAGGAATTTTACAGATTGTGTCGAAGGTGAAGCAGGGGATTTATTTCTTTTACGTTCAGGTGGAGGATGGCTTATTTTTAAGCGCTCAAAAGATTCTTTAGCTATAACTTTTTTTGATAAAAATAGATATAAACATGTTGTTTATGACAAAATTCGGAAAGTATATTGGGCATGCAATATAGATCTTATTTCCATATTTGGTAAGGACTTTAATTATGAAATCAATAGGCATGTATTGTCGCAACTTGGTATCCAGAAAGTAGAAAATATACTAGTCGACAGTAAATATGGAAACATATTTCTGAAATGCGACGATCGATTACTATTGTGGAACATACAAAAAAGAAGCTATAAAGAACTTTATAAAAACTATAACCTAAAAGGATCCATTCAGTTGATAAGTAATGATCGGTTAATCGTAGCCGGTAAGTTTGGTGTGCTGCTTAGCTCCATACATGGATTAAACGACATGGGTGCTCCGGTACTTTATCAAAATATAAAAAATACCAGCTACAACTATGTTAGTGACTTAGAGGTTTCTAATACAGGCCAAATTATATTGAATACGAATAATGGCCTCTTGTCGGTAACAATGCCAGCAGACAGCCTTAATCGTAATATTGGTCCGTATTTAATTCCGCCTAAATTCATGATACATTATCATGACAGCATTTATACAGCGCCAAACAGCCTTATAACCATTGCGCCTGCTGATCCGGTATTGCAACCAGATATTATCAATCCTTATGGTAATGGTACTTTACATTATAGCTACAAGATAAATGAAACGGATATCCCCTGGCGCAACTTAAGTGAAGATAAAATATATCTTCAGGGACTAATACCAGGTCGTCATTATACACTATCCATAGTGGCGTATGATGATGTTTGGAAAAGTAGTCCCGTAAATTTCACCATCCAAATCAGGCCTCACTGGTGGCAAACAAGCAGTGGGAAAAAAATCTTGTGGGTAACAGGCATTTTATTTGTTGCATTGCTTATTGTTATTATTATACAGGTTACAAAAGGCATTGTTACCCGCAACAGTGCAAAAAAAAATATGCAACTTGAGCTAAGCAATTTAAATCTTGAGCTGGAATTAAAATCTATTTATGGACAGATCAATCCCCATTTCATTTTTAATACATTAAATACTGCCTTGTATTTTATTAAGAAAAAGAAGTTTGATGAGGCGTTTACGCATGTATCTGCATTTTCTAATCTGCTTCGCTCTTACATTAAATCTTCCAGAAATAAGTTCATCAGCCTTGCAGAAGAAATTGAAAATATTCAGCACTATATTTTATTGCAACAAGCTCGATTTGAAGAAAAGTTTGTTTATCATATTTCAGTAGATGAAGAGATACAAACACAATCTACACAAATCCCCAGCCTTTTATTTCAGCCTATTATAGAAAATGCTATTAACCATGGTCTGTTGCATAAAGAGGAAGAATTAGGTCATCTTGAAATTTCTTTCAAAAAGGATAATCAGGAGAACATATTGATCTGCAGTATTGAAGACGATGGCATTGGTCGCGAAAAAGCAATGGAATATCGTGCGCAAAGCAGCTTTAAGACAACATCATATGGAAGCGAGCTCATTAAAGAGCTGATAAATACATTCAATAAGACAGGGCATGTCAACATAGAAATTCAATATATAGATAAGGTTTTACCACAAACAGGAACAATTGTAATTATTACCATCACATATCTGGATAAAACGTTTTGAGCGACATTGTTCAGCAGAATTGAAATGGTTGCCTGCGCTACTGGATAATTATAGTAATTTTACGGGAATAAGGATACTTTTTCAATATAATATATGTATTGATAATATCCTTATTCGGTTTAATCTGCAAAAATTATTAAATGAAATCCGGATACAGCTGCATTATTGTGGACGATGAACCCAAAGCAATAGCATTACTTGCAGAAAGTATAACGGATATATATGATAACTTGAAGATTGTAGAAACCTGCAGTAACTGGAAATTAGCTTTGGAAGCACTCAGGAAAACAGAGGTGGATATTGTTTTTCTTGACATTTCAATGCCCCAGAAAACGGGTATGGACTTGTTGGATATTCTACCCGACCTTAAAGCAGAAATTATATTTGTAACCGCCTACAGCGATCATGCAATTGATGCTTTTAAGTATAATACATCGGGATATATTCTTAAACCGGTTAATGATAAATTGCTGGTACAAGCAATAGATAAAGCGTTGGAGAGAAGGCAGGCCAAACGTATAGCAGAGCAAAAACCAATAATAGGTATAAGTGTCAGTGATAAAATTGCCATACCTAATAATAACGGGCTGGATTATTTCAATTTAACTGATATTATGTTTTTTGAAGCCATTGCTCGTAATACCAAAGTAGTTGCTCAAAAAAATAAATTATTAAGTTCTTATAGTATTGGTAAGTTTAAAGAAATGCTGCAATTGCAAACTTCTTTTTACCAGGTTCATAGGTCCTTCATTATTAACCTTGCCTATATAAAAAGATATGAACGGCAGGGAATTATCATTATGACTGATGGTAGTGAAATACCACTATCTAAAAATTTGCGGAATGATTTCCTTAAACTTTATCATAATCCCAGCTCAACCGACATTTAATATTATCTGCTTTCCATAGCCATCCTACGCCTATATGCTGCCGGTGTCTCTCCAACTTTCATTTTGAAAAGTCTGTTAAATGCAGCCTCGGATTGATAACCCACGCTCTCAGCTATTTCGCTGATGTTCTCTTTGTTTTCCAACAAAAATTCTTTTGCTTTTAACATGCGCCAATCGGTGAGGTAGGCCATGGGTGTTTCTCCTAGTAATCTTTTGAATTCTTTACAATACAACGATCGTGACATGCCCGCCGTAGATGCCAGTTGTTCCAATGTCCAGTCTTTTTCAGGCGCAGCATGCATAGCGTTTAAAGATGCGCTAATTCTGGAGTCTTTAAATGCCCGCAGAAAACCCTGTTCCACATCTGTCTGCTCAATGTAGGCGCGTACTATTAGTATAAACACAACCTCTGCAAGCCGCCCTAAAATCAGGTCACTGGCAGCCTTGCGCGTGCTCAGCTCGTCATTCATAAACGCTGCTGCTTGCTGCAGCCATAACTTGATCTCATCTTGATGATTGTTGATATTAATGACCTTGGGTAGCGATTGCACAAAGGGATGTTGTATAGATGACGTGAATTCAAAATGGCCACCTATCAGCAAGGTCTCCTCGTCATTGCCCTGAAACATAGGTTTCCCGGCCTGTAGCGCCTTTACAAATTGGGCAGACGGCACACTTGTATTTTTCGGGTGGCCTAGAATGCGGTGTGCAGCGCCATGCGGCACCAGTACAAAATCACCTACTTCCATTTTTATCATCTCTTCACCCGCAATACTTAAATAGCAGGAACCCTTCAACAAACGCCAGAATTGCGAATACTGGTCTTGTGCTATAGATATACCCCAGGGTGCAGTAAAAGGTACCTTCTGGTAAACAACCCCTTTTAGTTTCAAGCTATCTAAAACTTCACTCAATGCATCCATACAAAAAATAAATACGATTGAGCAAATTTAATGGACTTATTGCTACTAGTCATATTTATGGTAGGTATAATTTTGTGTTATAAAAAGGGAATTATTTAAACACAAAAAACAAATAATGATGACAACGCAACAAGTAGCTGACCGGTATTACGAGATGGCCCAACAAAACAAATGGATGGAAATACAGGACGAACTGTACAGCCAGGATATTGTGAATAAAGAGCCCGAGCATGCCATAGCCATGGGCATACCTACACTTACCAAAGGGTTGAATGCTGTAAAAGCAAAAGGTGAAGCCCGTCGTGCAATGATGGAGGCGCTACATAGCCAGGAGTGCAGCGCACCCGTGATCGGGGGTAAATATTTCAGCATGTCTATGAGCAGGGAAGTTACCTTTAAAGGCAAACCCCGCATGAGGTTGGAAGAAATAGCTGTGTTTGAAGTACAAGATGATAAGATAATTTCTGAGCAATTCTTTTATTAATACGCAGCACATTCAAATTAAGGGAATCTTTCTACCACCCACTTACACCTTCGCGAAGGTGTCATGTTACACGTTAACACTGTTGCGCCCTCGAATATTTCGAGGACGCAGCAGTGTGGTGTTTGCAACGCAAGTAAATTCCTCACCCACTTTTTCTGCTGGCGCCAATACGCTGGCGATGTTGCTTGCCCCAGTCTATAAGTTCACGTGTTACTTTATGTAGCGATCGGCTATAAGGTGTTAGCCCATAAGTAACGGTTGCCGGCGTAGTTGAATAGATACGTTCCACAAATTCATTGAGCTCCAGATCCTTCAATTCTTTAGACAGCATCTTTGGTGTAATGTCCCCAAGTGAACGCTGGATGTCCTTAAAACGCAACGGCCCTCCAGAGAGCGCAAATATGAGCGGCAGCTTCCACTTACCATTCAAAACGTACAACGTATCCCTAATGGCCGCTACACCCGAAGGACACGTTTCTTTAGAGCAATCAGGCAGCACTTCCTCATCAATTTCAGTATCTATATTCATACAGCACAAAGGTAGGCAGTATCCTCCACGATACCGGTATCCTGTAGTATAGTAGCGTCATTCAGACCGTTAACACTGATAAGTTTGTTGCCCCTTACAAACATTAAAGGGCGACAACATGAAAAAGATCCTGCACATTATTTCGAGCCCGAAAGGCGAAAATTCGTTGAGCATTAAACTGGGAAATGCTATTGTAGACAAAATCAAAGAAGCTAATCCTGGTAGTACCCTACATGTCAGGGACCTCACTAAAGAGCCATTTCCTCATTTGGAAGAAGCCACACTCACTGCTTTTTATACCCCGGCAGACAACCACACCCCCGAGAACAAAGAAGCTGTAAAACATTCAAACCAGGCCATTGCAGAAATTATGGATGCAGACATTATTGTAATTGGGGCTCCTCTCTACAACTTTGGAATACCCTCATCACTCAAGGCCTGGGTCGACCATATTGCGCGTGCCAACGTTACGTTCAAGTACAGCGAGGCTGGAGCAGAAGGCTTGATTAAAGACAAGATAGTTTATGTTGCCATAGCATCTGGCGCTATTTATTCAAATGGCCCTATGCAACCGTACGACTTTGTTGCGCCTTACTTAAAAAGTTTATTAGGTTTCTTAGGAATGACCGACCTGAAGGTTTTCCGTGCAGAAGGTACCGCCTATCCCGGCCAGGCAGAAGCGGCTTTACAAAAAGGCATTGATAGTATAGTGCTATAATATCGTGTTATACTTTCGTAACGCAGTTGCATTTGTATAATTATAGCCATTAGCTTTGTGTCATTATTTCAGCCAATAAATCGAAAAAACAGAAACATGAAAAAAGTATCAATTTTAATTGCAGCAGTTGCTTTAACTGTAAGTTCTTATGCGCAAACCTGGACTCTTGACAAAGCGCATGCTAAACTCGGCTTTTCTATAACACACCTTATGATGAGTGATGTAGATGGCATGTTCAAAAATGTAGAAGCCACTATACAATCATCTCAGCCCGATTTCAGTGATGCTGTTATTACAATGACAGCGCAAACCAATTCCGTTTTTACAGACAATGATAAAAGGGACGAACACCTTAAATCAGCCGATTTTTTTGATGCTACTAAATATCCTACGATCACGTTCAAAAGCACATCACTTAAAAAAGACGGGGCAAACAAATATATACTTACAGGCGATCTTACTATGCATGGTATAACAAAAACAGTTACAATGGATCTTTCTTATCGTGGTCCTGCTACCAGCCCTATGACAAAGAAGCCACTTGCCGGTTTTAAAATAACAGGCAAAATCAAACGCAGCGATTTCAAGATCGCAGACAGCGCCCCAAGTGCTATGTTGAGCGATGAGGTTACAATTACGGCCAACGGAGAATTTAACCAGAGTTAATTCTTCAGGATATAAAATAAACAAGAAGGCTGCTATAACGCAGCCTTTCTTATTTAAGTAGTTGAATGATTGCTTAATTCTCATTTCAACTACAAAACTCCTCAATTAGACTACAAGTAACGAACTGTCCCTGGTGACCTTTGTGTTTCATTAATTGAAAGACGGAAATTATGGAACATCAAAATGATAATTCGCGTGTAGGTAAAGTTTGGTTTATTACGGGAACTTCCCGCGGTTTTGGACGCGTTTGGGCCGATGCAGCACTAAAGCGTGGCGACAAAGTGGCCGCTACAGCACGCAAGTTGGAAAGCATTGCCGATCTTAAAGAAAAGTATGGCGCAAACGTGCTGACCCTGGAGCTCGACGTGACCAGGCCCGAACAAGTAAAGGCAGCGGTAGAGCACGCTCACGCTCACTTCGGCAGGCTCGATATCGTGCTTAATAACGCTGGTTATTCACTTGTGGGCACCATCGAAGAAGCTAGTGCCGACGATGTTAGGGCGCTTTACGAGACTAATATTCTCGGTCCGCTTGCCGTTATCCAGGCAGCTTTGCCACTATTGCGGAAACAAGGCGGTGGCCACATACTGGGTACATCCAGCGGCCTTGGTCACGTAACGATGCCTGTCATCGGTTATTACTGTTCTTCAAAATGGGCTTTTGAGGCTATTCATGAGAGCCTGGCAATGGAGGTTAAGCCGTTTGGGATTAAGGTAACGATCATAGAACCCGGTGCTTATGCCACAGAGTTCGGTAGCCAGGAGTCTTTGAAATTTGCAGCAGGCATGGACATCTATGCAGACATGAAAACGCGTCTTTTTGATGGTTTAAAAACCATGGAAAGAGGTGATCCCAATGCGACGCCCGATGCCATCTTTAAAATTGTAGATGCTGAATACCCTCCATTGCGGTTTAATCTGGGCAGTCATAACTTGCCGGGGGTGCGTGCCGCATATGCAGAGCGTCTGGCAATCTGGGAAGCATGGGAGGACGTCTCAAACTCAGCGCAGGGCTAATTAAAGTAATCCATTTGTAAAAAATAAATGACAACCGATAATTATCGGTTGTCATTACATTAAATTGTCAAAATGAAAAAGGAAGAGCACATCCCGCATAAATTTGATTCCTTATCCGACGCACATAGGGCCTTTGGGTTACCTAAACCTATGCATCCCTTGATCAGCCTGATCAGTAGTGCAAGTACCCCGGTTGAATTTAGTACACCGCCTCAATCGCATGTGCTCAATTTTTATAAAATATCGTACAAACCAAAACTTAGCGGGAAATTAAAATACGGTCAGGATTACTATGATTTTGACGAGGGTGGCTTGTTGTTTGCTGCTCCTAACCAAATAATCGGCAGCAATGATGAGCGTGATATCACAGAATGTTCCCAATATGCGTTGCTGATCCATCCGGATTTTTTGTTGAATTATCCTTTAGCAAAAAAGATCAAACAGTATGGTTTCTTTTCTTACTCAGCCAATGAAGCATTGCATCTTTCAGAAAATGAAAAAGCAACGATCATTTCCATATTTAAATTCATTGAAGAAGAGTTAAGCAGCAGGATAGACGATTTTAGCCAGGATGTTATTATTTCTCAAATTGAGCTACTGCTGAATTATGCCAATCGTTTTTACAAGCGTCAATTCATTACCCGCAAAGCAGTAAGTAACGATCTGCTGCAAAAGTTGGAGGAGGTACTAGACGAATATTTCAACAACGAAAGATCTTTGAACCATGGAATACCAACCGTTCAATTCCTTTCTGATAATCTAAATATTTCGGCAAGCTATTTGAGTGATATGCTACGCTCACTTACCGGACAAAACGCACAACAGCATATACACAATAGACTAATAGAAAAGGCGAAAGAAAAATTATCTACAACCAGCCTATCTGTAAGCGAAATTGCCTACGAATTGGGCTTTGAGCATCCACAATCGTTTAGCAAGCTATTCAAAACAAAAACCAACCTATCACCATTAGAATTCAGGCGATCTTTTAATTAACCGATATATCCCACAGAAAGCAGTCTCGAGCTGCACACGCCTCTTCGCTTACACGCGAGGCGAGGTTATGCAAGCGCTTCTCCCAACTCCTTCCTTCTCCAACTTGCCGGTGTAGCGCCTGCTTTTGATTTAAACAGCCTGTTAAACGCCGCTTCCCACTGGTAGCCCACTCGCTCGGCTACTTCGCTAACATTCTCTTTATGCTCCAGTAATAACTCTTTTGCTTTTAAAATGCGCCAGTTGGTGAGGTACCCCAAAGGTCACCCAGCAGTCGTTTAAATTCTTTGCAATACAGTGAGCGCGACAGCATGAGGTTGGAAGAAATAGCTGTGTTTGAAGTACAAGATGATAAGATAATTTCTGAGCAATTCTTTTATTAATCAGCTCAATTAAAACGAACCTGTTCATATTATCTTTGAAGGGAGTATCCGCTTGTAGGTTGCTCCCTTCACTTATTAGATAGGTTGTCTTATAGAGACTAAATTTCTGCTGTCTGTAATTCTTCAATTATTATCTGCTCGTTATAGCCTAGAGAGCGCATCACCCTGTAGTGCGAAGCTACAGCTGCACCCATTGTAGGTAGCGAATGATAGGTCAAACCTGCTTCAAGGCATTTGCGCCGTACAATTTTACTAATTTCGGGATAATGGATATGGCTGACCCGTGGGAAGAGATGGTGCTCTATCTGGTAATTAAGCCCTCCTACAAACCAGGTAATTGCTTTGCTGCCGGGGGCAAAGTTTGCCGTTGTTCGTATCTGGTGAATGGCCCATTCATTTTCTATTACTTTATCATCAATGCCGCAAAATTCAAACTCTGTCTCTTCTATCACATGCGCCAGTTGGAAAACTATTGCCAATGAAAATCCAAGTGCAACATGCATGCATGCAAAACCTACAGCCCATTTTCCAGGTCCCACTAATGCTATGGGCAGCGCTATATAGAAGACCACATATAAAATCTTGGTCACCCAAAAGATAATATGTTCCCGTATATTCATTTTTTGCAGCGGGGTAGTGTATATCATTCTGCTGCCATACTTAACAAAGTCTGTTACAAAGATCCATAAAATGGAACTCAGCGCATAGGCTATCCAAAGGTAGATATGCTGTATGCGATGCATTGGTTTCCATACCTGGGTGCTGCATTGCCTTATCAAAGGGCTTTTGGCAATGTCATCATCAATGCCATCTACATTGGTATAGGTATGGTGTATGATGTTGTGTTTTTGTTTCCAGATAAATGCATTACTTCCCAATGCATTAAGCGTAAGCCCCATCAGGCTGTTCACCCAACTCTTGGTTGAGTAACTACCATGATTTGCATCGTGCATTATATTGAAACCGATACCAGAAAGCACCAGCCCTAACAAAGAAGAGAGCATTATCCCCAGCCATGCCGGGTAGTGATTAATAAGCAATGTCAGGTACATGCTTACCGCCAGCAGAATAAGAATAACAGATTTAATGTACAATTTCCAGTCACCGGTCTTCTTCAGTCCCTTCCCCAGGAAATAATTATCTACTTCTACTTTTAGCGCCTTATAGAAAAAGGCTTGTTTATTATTATAGACGAGCTTTTTCATGAACGTAAAAATAAAATTGTGTGCAAAGCAACAATTTGTTTCTAATATACACGGCCAATTCTTTGTTAAGAAACATTTTGACTGTTAGCAATTATTTAAGTATAGTAAGCTGATGTTCAAAACAGTATGGTGTTATTTACAACACTTGCTCTGTGTTGGTCCAGTAGTTTTCAACATTTCAAACTGGTTGTCACTCCAAATATAGTATAGTCTGCTAAGATCAAAATAGTCGCGATTCAGGCTACATATTCTGTAGTTTAGGTTAACTCCGGTGTGTAAAATCGAATGACCTTTATGGTATGCAGAACATCAAAGGAAAAGTAGTGGCAATTACAGGGGTTAGCAGTGGTATAGGTCAGGCAACCGCACGTATGCTCGCTGCACTTGGGGCAAAAGTGGTTTTAGGTGCCAGGCGTGCAGACCGTCTGGAGGCATTGGTCCATCAGATTACAAAAGCCGGTGGTGAAGCTGTTTACCAGGTCACCGACATCAAGCAACGAAACGATTTGACTAGATTGGTTAGTTTCGCCTGCACAACATTTGGCAGGCTCGATGTCTTCATCAACAACGCGGGTATCAGCCATCTCTCACGTATCGACGAATTGCAAGTGGACGATTGGGAAGAAATGATAGATGTGAATCTGAAAGGAACTTTATATGGTATTGCGGCAGCTTTACCGGTCTTTAAAGTGCAGGGGTCAGGCCACATTATAAATATCATATCCACCTCTGGCATCAAAATAGTGCCGTTGCAAGGCGTTTATGCGGGTACTAAAAACGCTGTGCGTACTATTTCCGAAGCATTGCGGCAGGAGTCTGGAGGAAAATACCGCATAACTAGTATATCTCCGGGCATGGTGCGTACTGAGTTTGTAGATAATTTAAAGAACCTTGAAATGAAGGACAACATCAAACAAAAAATGGAACAAATGGCTATATCCCCAGATGACATTGCGGGCGCTGTGGCCTACACAATCAGTCAGCCCCACAATGTGGATGTTGGCGATATAGTGATCCGCCCAACTGTACAGGATTAATCGTAGTTTAGTTAAGTAATGAAAGCAGCTTCAAGTGCACCTATATTTTACAAAAATATTTCTCAGCTGATGCGGGGGATGGGCAAGCCCGCGCCACTGCATCCTTTAGTTGCGCTGGTAAACTATGATATAGATAAGATAAGCCTTGAGCATGCAGGTCAAAGTTTTCTCATCGATTTTTATAAGATCTCCTTTAAAAAGAACTTTAGGGGCCAGGTGAAATATGGCCAGGGATATTATGATTTTGAGGAAGGGGGCTTGGCTTTCTTGGCGCCGAACCAGTTGGTCACCATGTCTGGCGATGAAACAAGTTACGAAGGCTACACACTTTATTTCCATACCGATCTCATTCGGAACTACCAGTTAGGGAGGAACATGCAGCAATATGGTTTTTTCTCCTATGCCGTCAACGAAGCGCTCTTTCTTTCAGACAAGGAGAAAAAGGTAGTAACTGCATTGTTTGAAGGTATAGCTGCTGAACTGGATAATAATATTGATGCTTTCAGTCAGGATGTGCTCGTTTCACAGATTGAATTATTATTGAACCACAGCAACCGTTTTTATAACCGGCAGTTCCTCACGCGCAAAGCCATTCATCACGATCTGATCAGCCAGATGGATAACTACCTATCGGAACGTTTTGATCATCACTATGCAAGCTTAAACGGGTTACCTACCGTGCAGGAAGTTTCAGATCATTTAAAAGTATCCTCCAGGTACCTCACCGATATGCTGAAGTCGCTAACAGGCCAAAGTACCCAGCAGCATATTCACAGCCATCTCATAGAGAAGGCAAAGGCCATGTTAAGCGCCAGCCAACTCAGTATTGCCGAGGTCGCCTATCAATTGGGCTTTGAGCATCCGCAATCCTTCAACAGGATTTTTAAGCGCTTCACCAATATGTCACCAAATTCGTTTCGGCAATCGTTCAATTAAGATTCGGATGAACTGCTTGCAAACCCGTAACCAAATGGGTTGAGAATGTTTTCTGAAACTTTCAATAGAAGACGATCCTTCATTTTCAAAAAAGAGCTGTACGGTCACATCCTTCCATTATTAAACCAAACCCGTGCACAGCCTCTTTCAATAAAGAAATATTTTTTAAACACCTTTCCTGCCTGCAGTAATATAGAATTAAATGAAAAATTGATAAATTTTCGTTGTTCCAAACTAAAAATTAATTCTGAGCTTGTAACTACTGTTGTTCATAACATTACAGCAGACTAAAAAAATTATTCAACTACAATTCTATTAGATTAATTTTCACTTACATTTATCTTGTTACAACTTACCTGGGGCGTAAATATGTACTTTGCCACACCATTAAAATCATATGAGTGACCTTCCATACCATAACAAAACAAGACTGGAAAGTACCCACCACGACCTGATGACATTTTTCAATGCAATGGATGAGGTTTTTTTATCTGTTGATTTGGTAGAGATGAGATTAACACAGCTCTCCAGATCATGTAAGGAAATATTTGGTTATGATGCTGTAGATTTCCTGGCCAATGGCCAACTTTGGTTCCAGCTGATCCATCCGGAGGATAGACATATTATAGAAAACGAACAAAAAGAGGTGCGTACTGGTAAGCGGGTAGATAGCATGTACCGTATTATTCATAAAGACGGTACAGTGCGGTGGGTGGAGAAAAAGCTTATCCCAACATTAAATGAAGAAGGAAAGGTAGTGAGATTGGATGGCATCATCCGCGATATAACACTGCGCAAAGCGGCCGAAGAAAACCAGCGGGCGCAAGAAGTGCAGTATCGGCAAATTGTTGAAACCGCTCAGGAAGGTATTTGGACCATTGATGAAAACAGGAAAATAAATTTTGTTAATGATAAGATGGCCGAAATTCTCGGCTGTACCATTGATGAAATTCTTGGCAAGGACCTTTTTGATTTCATATACGCTGAGGATAAAGCGTATGCTGCAGTATGCATGGAAAGAAGAAGAAACGGCATAAAAGAAAATATAGAGATCCGGTATATAACGCCGTCTGGTAATATTGTCTGGGCCTGGATAGCTGCTAACCCCTTTTTTGACGAAAAAGGTCAATATAAAGGTGCACTGGCCATGGTTACCAATATCACTTACCGTAAGTTTAGTGAAGAGGCCTTGCAAAAATCAGAAGCAAATCTGCGTACCATTTACGATAATACAGACAATGCCTACGTGCTGTTTGATGAGCAGCTTAATATTGTTTCTTTCAACGTATTGGCACAAAAATACTCTGAGGAGCAAAATAAAAAGTCGCTTGTGGTCAATAGCCACTTTGAAGAATATTTTCCGCCGGAAAGGTTGCCTGCAATAAAAAAAATACTTGCCGATGTAGCCATAAACGGCAGCTATGAATACGAAATAAGTACTGTAAACAGCGATGGATCGTCAAACTGGTACCATGTGCGGTGGCTGGCCGTAAGAAATAATGACAACAAAAATTGTGGGTTCATCCTGGTCAATAATAACATTACTGCATCTAAACGTATTGAGCTGGAACGAGAAAAGATAACTGGTGATCTCATCAAGCGCGTTATAGATCTTGAGCAATTTAATTATATCATATCCCATAACCTGCGCGCTCCCGTGGCAACCATTCAGGGGTTGTTACTGATGATCAAAAACAAAAAAACAAGACAAGATGAGACTGAACAAGCTTTTGAAGGAATAATGCAGTCCACAAAAGACATGGATACAGTTATACACGACCTTAACAATATTCTGCAGGTTCGCGAGCTAATTCATGAAAAAAAGGAGGTCGTCAACTTAAATGAAATAGCCCGGGAAATTAGCGCAAATCTTGCTCCGGTTCTATCAGCCCAAAATGTACGCTTAAATTTCATTTTCGAAGATGATGCCTCTCTGTTTACCATTCGCAGATTTATTTACAGTATTTTCTACAACCTCATATCCAACAGCATCAAATTCCGGAAGGATGAAGTTTCACCGGTTGTCCATGTTAATGGTTACATGGACAACTACAAATTAAGATTGGTATTCAGGGATAATGGTAAAGGGATAGACCTTGTTCGGCATAGGTCAAAAATATTCGGCTTGTATCAAAGATTTGATATAACTACCCAGGGAAAAGGTATAGGGCTGTTCATGGTTAAAACCCAGGTTGAAGCATTGGGTGGCAAAATTGAATTAAAAAGCAAACTGGGGGAAGGCACAGAATGCATTATTGAATTCCCATCGACGTGATGAAAAAATCACCCTGTCTGCAACAGCTATTTATTTAATTTTACTTCCTACACTGCAGTCCATGAAGCCATACTTATATGTTATTTGCTTACCACTTTTTTTAATTCTGTCCGGGTCATATAGCTATGGCCAACCCGTAAGAACGCAACCTGCAACAACCGCAGAAACCCGTTGGTTAAAACACCAGATCACAACACTCACCAGTACCACTTACTCTGGTCGGGGCTACGTAAATAAAGGTGTGGAGCATGCAGGCCGTTATCTGGTGCGCAGGTTTAAGGAGGTTGGTTTGTCGCCTGTAGGTGCAGATAGTTCTTACCTGCAAGCATACACTTTTCCTGTAAATACCTTCCCCGATGCGGTCGATCTGCGGCTAAACCGAAAAGATCTGGCACCCGGTGTTGATTACCTGGTAGATGCATCTTCTCCTTCTTTCAACAAAAACAACTTGAAAGTGAAACGTATAGACCTGGGTAAGATGGATACCATTACTTTTAAAGGATCACTTGCCGGTTGGCATACTGATAAAAGGGCTTACCTGTTACAGAATGCTGACGATTATTGCAAGCGTGCAGGCATACGCCTATGGCGCTTCACACACAGCCTGCCAGAAGGCTGTTATATAGTTCCCCAACATGGTAAGCTCACCTGGACTGTCGATACTAAAACAATCCCCGCAACCATATTTTATGTAGAAGATACTGTGTTGCCAAAGCATGTAAGTAAGGTGTCAGCTAATGTACATTCGGTTTTTATACCAGAGGCTAAGAGCGAAAATGTGATAGGTATGGTACCGGGCGATGTAATGGATAGCTTCATTGTTTTTACAGCTCACTATGATCATCTGGGCATGATGGGGCGTAATGCAGTCTTCAATGGTGCCAGCGATAATGCCAGTGGCACAGCAATGATGCTGTACCTGGCTTCTTATTTTGCAGCTCATCCGCAGCATTATACTATGGTGTTCATTGCCTTCAGCGGCGAGGAAGCAGGATTATTAGGGTCTGAGTATTTTGTAAGCCATCCAACAATACCACTCAGCCACATCAAGTTCCTCACCAATATAGACATCATGGGCGATGCTACAGAAGGTATAACAGTAGTGAATGCAACCGGCCAGCCAAAAGAACTGGCGTTGCTGCAAGACATTAATACAAAGAACAAATACCTGCCCGCAATTAAAACACGAGACAATGCACCCATCAGCGATCACTACATGTTCACACAAAAAGGCGTTCCGTCTATTTTCATTTTCTCAAATGGTGGTGCAGGCTACTATCACGATGTGATGGACAATGCAAAAGAACTTACATTAAATAATATAGACAAAGCCGCCCGTTTGTTTATTGCTTTCGGTACTGCATTGAATGGTACAAGGTGAGGCTTGTTTTTTAAATTTCACACAAACACACAGTATATGTATAAAATGAAGACACTGGTTGCCATAGCTATTATGGCTGCCGGCTTTAACTGCACAGCACAAAATAAACCTGCAACCAATGATGTGCAAAAGTACCTGGATGCTTATACAAAAGCCTATGTAAAGCTTTACACACAGGAGCAGGAGGCACAGTGGAGATCTAATATTGAGATACTGGCAAAAGATTCTTCAAATGTAATTGCAGCCCGTAAAGCCGATGAGGCAATGGCCTCATTTACCGGTAGTATAGAAAATATCGAAAAATCCAGGGCTTACCTCAAGCGTACAACGCTCACACCCCTGCAAAAAAAACAACTGGAGTTCATCCTCTATACTGCAGCCAATAACCCCCAAACTATCCCCGCTGTAGTAAAAGAACGTATAAAAGCAGAGAACGAGCAAACACAGACCATGTACGGTTTTCACTACCATTTGGATGGCAAAGATGTCAGTGTAAACGACATTGATAACATGCTGAAGGCCGAGAAGGATATAAATCGCCGTTTTCATATATGGGAGGTGAGCAAACATGTAGGGATACCATTAAAGAAAGGATTGATAAACCTGCGCAACTTACGCAATCAAAGTGTGCAGGCATTAGGTTATTCGGATTTTTTCAGCTACCAGGTTAGTGACTACGGGATGACCACAAATGAAATGCTTGCCCTGAATGACCAACTGATGCGCGATCTCTACCCATTGTATCGTGAACTTCATACCTGGATACGTTATGTCCTGGCAGCTACATACGATCAGCAGCAGGTGCCCGACTATATACCCGCACACTGGCTGCCCAATCGTTGGGGGCAAGACTGGAGCAGCGTGCTTGATGTGCCCGGTATGGATCTCGACGGTGCATTGAAACATAAAAGTGCACAATGGATTGTAAAAGATGCCGAGCAGATGTATGTGAGCCTGGGCTTTGATCCGCTGCCTGCCACCTTTTGGAAAAAGTCAAGTCTGTATCCATATCCAGACGATAGTGCTGTAAAGAAAAATAACCATGCATCTGCCTGGCATATGGATATGAATAAGGACGTACGCAGCCTCATGAGCGTAGAACCCAATGCTGAATGGTACGAGACAGCGCATCATGAGCTGGGACATATTTACTACTACATGACATACTCAAACCCAAGCGTTCCGCCATTGCTGCGCCAGGGTGCCAATCGTGCTTACCATGAGGCATTGGGCACCATGATGGGTCTTGCAGCTATGCAGCGTCCTTTTGTATATGGCAGGGGGCTCATCAAGCCCGATCCTAAAGCCGCACAGATAGACTCAATACTGCCTTTGCTTAAAGAGGCTTTGAACACAGTAGTGTTCATCTACTTCTCATCGGGGGTAATGACGCACTTCGAAAAAGAAATGTATGCCGATACATTGCCTGCAGACCAGTTTAATAAAAGATGGTGGGAGCTGGTAAAGAAATATCAGGGCATTGTACCCCAGGGCGAGCGTGGAGAGAACTTGTGCGATGCAGCAACAAAAACCCATATCAATGATGATCCTGCCCAGTACTATGACTATGCGCTTAGCTACGAAATATTGTACCAACTGCACAACCACATAGCCAAAAAAATATTACACCAGAGTCCCCATGCAACCAACTACTATGGGCATAAAGAAGTGGGCGACTTCCTTAAAAAGATCATGTACCCCGGCGCCAGCAAAGATTGGCGGCAGGTACTTAAACAGTCAACAGGAGATGAGCTCAACGGTAAGGCTATGGTAGAATATTTCCAACCTCTTTATAAATGGTTACAGCAGAACAACGCTACCCGCAATTACACATTGCCAGAGCATATGGGTGACTAGTTGATATTATTGCTTAATAGGGTAGAAACTAAAACGCCACACAATTGTGTGGCGTTTTAGCATTCGTCTGTCCATCTCAATAAAATTTATTTTGCATAGTTGCGTAGCTTAAATTCGGTACGCCTGTTTTGCGCACGGCCTAGCGCTGTTTTGTTGGTTGCCACAGGGTCTGCTTTTCCATATCCCTTAGCGGTTATATGGTCTGCTGCCACCCCTTTACTTTCAAGGTAATTCTTGCACACATTTGCACGGTCATCACTCAGCTTTATGTTTCGTTCATCGCTTCCTACAGAGTCTGTATAGCCCCCAATATCAATGTATAGCTTCGGATTGTTTTTCATCACGTTCACTATCTTGTCCAGGCTGGTGAAAGATATTTTTTTCAGTACCGCTTTGCCTGTTTCAAAATAAACCGAACGTGCAGCTTTTTCAACCAGCTCTATTACCTGCCTTTCTATAACGGGACAGCCGAAGTTCGATGCAGGTCCTGGCTCATCAGGGCATTTATCTATATTGTCAGGCACACCATCATGGTCGCGGTCTGGTGGTGGGCACCCATTATTATCAGCAGTGCCGGCTACATAAGGGCACTTGTCTATATTGTCGGGTATGCCATCTCCATCCGTATCTGGGCATCCGTCAAATGCTTTAAGGCCGGGTACAAGTGGGCATTTATCCAGGTTGTCTGGTACACCATCTCCATCCGTATCCGGGCATCCATCAAATTCTGCTAACCCGGGTATGGTAGGGCATTTGTCTATACTGTCTGGTACACCATCATTATCCATATCAGGTGCAGGTGCTGCTACAACGGGAGCCTCGCCCATTTCTACATGCTTTTTATAACCAGGTTTAAACCAGTAAACTATACCTGCGGTGTATTGCAGGTGGTTATAATCATTTGTAGTGATTGCCGCCTTATATCCTGCTTCCAGGTTCAGGTATATATCCTGCTTATTAGATAGTTGTACATTGCCGCCCAATCCCAAAGGCACATCTGCGCCCCAGTATGGGTTGTGATAGGATGCAGTTATACCTGCAAAAATGTATGGGGTCACTATGTACTCTTTCTTAGGCAATATATTAAAGTTGATGCGTGCGTCCAGCTCACCCAAAAACCTGTCGTAGTTATTGCCTGTATTGTACAGATCCTTATTAATAAGGTTGGTATCCTTACTGCTGGCAGGGTATTGCAAGTCTGCCAGCGACAACCCCAGGTTAATGTCAAACCACTTGTTCAACTGAAACCAGTAAGTGACCTTGATCAGTGGGTTCCAGAATAATTTGTTCTTCTTCACCGTATCATTCACCAACTGGGGCAACTGCCCTGCCGGGGCATTGTCCTTATCGTTTATGATCTGGGTTTGTTTTGTAAAAAAGTAGTCTCCATTCTGTGGCCCCAAAAAATCGTAACCTCCAAAATGTACACCCAATCCTTGCATCTGTGCAAGTGCATTATTGCCGGGCCATGCGGCTATGAATAGTAGAATAACTGCTAAATATTTTTTCATGTTCAGTGCTTTTAAAGATTTGCTGAGTTATGGTTATATTATTGGCCGGTGAGCACTACGGTTTGTCCATTTAGGCTCAGGGTATCAGACGGTGAGTTGAGGGTATATTGTATTACCGGCTTGCTTCCGCTGGTAGACACTGTACCATTCGTAGCCGATAATAATCCTAAGTCGGCAAATGGTTGGTTCTGGTAATCATACTTGGTAAGCTGTGCCGGAAATATTATGTGGGTATTGTCTGTCTGTACAAAGTATGCAGCGGCAGCACGCAGGGGCCCGGTAATGGCAGCATCTAAGGTCAGGTATATGCCATTAGCCATTTTTTGTATGGTAGCGTTCACTGTATCGGTGCCCCGTACACCGGTGTAGGTGTCAGATAGGTCGGTACTGGTGTCTATATCAGTTACACCTATTACATACATCACCCTCGACGCAAAACCATATTTAGATTTGGCGCTGAACTGATATATATACAAGCCAGGCTGGTTGGGGTTCAGGTTTCCGTTTTGTTCCACTATTACCGGCACCGTACCCGTTACAGAATCGTATGCAGTTATATCTGAAATATTGAGCGCTGGCGCCTTACCCATAGGGTAGCTGAAGTAAACAACTTGCGCAGTAACATCTACACCAATGTAGTACGATACAAGGCTTGTACCCTGGTATGTATTTCCATATCCTGATATGGAAGGGAAAGATACTTTTTGTACCGTTGATACATCGTTATCCTTCTTCTTACAGGCTATAGTAAGACAGCTGATGGATAAGAGTATTGAAATATATTGAATCGCTTTTTTCATAATTCTGGCTTTAGTGTTGATTAATGATTATCCCACCATACTGGTACGGTAACTCCCTTAATACCGGGGAAGTTGAGATTGCGGGTTACCTCAGAATAAGGATAGAGAAAGCGTCTTGGAAAATTATTCCCAATAAGGCTTGATTTTGATATGGTAAAGAAATCAGGGTAGCCCGTGCGTCGCCATTCTGTCCATGCTTCAAAGCCTTGGTTGCCACACATGCTGAACCATTTCTGGGTGATAATGGCCCTTATCTTTTGTGTTGCTGATCCACCTGAAGGGTATGATGCCCAATATGCAGATGCCTCATAGTTTGCCAACGCAGTAGTTGCATTTACTGTGTCAGGAAAATTATTGCTATAGGAATTAAAGTTTGCCGCTATCCCTTGGTAGAATAGAGATGTATCACTACCGGTAGCCCACCCCCTGGCAAAAACTTCTGCCTGCAAAAAACAACTTTCATAACCAGTGAGGAATTTTACTGGCGCCAACGCCGATTGGCTGTTCTGTGCATCGCCGGCCACATTAAATGATGGTATAGACTCCGTGCTTACACTGGTACTATAATTGCCTTGTAGTATGCCGGTAAAAGCACCATTCGCATCAGGCTCATAAAAGACGGAGATACGTGGATCATTATTACTAAGCATAGAGTCGAGGCACGTAGCGCTGGCAACAAGGTTTTGTACAAATCCAAGACCCGCCTGCTCAGAATAAAGGGGATTCTTATTACCGCTTGTAGAACTGAAATTCACTTGTGCGTCATCGCCAGATCCTAAGAAAGTAGGGTTTGAAGCAAAAAGAGCCGCTATGCCTGCTTGTGCAGTACCTGGGTCTTTCTGGCTCAGGCGCAAGAGTATTTTTAATCGAAGCGTGTTGGAGAATTTTGTCCACTGACCCATCTTGCCGCCATATATAAGGTCATCGCTGCCGGGGAGTACCGGGTCGCTCGGATCTATCAAAGCGTTTGCAGAATCTATCATACCAAGTAGTCCTGTGTATATTGCCTGTTGTGCATCGTACTTAGGCGACGTAACGCCGCTATCGCCCAGCAGCGCCTGGCTAAAAGGTATATCGCCCCACGCATCTGTGATTACCTGAAACATGTATGCCTTTAGCAAGAAAGAAATGGCCCTGTATTGTTTCTTGTTTTGTGCCAGTGCAAGTTTGTCCAGTTGCACCAGGTTCTCTCCACCTGCATATAGGTTAGTCCAGGGCGTTTCATAATTCTGGGCGTTCACATTATATTGCTCCAGTGGCCTGTACTGGCTGGCATTAGGGCTCTGTGTCCAGAATTGCGCCCATATGGAACCGTTTATCTCCATATCTACACCCATTGCCGATGCAATATAAACCTGGCAAGATGGAAGCAGCGTTTGTACAGTTGCAGTCTGGGATACATTGGGGTCTTTATTTACATCCAGGTACTTCTTGCACGATGAAGTTGTGACTAGTAGTCCTATGATTACGTATATGAATACTTTTTTGTTTGGGTACATAACGGATCTTTTAAAAAGTTTATAATGTTACTTTTAAACTTACCCCATAACTACGCATAGAGGGACGTGCCAGGAAGTTGAAGTTTTGCTCGTTGGTAACCCCACCACCTGAATTTTCTTCAGGGTCATCGTATTTATTACTCTTGGGTGTCCATATAAACAGGTTGGTGCCAAATACACCTACTTGTACAGAACTGAAGGTGGTCTTATCCATTAGCTTAGTAGGCAGTGTATAGTATATGGCAGCTTCCTGCAGCTTTACATAGGTAGCGTTTACCAGGAACTGACCCGAGGCAAAAGGCTCAACCGATGTATAGTAAGTGTATGGCAGGAACTTGGTTGTGTTGGCTGCATATGTATTTGGGCCAGTTTGGATAACCGAGTTCGGGAATACGTACGGGTTCCTGTTATTGTATGTGGTAACTTCTGAATTACCTACAAAATCCAATATGCTCTTTGTTTCGCTAAAGTAAACACCGCCTTGTTTTGTTGTGAACAATGCATGGAGTGAAAAACCTTTATAACTAAGGTCGGTTCCCCATGATGCTATGTACTTTGGTTGGTAAGAGCCTTCATATACCGCACTTGGACTTATCTGTGGAAGCCCGGTACCAGGATCTACAACTACCTCTCCCTTTGAATTACGCAGCAGGTCTGTAGCGTAGAAAGAACCATATGGTTTACCTACTTGCGCCACTATGGCCATTCCATTAAAGCCGCCCACTGTGATCTGAGATAGCCCGTTGGCAAGACTTACTACATCATTTACATTATGTGTCAAGGTCCCGAACAAGTCCCACCTGAAACCAGATTTGGTTGAGATGGGGGTCACCCGCATTGTTAATTCTTCACCTTTGTTAGACACACTGCCCAGGTTCACTGTCTGGAACAAGTAACCCGTTGATGGGGCTACAGGTATTGCTGTAATCAGGTTTGAAGTGAGCGTATTGTAGTAAGTGAAGCTTAAGGAAATACGGTCTTTAAAAAAACTAAGATCTGTACCTACTTCATAATCATTGGTACGTTCTGGTTGCAGGTTAGGATCGCCAAGGGTATTACCGATCTGGTAGCCGGGCTGCCCGTTGAATGGGAATATGACCCCGCCGAATGCACTGGAGACTGTTGTTCTTGAATATGCTGCCGGGTTGTTGGCATATGGAGCAGCATCATTACCCACTGATGCATAGCTGGCACGTAGCTTTCCAAATGTGAGTACATTCCTGGTGAGGCCACTGTTCCAGCCTTCTGTAAATACCCACGATGCACCAATACTCGGATAGAAGTAAGAGTTATTGCCGGTTATCAGTGTAGATGTCCAGTCATTCCGGGAGGTGAGCTCCAGGAATAATTTCCTGTCATAATTTATTTTAAAGTCACCATAAAGGCCCACTATTCTTCTTTGTGTGATCACGTTTTCCACCTGCAACGGTCCTTGTGCATTTGTGAAATTGTAAAAGCCGGGTATTACCAGTCCATTGGTCGATGGGTCGAGGTCTGAGACGATAGCTGAGGTTTGTTGAAATCTTATATTGTTACCTCCCATTGCTTCTATCCCTATTTTATCAGATAGCTGCTTGGTGTAATCTATTATCACATCATTGTTTAATTGCAGTTCGTTCAAGTTGTTCTGTAAAAAATAGCCTGGCGACTGATGAGGAAACTGATTGTATAAATAAGAATAGACATTATTGTTGTAAGCCGCGTAATTGTAAGACGGACCTTCATAACTGCTTCTGTCTGCGGCAACATCTACACCTACACGATCATAAATGTTCAGGTTGGTATTAAGGGGCTTTATGCCTAGCGTTATACCACCTATTATCCTATCCAGCTTATCGTAATTGTTATAGTTGTTTACCAGGAAGTATGGATTGTTGGCAAATGCACCATAGTACCCATAACGTGCCACTCCGTTGGCATCTACTGTACCATAGGCTACAAATGGGTTGTTGCTGTTACTAAATTCTTGTATGGGCATATCTCTTGGCTGCTGGTACAGGTTGATGAGTGGAGCCCCTGCCCCTTGCCCCTGAGCCTCTGCCTCTGAATAGGCGTTGATGTAGTTAAAACTTACACTGGAGTATATGGTGTGTGAAAGTTGCGTATTTGCATTAAAGCGTACACTATACTTATTATAAAAGGTACCGGGTGTGACGCCCGTATTATTGAGTGCATTTATAGAGAGAAAATAATTAGTGGTATCATTTCCGCCGCTTATAGATACATAGTTGTTTCCTGTTTTGCCATGATTATAGAAGTCTTTTACATTGTTGGGCTGTGCTGAGTATGGTTTTACTTCCTGCTGGCCGTTTATGATCTGTCCCCACGGTCTTAGCTGGCCGTCATATGGCAGGCCCCAGCTAAAATTGTCATTAGGATTGTAAGGAAAATCGCCCTGCCCATAGGCGCCGCCCTGACCAAACTGGTTTTGGAATGCAGGGAATTTCAGTACATCGCTTTCACTGAACGTACTTTTTACAGTTACCCGCAATTTGTTTTTACCGCCTGGGTTGTTGCTCTGTGGAGTGCCGCCTCTTTTAGTGGTAATTATTATGGCGCCATTGGCAGCTATAGATCCATACAGTGCCGCCGCCGCCGGGCCATCAAGCACACTCATCGATTCTATATCTTCTGGGTTTACGTCATTACCACTGTTCCCAAAATCTACCTGCGTTAGGTTGCTAAAGCTATTGCTTATACCATTATGGTTAGTACCAAGTACATTCAGTGTACGGTCGTAATTGTTGATGATAACCCCATCTACAACAATTATTGCCTGGTTGCTACCGGATATTGATTTATTACCACGCAATACCACGCTTACCGAGCCACCGGGTCCACCTGTGCTGCTGGTTACGTTTGCACCAGCTACCTTACCTTCAAGCGATGATAATGCACTCACGTTGTTGGCTACAGTTATATCTTTATTGCTGAGGGTTGTCGTGGCGTATCCCAATTCGCGTTTTTCCCTTTTTATAGCAAGCGCGGTAACCACAGCTCCTTGCAGTTCCCGGCTGGAAGATGTCATGTGTACCAGTATTGCACCTGCCGATGCGTTTACCTCCTGCGTCACATATCCTACCCCCTGCAATACAAGTATGTTACCGCTGTTATCGGGTACATTAAGCGTAAAGTTACCATTGATGTCTGTCACGGTACCTACGGGTGTGCCTTTTACGCTAATACCCGCACCTGGAAATCCCAGGCCATTTTCATCCAGTACTTTTCCGGTTACCGTATGGGTGCTTTGCGCCACAGCCGCATGGGCTATGAAGAATAAAAAGATAAATAAGATTCTTTTCATGTTGTTTGCTTTAGTTAGTAAATGGTTTAAGCTCATGCAATCGATTGCATTTTCCACATTTTGGTCATTTTAGGGGTTATTTTTCCATAGTAAATTAATTTTAAGAGTTGTGTATTTTGAGGTTAGCAGTAAAAATCATTTAACAATTAGGTAATAGATTGTATTTGCAATCAGTATAGTATAATAGAAATCAACTAACTACGCATATGTTAAATATACGTTTTAATTTTTAGAATTTAATTTGTTAAAATGCGTTAACAAAAATGTTAAAAAAACCGTGCCCCCATTTGGGGTAGTAAAAAACCAATATCCTTTTGAGTTTTAATGGGTTAAGTCCCCTGGAGCAGGTTTATAAATGAATTGCACGCCTGATTTAAAATATTTTTACCAAAAAAGTATTGATAATCAATCAGTTATAGAGAAGCGCTAAAAAAACATCATAAATTATTTGGTGGTTATGATGGGTACTTTTACCTTTGCCATCCAATTTTTTAATACTTGTATGTGTTGCCATTTGGCTTCATGGCCAGGTAAACACATCAGAGCAAATATTTAAATAGTAAAATGAGACATCTCAGTTTTAAAACACAATCAGCTAACGAAAAGATCGTACAGCGCCAATGGTTCATAGTGGATGCTACCAACCTTACCCTTGGCCGTATGAGTTCTAAGATCGCGGCTACACTGCGCGGTAAGAACAAGGTTTACTTTACCCCTCACTTCGACTGTGGCGATTACGTTATCGTTATCAACTCAAACAAAGTGGTGCTTACCGGCAACAAAATGGATGATAAGGGTTACATGCACTACACTGGTTACCCTGGTGGCCAGAAGGTAGAAATGGCAAAAGAACTTATCCAGCGTCGTCCTAACGTTTTGATAGAACGTGCCGTAAAAGGTATGCTTCCTAAAAACCGCCTCGGTCGTGCTATGTACAAAAAATTGTTTGTGTACGAAGGTGCAGAACATCCGCACAAAGCACAGCAGCCAACAGAAATGAAATTTTAACCCCCGCCCCGGCGTTCGGGGTTAACAATAAAAAAAGCAATACCATTATTAAATGGAAAAACAGAAAAATGCCGTAGGTCGCCGTAAAGAAGCCGTAGCGCGCGTATACCTAAGCAAGGGCACAGGGATTATCACGGTTAATGAAAAGGATTACAAAAATTACTTTACCATAATGTACCTGCAAAACCAGGTTGAGCTTCCTATGAAAACCATAGAGGGCGCAGCAACAAGTTTTGATGTTGTGGTAAACGTAAAAGGCGGTGGCCCTAAAGGCCAGGCTGAAGCTATTAAAATGGCTATCGCCCGCGCACTTTGCCAGGTAAATGAAGAATATCGCCCGGCACTGAAGAAAGAAGGCCTGATGACGAGAGACAGCCGTATGGTTGAGCGTAAGAAATTTGGTAAAGCCAAAGCACGTCGTAGCTTCCAGTTCTCTAAACGTTAATGGCGCTGTTGTATCCTTTTATTTTTTAACCAACAAGAAAACATTCAAATGGAAGATAATAAAACTTTACACCAGCAGCTTTTGGAAGCTGGTGTGCATTTTGGGCACCTTAAGAAAAAATGGAACCCTAAAATGTTGCCGTACATCTTTGCTGAAAAGAACGGTATACATATAATAGATCTGAACAAAACCATCGAAGGCCTCGACGAAGCTGCAGCTGCACTTAAGTCTATTGCTAAGAGCGGTAAAAAGATCATGTTCGTTGCCACTAAAAAACAAGCCAAAGAAATCGTTGCAGAAGCATCTCAGAAAATGAACATGCCTTATGTTACAGAACGTTGGTTGGGTGGTATGCTTACCAACTTCCAAACCATTCGCAAGAGTGTAAAGAAAATGTTGAGCATCGAAAAAATGTTGCAGGATGGTACAATGGACAGCGTTACTAAGAAAGAACGCCTGACCCTTACCCGCAGCAAAGAAAAAATGGAAAAAGTATTGGGCGGTATCAGCCAGATGGGTCGCACTCCAGCGGCGCTGTTTATGGTGGACATCAGCCACGAGCATATTGCTCTTGCTGAAGCAAAACGCCTCGGTATCACTACTTTCGCTATGGTCGATACCAATAGCGATCCTACTAAGGTTGACTTTGCTATCCCTGCAAATGATGACGCTACAAAATCTATAGCTATCATCACCAACTACCTTACAGCAGCAATACTGGAAGGTCTGCAGGAACGTGCTCAGAACAAAGAAAACGAAGAAGATAACTCTGCTAACGACGAAGGTTATGAAGGCCGCAATCGCGGATTGGAAATAACTGAAGACGATGATAAAGGCGGCCGTGGTCGTCGCGGTGCAGGCCGTGGCGCAGGTGCTAATGCAGGTGGTGCTCCAGGCGCAGGCCGTGGTGGTGCAGGTGGTGGCCGTGGTCCGGGTGGCCCAGGCGGTGCCGGTCGCGCTCCAGGTGGTCCGGGTCGTGGTGGTCCGGGTGCAGGTAGCCGTGGCCCAGGCGGCGGTAGCCGTGGTCCGGGTGGTGGCAGTCGTGGCCCAGGCGGCGGCGGTACTCGTCCAGGTGGCGGCGCTCCCGTAAAGCGTTAATCCCAACTAATGTAAATTTTAATATTACTTTAAAGCCCCTTATTTGGGGCTTTAATAATAATTAACGAATTTTGCACCCTGAATTTGAAACTTTAATAATAAAAATTAGGTAATAATGAGTAGTGTAACTATATCAGCAGCAGATGTGAACAAACTGCGCCAGCAGACAGGCGCCGGTATGATGGATTGCCGCAAAGCCCTTACAGAAAGCGAAGGCGACTTTGAAGGTGCTATCGACTACCTCCGCAAAAAAGGACAGAAAGTAGCAGCTAACCGCAGCGATCGTGATGCGAAAGAAGGCGTTGCAGTAGCAAAAGCTTCTGCCGATAATACTTATGGTATCATCGTTAACCTCAGCGCTGAAACTGACTTCGTTTCTAAAAACCAGGATTTCATAACCTTTGCTAACGAAATAGCTGACATCGCGCTGGCTACTAAAGCTGCAAACGTAGAAGAACTGAAAGCAGCTGCTATGCACGGTGCTACAGTTGGCGAAAAACTGATGGAACAGGTTGCACGTATCGGCGAAAAAATAGACATCATCCGTTATGAGCAGATCTCTGCACCCGCAGTAGTTCCTTATATACACGCAGGTTACCGCATTGGTGTTCTTGTTGCGCTTAATCACCACGCTACAGAAGCTATCATAGCTGCTGGTAAAGATGTGGCTATGCAGATAGCAGCAATGAATCCATTGGCTGTTGATGCAGATAGTATATCTCCAGAAATGCTTGCTCGCGAAAAAGCAATTGCTGTAGAACAGGTTATGGCTGAAGGCAAAACTGCTGAAATGGCTGATAAAATAGCTGTTGGTAAACTGAACAAGTTCTTTAAAGACAACACCTTGCTTGCACAGGCTTTTGTAAAAGACAATGGCAAAACTGTAGCTGAGTACCTTACGTCTGTAGATAAAGGCCTTACCGTTACTAGCTTCAGCCGTATAGCTGTAGGTTAATAATATTTAGGTTAAACTTTAAGGGCTGATACCTTGCTTGTGCAAGATATCAGCCCTTATTTTTTGATCTTCTTCTAAAAAGCTATTCCTTCCCCGCTGCCTCGTGCTTCAATATCGGTGCCACTTCATTTGTTTCAGCTTCTGGTTGTATCACTCTTTGCCGCAGTTCCTTAGCTTCATTTTTTACAATAAATACCGCAGTGTCATAAGCTTCTATACCCCGGCCGCATTTTAATGCATATACTTTGGTAAATTCTGCGCCAAAATATAGGATGATAGATGAGTAATACACCCATGACAACAATAATATCATAGATGCTGCGGTGCCAAAGGTAGCCGTCATGTTACTGCTGCCAAGGTAGTATCCAATGGCAAACTTACCTATTATGAACAGCACACCTGTGAAGGCTGCGCCTATAAGTGCATCCTTCCAGTGTATAATTGCATCCGGCAATACTTTGTAGATGACCGCAAACATAAACGTAATGACGACAAACAGAAAAGCAATGTTTAATACATGAAAAAGTTGGATGTTCGTACTGCCGAAGAAATTTTGCAGCCTGTCTGTAAGCAGGTCCATTAGGGTATTTATAACAAGGGTAATGAGTAGCATAAACCCAATACCCACTATCAGCGAAAACGATAACAACCGGTCCATAATATACTTCAGCCAGCTGCGTTTGGGTTTCGTTTTAATCGACCAGATATAATTTATAGATCCCTGTATCTCGGCAAAGATCCCTGTAGCACTAAACACTAGTATCACGGCGCCTATTATGCCATATATAGTTTTGTGTGGCTGCTTGTTCACGTTATCCAGCAGGTTCAGTATTTGTGTGGCGCCGTCTGCCCCAACCAGCCCTTTCATTTGCGCGTAAATGTGTTCGGTAATATCAGTCCTTTTAAAGAAGATACCTGCCACCGTTATTACTACCAGCAAAAGGGGGCCTATAGCAAATATGGTAAAGTACGATAGTGATGCAGCCAGTTTGGTACCGTTATCATCATTAAACTCGCTGCCTGCATCCTTCAGTATTTCAAAATATTCTTTTACTTTCTTAAACATATTTTCTGTTATACTTACCGCCACACAATGTTAATGCCACACAATGGCTTATCAAAAATAAAAGTAGCACAAACAATGGTTTTGTTGTGAAGGTTGTGTAACATTTTACACAATATGATGCCATTAGGTTGATATTCTATATAAAACATATGGTGGTGAGATTTTTTTGAACTGATAAAAAATTCACAACCATGGCCAGACAGTATTCAAAAAGCGCAGCAGAGAACGTGCATCAGGAAATGCACGAGATGAAAGAGGGCAAACTGAAAAGCGGACGCTCGGGCAAAAAAGTTACTGATCCCAAACAAGCTATAGCTATTGGTCTTTCAGAAGCGCGTAAAGAAGGTAAAAAGGTCCCTGAAAAGAAAAGTGCTTCTAAAACTGCAACAAAGAAGAGTGCTGCCCCTAAGAAGGCTGTTGCACGTAAGTCGGCTCCTAAAAAAACAACAAGTAAATAAGATTAAAGATCTGTCTATAAAATTAGCCCCGTTGGTATATCCAGCGGGGCTAATCTTTCTACTAAAGGTTACCTGTTCTTAAATGTTCATAAAGATCCACCAGTTCATTAATAATGGGTTCTGGCAATTGCTTCACAAAATTCTTATCTATATGCGGAAAGGTAAAATCCTGTTCCCACGATAAACTGCAATCTGCACGTTCGCGCAATTCAACCGGTGCGTTATTGATCACGCGGCTATATGCTTCACTAAATCGCATTCTTTGTTCCTGTACACTCATCCGTCAATTGATTTAAAGGTTTCAATGTTAACTCAAAGTTAAGTAATTATTAATTAATTGCGTGCATAATGCATTTCTTTTATTCGGTTTTATAAAAGATTGATGTTGCTGCAATTAGTCAATAAGGGCTTTTGCACCAAATTCGGCCAAAAAGGAGCAAAAAAATCAATAAACATAACTGTTTGTTAGTCAATGCACTTCAATTATCATGCTTTGAATATATAATTTTTGGTATCGATTGCGTAAATAAAGACTATTTAGACTGAATAATAAGGCTCCTATACGGCATAAATTTGAATGTGAGAGTGAGTGAATGCTCACTCTTATTGCACATTCATCAATATTAAATACAGCCTTTATTATGAAACAATTCTCCTTTGCTAAATGGATGGTCTGCTTCACAGTACTGTTCTTCTCGATCACAAGATCTTTTGGGCAAAACGCAGTAGTAGCTCAGGATGGTAGTGGTAATTATACAACGGTACAGGCCGCAATAAATGCAGCGCCAGTCGGTGCTACCACTACTTGGGTCATTTACATTAAAAATGGCAAGTATAACGAGGTGGTCAATATACCATCTACAAAGCCTTTTATACAGCTGGTTGGCCAGAGTGTAGCCAATACTATTATCCAGTACAATAATGGGGCAAGTACCTTGGTTGCAGGCAGTGCCCTTGGTACGGCCGGCTCAGCCACACTTACTGTAAATGCAAACGACTGCTCTTTTATGAACCTTACCATACGCAATACTTTTGGCGATGGCAGCCAGGCGGTAGCTGTAGAAATAAATGCGGACAGGGTCGCATTTAAAAATTGTCGGTTAATGGGTAACCAGGATACGCTTTACACCAAGGGTGCAGGCAACCCGCGTCACTATTTCCGCAATTGTTACATAGATGGCAATATAGACTTCATATTCGGTAGCTCTATAGATATTTTTGATTCGTGCGTTATCTATGCCAAAACCCGTACTACCAGCGGTAGTTCTTTCTGCACTGCTGCCAATACCACTGCAGGTCAGGCATATGGCTATGTTTTCCGAAACTGTATTTTACCGGCCAATACCCTGGGCACTTCTTATTACCTGGGTCGCCCATGGCAGAATTCTTTAGGCTTCACACCAACCTCTGCAACTCCTCAGGCAAACAATAAAGTAGCATACATCAACTGCACACTCGGTGCACACATCAATCCGGTGGGTTGGGTAATATGGGATTCCGGTACAGACACTACCAAAATAACGGATGCGGAATACCAGAGCAAAAATTTTGATGGAACACTTACTAATGTTTCACAGCGTGTTACATGGTCTCAGCAAATCAACAGTACACAAGCATCAGCATATATGGCTACTTCTACCATATTCAGTGGTTGGGATCCTTGCCCTGTTATTGGGTGTGGTGCTTTCACTCCAGACATTGCAGTTTCAAACTTCGCAGGGGTTAAAGGTGCAACGGTATCTACTTTCAGTTGGAATATCAGCTGGCCTATAGCTGGTGTTACTTACACCTTGTATCGTTCTACAGACAGCACACACTATTCACCGCTTAGTAATGCTATCACATCTGCCAACGATACAAACGTAAATTTCCAGCTTACAGATCCTATACCTCCGCAAGGCGGCGTGTATTACTACTACATTCAGGCTACTAAAAGTGGTCTTGCCACCCACATTACAGATACTGTTGTCATCTCCAGCGCACCAACTATCACTTTAACAGGTGCACCTGGTATCCTCACTCAATACCTGGGCACCCCTTCAGGTGGTTCTCCTTATACAGTGTCGGGTGTTAATCTTACAGCAGGCGTTATTATTACCCCGCCACTTAATTTCGAAATTTCTTCCGATGGTGGTATTACATGGCATAACAGTACTTCGCCAATTACTTTGGCTCCAACAAGTGGTGTTCTGGTCGCAACAAATATATTAGCACGTCTTAATGCTTCTGCAAATGGTACATACACTGGCAACATTCTCCACACTACAATTGGTGGTTTGCCTAAGTACGATTCTGTAAGTGGCACCACTTCAAATCCGCCAGCCTATACAGAAACTGTCCTTGAAGAATGGCCATTTACTGCCAATAACCTGGATAGTGCAGGTGTAAGGGCTTTAGGTATTACAGCTACGGTACCTGTTATGCAGCATTTATATCTTTCCAATGGTACAACTGTAAGTACAATACCCGCATACTCACCACAATTTGGCGAAGCTTTTAGTGCTGCAAATAGCACAGGCGATGGTACATGGAGCGCTTCTATCGGTGGCCCGGGTGGTACGCTTAACCGTACTATTTACCAGCAGTTCACAGTTACACCGGGTGCTAATTATATGGCACGTGTCGATTCTTTTATTTTAAATGCCTCCTTCAACGGTTCATCATCAGGAACATCTATGATGGTTGTGTACTCTAAAAGCAACTTCGTATCAGATTCCACTAACATCTACGGCTATGGTTTTGCAACATCCGGCGGCGTAGGGGTACAGGATATTACTTTGCCCAACCAAACTGGAGGTCCAACTGCCAACTGGCGCTTAGGCCTTGTAGGTGGTGGTTCGGGTGTTACTCTCAACCACGGCGATACTTTAACTGTTCGCGTTTACTTTACCTGCAGCAGTTCTTCGGCTGGCCGTTATGCTACTGTACTTAATGTAATTGCAAAAGGCTTTACTACTCAATTGCCTGCAGTCCTTGAAGAATGGCCATTTACTACCAACAATCTGGATAGTACAGCAGTAAGGGCTACAGGCGTAGCGGCATCAGTGCCAACATTAAGCAACCTATACCTGTCAACAGGTACACCGGCAGCATATACACCAGCTTTTGGCCAGGCTCTGAGTGCCGGTACTACAGGCGGTGCCACTGCTGGCGACGGTCATTGGGGTACTGCATATGGTGGCCCGGGCGGCAACTTATCACACATTTATTACGAGCAGTTTACGGTAACCCCTACTGCCGGTTATAGCGTTCGTGTCGATTCATTTATATTGAATGCCGGCTTCTATGGTACGTCTTCTACTACCTCCATGATGGTAGTCTATTCTAAAAGTAATTTCGTTTCCGATTCTACAAATGCATATGGATATGGCTGGCTCATTCCAAGCGCTGGTACCGCACCTAATATAGATGTGGCTTTGCCCAACCAAACATCTGCAAATAGTACAACTACAAGATTGGGCTTACTAAGTACTGCAAATGGGGTTACTATTAATCCAGGTACTACATTAACGTTCCGTGTTTACTTTACATGTAGCAGTTCGTCTGCAGGTAAGTATGCCGAGTTGCTCAATGTATATGCAAAGGGTATCTCTACTCCGTTGCCTTGTCCTAACCAGCCTGGTACTATTACTGCATCAATAGCAAACATCTGTGCTGGTCAAACAAACGCCATATACAGCGTTCCTAATGATACAACGGTTAACTCCTATACATGGGCGTTCTCCGGCAGTGGTGCCACGTTCTCCTCAACTAGAGATTCTGTTGCTGTTAACTTCGCTAATAATGCTGGTTCTGGTATATTAAGTGTAGTGGCCAATGCAACTTGTGGTATATCTACAGCATCTACCTTACCTGTTATTGTAAATGCACTCCCTGCCGATTCAATAACAACAACTAACAGTGCTACAAATATTTGTGGTAGTGGCACACTTACCTTAAATGCAAATACTGGTACTGGTTATATCTACCAGTGGTCTAAAAATAATGCTACTATCTCTGGTGCTACCAGCGCTTCTTACAATGCCAGTACTGCTGGTACCTATACAGTAAGCATTACGAATCCTGTTGGTTGTTCCGCGGCCAGTCAGGCGTTTGCTGTCACCGTTGGTGGTGTGCCGGCTGCAATTACTGCTCCTGCTTCCACCATTATTTGTGGCAATGGTTACTTGGTGCTCAATGGCAATACCGGTACTGGTTATTCTTATCAGTGGCAGCTCAATGGTGCCAATACCACCAATACCACAGCTACAGATACTGCAAGTGCTGCGGGTGCCTATAACTTCATTCTTACCGATGCAAGTGGCTGTAAGGATACTTCTTCTGCTGTTACCGTAACTGTTGGGTCACTCCCTGCCGATACTGTTAGCGCTGCAACTTCTACTTCTTTCTGTGCGGGTGGCAGTGTAGTGCTCAATGCCTCTGCAACAAGTGGTGCTACATACCAGTTGTTAAACAATGGTGTTGCTATCTCAGGTGCTACCACAGGTAGTTATACTGCTGGCGCAGCAGGTAAATACTCTGTAATTGTCACAGGTTCAAACACATGTACAGATACGTCAGCTAAAACGCTGGTTGTGGTTCATCCGCTTCCTGTACCTGTCATTACAGAAAGCTCCAAAGTGCTGTCAACAGGCGCCTACACTACTTATCAGTGGTCGTTCAATGGTGCTAATGTGGCAACCTCATCTACCTTGGCTGCAACAGTTAATGGCAACGGTGTGTACACAGTTACAGTTACAGACTCTAATGGTTGCTCCAATACTTCAGCGCCAGATACTGTTACCGATGTCGTAGGTGTAGCAAACGTCAACCTGGCTAAATACATAACGTTGTATCCTAACCCTGCAACAGACATCGTGCATATAGATGCCCCGCTCAATGTTAATGCAGCTATAACTGGAATGGATGGCCGTCAGATATTCTTTAAGAACGACGCTAAAGACATAAACATCAGCGCCCTTGCCCCGGGAGTGTATCTCATCATGATATACGATGGCAACATGCTGATAAAGACAGATAAACTATTAAAGAATTAAGATCATCAGTACCGTTTTTTAAAGAAGCTGCCGGTTATCTAGCAGCTTCTTTTAAAAATTAATGGCACAGTCATTTTATCTGCAACTGCTATCATAATCATCATCTGCAATCCAAAATCAATGGTATCCACAGCAAAACAATCGTTATCCCAAAACAACGCAGCATCCATCAATATCGCTAACTTAACTAGTGGTATTTACCTGATAATG
>Ga0206982_1013_pt2 | contig 62883 bp, 54 predicted proteins | sample Alteio_BWMinCont_18_FD_153493 | JGI IMG/M metagenome (GOLD analysis project Ga0206982, IMG submission 153493) | Enriched cells from forest soil in Barre Woods Harvard Forest LTER site, Petersham, Massachusetts, United States -... | ecosystem: Environmental > Terrestrial > Soil > Temperate forest >... | reverse complement strand
AAAGAAAGCCTAAAAATTCATTTTACTGGAAAAAGCCAAAATCCATATAAAATGCCACATACTCCCTGCTACCTGTTGTGCACAAGCCTGGAAAAAGCCGAAAATCCATAAAAGAGTAAGCACCCGGAAGCCGAAAAGGGAAAAGAGTAGGCACAAAAAATATTTCAATTTTATGCCTACCACCACAAAACCAACACTACAAACAGCGGCACTTCCTTTGGAAAGAACCCACGTTCAGTCGTTGCTGTTACAGAATCCGAATTATTTCGGAACATTGCCCGCTACAGATCTCCTGGCCGGCAAATTTAAGCCTATTATAGTTAAAAACGGGGATACCACCTATGAACAAATTACCTGCGTGGGCTATAATCCCGATTTACAGGAATTGTCGGGCATAGTAAAAATTAATTTGAATGCCGGTTACAATGGCGGCCCATGCACGCCGGGAAGTAATGAGTACGTGCGTTTTTTTATCAACTATGGTACCACATGGCAGGACCTTGGCGTGCAGAGTTTTAATATACACGATATTCCGCACACTACTGAAAATCCCCTGGATTATGCCGTAAACTTACATTTTGCGCCTGCCGAAGAACACTGTTGTTTTGAGGCACCCGTATTGCCGCAAGTTAGGGCTATTCTGTCATGGAGCGTTATACCTCCTGCCGGAAATCCCAACTACATTCCGGTTTGGGGTAATGTATTGAACGTAAATATCCAGATTGCTCCAAGTACTTCTTTAGCATGTTTGCTCAAAAAGGGCCTCACTAACATCGGGGTTGATGTAGCGAAAGAAAAAGTTACAACTTTAGCAACCTCATTGCCGGCAGCTGCAATTAACATTGCGGCGTTGAAGCAGGCCACGGTTGCTCAAAAAGCACCGGCGGCCCTTGCCGATTTGGTAAAAGCTTATGGCAACAGTGTGCCACCTGAAAGGGTAGGTTTTACTACGGTAACTAAAGCATTAAGCCTCGGCACGGTAAATACAACACAAGTTCATGCAGAACTGGCAACTGCAGGTTTGGATATTGCTAAAATAATGCCCGCTATATATAAACCTAACTATAACACAACCTATGAAGAAGTGAAATGTGTGGGATTAAACCGTGATGCCAGTACTTTGAATGCAACGGTTAATCTGAAACAATCGTCGGGCTTTTCGGGTGGCTTGTGCACAACAGGTAGCAGGGAGTATGTGGCATTTTATATGGATTTTGGCTCGGGATGGGTTTATATGGGTACATCATCTGTAGGGGTACATGATATAACACCATTGCCCGCAGGCGGTCTTTGTTATAATGTTGAATTACCTGTTAATTTGTTGCCTTACCAAAAGGTAGGTTGCCAAAATGTATACCTGGCAAAAGTTATGGCCATACTTTCATGGAACCAATTGCCTCCCGTTAATCCGGCATGGGTGCCTGTTTGGGGTAACATGATACAGGCCTGGACTGAAATACGCAATACTACTATTGCAGTTACAGGTAACAATCAGCCAACCATTATCACCATCGGTACTTTCCCGTCTACAAATGTTGATACAACTACCGGGCTCCTGAATTTTGACTCTTATACCGGTTATTCATTTAACGGGGCTATACCGATAACGGGTATTATTTCAACCCCTCCTGATTCCAACGGTAACCCGGCAAGTGAAGTGAAGTATCGTATTATGTTGAAAAAAGCCAGCCAGCCCGATAGCGCCTTTGCACCAATAACAAACACTTTTGATATATTAGAGACTGTTATTAATAGCGGAATACCTGTATCTAACGTAGTTCCGCAAGTTAATAACCTTGGTTATTATAATTATCTGGTCGACTATACGCTGCCAACGCTTGTTAGTGTATATGGTGATTTGCTTGGTGTGCTGATATTACCGGATTCGGATGTTTATGAATTCTATATGGAAACCATTGGAGGAGTTATGACACCTCGCTACCGAGTAAGAACAGACGTGCATCCACCAAACCCAGTAACTATAAACATTGACAATGGCCAGGATTGCGGAACGTTGATACAGGGTAATCCGGTAACCGGAACTTATTCCATTGCCGATATTGAGAATAATTGTTTGGGCGTTGCGTTTGAGTTCCTTTATCTTCCGTCGGGCTCAAGTGCGCTTACTGTTGATGGCACATCGCAGGCATTTGGAGCAACGGTACCAGTGCCCGCCGTAGGTAAAAATGGAGTATGGGCCGTAACAACCAATAATCTTCCACCATGTGGTTATAACATTCGGATATGGGGATATGATAAAACTATTGTTTGTTATGCATTTACCCCATATGCCTATACTTTTTACATTCAGTACAATGATAATACTTTAGGTTTCTGTTTGGCTAAACCGCCACAATAGTAAACGTTGTTTATTATTAAGAGGCTGTATCACAATGATATGGCCTCTTTTTTGTGGTTTGGGATTTGTTATTTCGTGTGGTATAATAAGCTGACTATAAAACATTTAATAGTTATATTGGTTGAAGATTTAGATTGAACTGATATTAATTATTGAAATTTGAATATTTATACGTTAAGAGTGCAGTTTAAATTGTTTTTTAAAAAGCATTATTTTTTTAAGCTGCTTTTATCGATGGCTTTTACCATTATCTGTGGTTTTGCCAGGGGACAGGTAACACCTCCGGTTGATTCTCTAAAAGCCGATTCTTTGAGCGCAAAGGGCCATAAGGTTTACAAACCTGCCGAAAGTGTTAATCAGCAATATGATTTTGATGATTTGATACGCAACATCTTTCATCCCCATAAAAAAGCGGATACTTTGCATAAGCCATCGGGCATTATTATTGTGCCTAATATTTCAGCCAACCCAACAATTGGCGCGCAGATTGGAATTAAAGCTGTTGCGGGCAGAAAATTAGGTGACGACCCGAACACGCTGCTATCTGTTGCGGCAACATCAGCTTCCATTACCACCAAGGGGATCATTTACTTTTATGTTAACCACAATATATTTACCTCCGGCAATAAGTGGAACCTGCAAGGGAATTTAGTAGTTGCAAAAACGGTTACACCAGATCATGGGCTTGGCATAGGCAGGGACATTACCACCGGAAGCGAAGAAGATAAGATACTGGCAGATCCCAATCACCAGGGTTACGCTATTAACTCGTTATATTTTAATGTGCGGGAAAAGATATACAAGCAGATAGCAAAGGGTTTTTTCGTGGGAGCGGGTATATCGGCAGAAGTACGCAGGGATATTCATCAAAATGATACCGTTAATAATGGAACACCATTAAGCGTTTATAACAACAGGTATGGCTTTCCGCAGGATCACTATACCACCAGCGGATTCCTTTTCAATGCAGAATATACCTCACGCGATAATCAAAACCGCGCCTATAAAGGGATTTTTGCTGATGTTGGCATACGGGCTAACCAAACATGGATTGGAAGTACAAAAAATGCTGTACAGTTGACCACCGATTTCAGGAAATATTTCAGCCTATCGGATACTAACCCTGAAACGGTTTTGGCGCTTTGGAATTGGGGTTCGTACCTGCTTAGCGGCGCCATCCCTTATCTGGAATTACCCGGTACGGCAAGAGACGTATCTTTCCGAAGTGGCAGGGGCTATGTTTCGCAGTTTTTTAAGGGCACACAATTTAATGATACGGAAGCCGAATTTCGTTTTCCGATATTAAGAAACAAATTCTTAAGTGGGGTTACATTTGTCAGCATGCAAACTGCAAACGATGATCAGGGTACTAAATTATTCCAGGTATTTCAGCCGGGGGGAGGAGCAGGCTTGCGGATATTGTTTAACAAGCATACACGTACCAACCTGGCGCTTGATTACGCATATGGGGTGTTTGGCAACAAAGGCTTCTTTTTGAATTTAAATGAGGCGTTTTGATGTAACGGCTTTACGGACGTTGTCAATTGTAAGCAACCATGATGGGGTTTGATATTTAACTAAAGGTAAAATTTGATTGTCTTTTCGATTTATATTTGAAAAGATTTTTATAACTTCATATTAAGTTATTCCCTAAACCTCAATAAGATGAAAAACACTCAAATTGCCGGAAAAACGGCGTCTTTCCGTGTCGGTAAATGGCTGCCATCTGATCAAACAATTCTTGAAAACTGGTTAAGTAATTTAATAGCCGAAGCGGAGGTTGATACGCGGCCATTATTGCCCGTTATTGAAGAATTTAAGAATTTTATAGAAGGCGACCCTGTGGTTTATATGTATTTTAATTTGATGTTTACAGAGGTTCCCCGAAAACCGCCGTACAACAAAAACCCTTCTCTTGGTCCGCAGGTGCGGCATTATCAGATGATGTTGCGATTGCTGAATATTATTATGACCAAAGCACCTGATTTTAACGAGACCGGGCTCGTTGGATTTCCTATAAATGCTATTTTTGATTGGTCGATGGGTACCGCTGCCGGCTTTGCAGCTTTTTTGGATGAAAAAATAAACAAGCAATTAAAAAGGGTTTTAGCTGAATGGGCAATTTTCCTCGACTCAGCAGATTCTAGATATGTTTTAAATAAGGACCCTAAAACAGGCTGGTTTGGGGCCGATGCGATGAAGGCAATGCCCGGCTTTAACCAGGAGTTTCAATGCAATCCCGAACTTCCTTACCATGGTTTCAAATCGTGGGATGATTTTTTCACCCGCCAATTCAGGGAGGGCCAACGTCCCGTAGCGAACCCTGATGATGACAACGTGATAGTTAATGCGTGCGAATCTGCCCCTTACAGGGTTGCCACCAAAGTAAAAAAGCAACAACGCTTTTGGATAAAAGCGCAGCCTTATTCGCTTGAATACATGCTTGCCGGAGACCCTCTAACTAAGAAATTTGTAGGCGGAACAATATACCAGGCCTTTTTGAGTGCTTTGAGTTATCATCGCTGGCATAGTCCGGTAAGTGGTACCATAGTTAAGGCATATGTTATAGACGGAACATATTATTCAGAAGCATCATCAGAAGGATATGATCCGGCAGGGCCTAATGATTCGCAGGGTTATATTACCGAGGTAGCTACCCGGGCGCTGATTTTTATCAAGGCTGATAATCCGGCTATAGGAACGGTTTGTATTATGCCGGTTGGTATGGCTGAAGTTTCCACCTGCCAGATAACAGTTTACGAGGGGCAACATGTTAAAAAGGGCGAACAATTGGGGATGTTTCATTTTGGTGGATCAACACATTGTCTTATTTTTGAGCCGCATGTTAAACTTGAGTTCGACTTGCACGGGCAACAGCCTGGTCTTGATTCGCAAAACATACGCATCAACGAAAAAATTGCCACCGTTTTAAATAAATAGGCAAAATTATCATAGCCGGGCAAAGCGGTATAAAACGAGCTGTCCGGCTTCTTCAAATGCACACGTGCTACCAACTTGATTTTATTAATTTATAGTGATGTAATATTTTAAATACATCGGCATAAAATTATGCAATCGATTGCATAATCTATACTAAATGGATAGCTTTGGTTTAATCCTTCACCAATAAAACCAGGCCGATGAGAAATAAGATATTCACCCTTATTTTACTTATTTTAAGTGTATGCGCTAACGCACAGCAAAATATTGATAGCAGCAAGTATCCAAAGCCCGTTAGCTTTACAGCTCAGAAGGATCATGATAATATGATGAAACAGCTGGGAATTAAGGCACTTCGGCCCGGACCCAGTGGCGACGCAAATGCACCGAATCATGCCAATTATGACGAGGCATTGGCTAATCCTTATCCTAATCTTCCGGATGTACTGACTTTGAAAAACGGCAAAAAAGTAACCATGCCAGCAGAATGGTGGAATCAGCGCCGCCCCGAACTGGTAGAAGATTTTGAGCGCGAAGTTTATGGTCGCGTACCTCAAAATGTACCCAAAGTAACGTGGAAAGTAAAAGTGACCGATAAGGAGTTTATGGGTTTTACGCCGGTTATTGCCAAACAACTTATTGGCCATGTTGACAATTCAGCATACCCTTTTATAGATGTCAATATCCAGGCAACGCTGGTAATTCCGGCCAATGCTAAAAAGCCGGTTCCTTTACTGATGATGTTTGGGCCAAATGTGTTGCCTTCTCCCGCTCAACCAACAAAAGATGAGTTAGAGAAAATAAACGACGCTGTGAAAGATATGCTGCTGAAAGCACATCCGGAATTGAAGGAGATATTTGATCATTACCCGGCTTATAACCTTATAGCCGCTCAGAACTATGGTTTTAATCCCTTTGCGCCCCGCGGACCGGGCGATCCACCAACAACACAGCAACTAATTGCCGATGGTTGGGGTTATCTGTTAATTGATCCAAATAGTATCCAGGCAGATAACGGTGCCGGCCTAACCCGTGGCATTATTGGGCTAGCAAATAAGGGGCAGCCACGTAAGCCGGATGACTGGGGCGCACTACGCGCCTGGGCATGGGGAGCGGCCAGAGCGTTGGATTACCTGGAAACCAGCGAACCTATGGTTGATGCTAAGCACGTTGGTATAGAAGGCGTTTCCCGTTATGGAAAGGCCGCATTGGTTACCCTTGCATTTGAGCCGCGGTTTGCGATGGGTTTGATCGGCTCATCAGGAGAAGGCGGAGCCAAACTGCACAGACGCAATTTTGGAGAAGCCGTAGAAAGCCTTACCGGCGGTGAATATTATTGGATGGCAGGCAACTTTATGAGATATGGTGCCGCCGATGCCGCCTTTGGCACAAAAACCGCCGATGATTTACCGGTGGATGCGCACGAATTAATTGCATTATGCGCCCCCCGTTTAACTTTTATCAGTTACGGTTTACCGGCCCAGGGAGATGCGCACTGGCTTGATCACCAGGGAAGTTACATGGCTACAATAGCAGCCGGCGCTGTTTTTAAATTACTCGGCGCAAAGGATCTAGGTGTGTCTAACGATTACCACGTTGAAAAGATGCCCGATGTTAATGTTGGCCTACTTAACGGTGAACTGGCCTGGCGGCAGCACGACGGCGGCCATACCGATGCGCCCAACGTAAAATACTTCATTAAATGGGCCGATAAATTTATGGGCTGGAATAACACACCATAAGCAATTAGCAAATGCCATCACTTGCTCCATAACCGCTAAAGCCTGAACTTAATCCACGGACTCAGAAAAATGGCTATGTATATTGGTGTAAGCCAGTGGAGTACGCATTGATTGTTATTTACTTGTGCCCGAGTTGTTGATTTGATGGATACTTAAAAGTTGAAGTACAAATAGTAGTAATTGAATTTACTATTGCTTATCAGTTAATTATTGTATGGAATTTTAACTCGAATAAATATTGGAATGTATTTATTCGTTATATTTGAATACCTAATTCTTTATCATATGATAAAAAGCGAGCTGCAAGTTTGCTTTAGTGTCCGGCATTTGTTTGGGTCTTTTTGCCTGGACATGTGCGGCCAGCAAGCTCATAATAAAATTTATTTTAAACATGCAATAGCCAAAGCAGATATGCAGCGAACGTTAGCAGCCATTTATGGTCAGCGAAGCAGCCGGCACCGAAGTATATCTGAGCGTTATATTTCCCGGACCCGCTTTTGAGCCCCGAAAACAACAAATATTTATTGTAAGCAAACTCAGTCAATAATACCTACCTGCCTTATACGCTATTATGAAATCCTTATCCGAATACCTTGATGATGACTTTACCTTAGCGGATAAGCGTGAAATTTTAGATATATTGAAAGCCTACCGATTATCTAATATTATTGATAAGCTTATACTGCTGTTGAAGCGTAATCCAAATGAAGTTCAGGACATAGGTATAATTTCGTCAGGCCTGGTTATCAGTGTTAATAATAACATCAAAGCACCTGAATATCATCAACGGAAAATTGAATTATTATTTGCCGATTTAATTTTCATCATCTTTACCGATTTTCTTAAAAAAAAGGCATCAGGGAGCGAACCGATTCTAGAAGAAATTAAAAGACAGAGCCTAACAACATGCAATTTGATGGGCTATGATTTTAATGTTTTTAAAAAACTGATCGACGCCTATGCTGTACACTCCATTTATCCCGATTTCGGCAGCACTGCCAAAATAACAACCAGCCTGGTTGAAATGCCTAAAAGCAAATTAATTTGGACCGGAAAAGGCAGGTTAGAAGAACTTGTATATCAACTGGGCACAAGAAAGCTAATAAAAAGCAAAGGGCCATTTTTCGATCTGTTTCTCAATGCGCCGTCGGAACATATCCTTGTTAAGTGGGATTTTGAAAGGAAAGGGCATTTAGCGCATCTTTTGTATGAATTATATAAAAAGGATATTATAAGTATTGCATCAAACAGAGGCTATTTTTCATATGCTGAAAAACATTTTATAGGCTTAGACGGAGCATTATTAAAGCCCAATTCATTAAAGAAATTAAGCTCGGCCATTCATATGCAACCCCTGCGTCACCACAAAACAATCAGCGACATTACCGAGATCATTGATAAGGTAATATCCGGGCACTAATGGACTATTACCGGACTAAAACCATTAGTCCGTTTCATTAAAACCGCATAACAACTAATTTTGATTTGCCGGACATTCAGTTATTAAATAACTGAAAAGCCGGCATCCTAAACCATCACTTAATATCAAATTTCTATTCCTGAACATCTTTATCATTTTTAATTAAAAACCTAAAAACTACTATCATGGCACAAAACTTTAAATCAAAAGATTTGACAATCTCTATTCCCGAAAAAGGGGCCGGAGAACCTTTGGGAACAGGTTGTAACTGCAACACCAACATCCAGCAAACAAAATTTGGTACAGTGTACCCAACGCCAACGGCATGTGGCTGTACGCATATTACAAATCCATGCCTAGGGTTTACATACTGCGGATTCGTTACCCCAATACAATGCCACGTTCACACGCTGTGTCATGGCTATAGCCCTATTATTTCACCGGGTACCTGTACCACTACTGTTCCGCATTGTACGCCAACTCCTTGTACGCTAACTGATACCCCTCCGTGGACCCCTGAGCAAGAAATTTCAGAGCTTGTAGATCCCGATACTTTAACTGCGCTTAAAGAAAAACTCACAGCGGCGTTAAAAGAAGTTGAAGCTCAACAGGCATCCCTCTCAAAAAAATAGCACACATAACATAGTTTTAAGAGGCTATTCTTTTTATTGGGGTAGCCTCTTAAAAATAAAAAAAACTACATTCTGTTTTGATAACATATTCCCGGTTTGGAAACATCAAATAAAATTATCGACCTTTCAATAAGCGGTATAAAATACGGCGCGCTTTTGCCTGTTACCGATTTAAACAAGCTTTCGCAAAAGCTTTATTATTATAATACCATTCCTATTCCGTTAAACCAGCGGGCAGCGCAATGGGGTCATGATTCTATTTTTTCGGCCGATAAACTACAGGTCAAAATCGATGCGTTATTGAAAGATTATTGGACGCCTATAGTCAGTAATAAGAGTACCTATTGGCTGAGCTGGAAACCCCAAAAGGTGGCAGTAGCTGATATAGGCTCCGACGCCTGCACTTTTAAGCTTTACATAAGTCCTCATATAGATGATTATTATGCGGTGTTTTATGAGGTGATAAAAGCACTTACAGGGGCAAACGTGTATTGTTTTAAAACGGGAAACAATTATCATGGCATCTCGCGCCCCGACAAATTTGTTGTGTATTTCGACAATTTTGAAGATCTGAAAAGTTCGGCAGAAAAGATTTACAATCAAACCAAATCTTTCTCGGCACAGGGCGTGCCATTTACAGCCCCCATTTTTGATACGCTGATGCTATCGTGGGGTATTGATCCGCCATCGCGCAAAAAAGATCCGGTTAGCTGGCGGATTTGGATAACAAAAGAGTTGGCAGCAGGCATTATTGAAGGAAAAAAAATGCTGGTTACTAAGCCCTGGCAATATGCCCTTCAACAAATAAAACAAAAAGGATTTAAAACCGAAACCTGGGAGCCGGATGAAACACTCTTTGCCGGACATCAACATAAAAAACATATCGCGTAATGAATATTTTAGAAAAAGTACGGCTTGCCGAAGGGGTGGAACTCATCCCTATACATGAAATTAATGACTTGCCCGAATTTAAAGACGTTGATTACGACGCGGACGATTATGTGCTTAACAAAACCAAATCGAGGCACAGGAGCAAGATTATTTCTAAAGATATGGCTATGCTGCTCCGGAATTTCGAGAAGCCATCTACCGTAGTTGATGCCATAATGAGTTATGCAACTGCTGTGAAGGAAGATCCGGTGCAAATGCTGGAAGACGCGCATCCTTTTATCATCGACCTGGTAAAAAATGAATTGCTTGTTTTTCAATGGGATGAGTCGGTAGAAAATATTTTGAAAGCCGGAGAACTGTTTGAAGGCTATACCATCATAAAAAACATTCAAAAAATTGAAGACACTGAAGTATATGAGGCTTTTTCGGACAATGAGGATTATAAAAATGTTATTATAAAAATTGGCATAGAAAAGCCCGAACAAAAAAGAATAAAATACAATTTTGATAATGAAGCTGTTATTTTAAACGGCTTATCAAACGTTGTTAATCCGAAGCTTATTAAACACGGGGAGCGTGACGATCATCCCTATCTGATAATCGAAAAAATTGAGCATACGCCGCTAACAGATTATGTGAAGAGACTGCGAGATAAATCGCAATTTAAAGAGCTGGCACTGGTTATGAAGAATATAGTAGCAGCTTATAGCCAGTTGCATAAAGAGGGCGTTTATCATATCGACATTAACCCAAGAAACCTGCTTATCAATACCGATGGCAAGATTTATATTATTGATTTTGGCTTATCGTCTTTTATAAAAAATAAAACCAATTATATTCCGGCAGCAGAATATTTTTCACCTCCCGAAAGCATAACAATTCAACAGGGCAGGAGTGCCCACCATTGGAATTCTTTTTGTGAGCAATACAGCATCGCTGCTATGATATACTATTTGTATACAGGCAAACACTATATTGATTTCTCCTTTGAAGGTGAAGTGATGCGGCGCCAATTGGTTGAGGAACCTGTAAGATTTTTTGAGGAACTGGGTTTGCAGCCTTTTAAAGAATTAGAACAGATATTAGCCAGGTGTTTACAAAAGGACCCGAAATTGAGGTATCCCGATCTTGATAAGGTTATTGCTGATTTTGATTCGCTCCAACATGCGAAATTCCCCAACATTGTACGCCGGGAATATGCTCTGGATAACCTTTCGTTGTATGATAATACCGATGATTTGATTGCCAAACTAAGCAGCGAAAAAACTATCCGCGAATATTTTGACCGTGGGCCTTCCTGTTCAATATTTAATGGCGGAGCCGGAATTGCTTATTTTCTGTATCGCATGGCGCTAAATACTAAAAGCGCCGAACTCATTTCCCTGGCCGATATATGGAGCAATAGTGTTAAAGAAATGACTACCCGGGAGCAAGCTTATACCAATAAAGCTTTGGGGTTTGAAGCGAAGGATTTGGAGGATGTTTCTGTATTTAATCATGAACCGGGCCTGCATTTTGTTCAGGCTTTAATAAGCTCATCAATTGGGGATGCAGGCACAACTATGTACAGTATGGAGCGGATAATAGCGATTGGGAAATCTGACAGTACGAATTTGGATATGACCATGGGTAAGTCCAGTATTCTTTTGGCGCTGGCATTAATTGTTGAGTCGCTTCCTGCTTTTGTTAATTTTGATAAAACGTTTATTATCAATTATGGTAACAGTCTGATGGACAGTATGTGGCACGATAAGTTATCAACCACCATAAGCGATGATTATTCCGTAAAATTTACGGGTATAGCGCATGGTTGGGCGGGCCTTATATACGCTGCTTTACGGTGGCACCAGGCTATCAGTGCGTCGATTCCGGCATGGCTGGAAATTAAGATACAGGAGTTATATGATGTGCGCGAGGAGCATGATAGTTTAATTATCTGGAAAAACAAAATAAATACCAGATACTTCCATTACATGCCGGGATGGTGCAATGGCGGCGCAGGCTTTTTGGAACTGTTTCTGCTTGCAGCTGATCTCTTTAAAGAAGCCAAATACATTGACATTGCAGAAAAAATAGCCGTTGACGTTTATTACAACGAAAGCATGGCAGGCGACCTGTGTTGCGGATTAGCCGGCCGATCATATTCGTTATTAAGTTTGTACGGAGCTACTCAAAACGAGAAATATTATGATCAGGCTAAAAGTCTGTTAACCAAATCACAACAAGTCAACACATTCCTGAAAACCGACTCGTTTTTTAAGGGGAAATTTGGATTGAAACTGCTGGAAATGGAAATGGATAAAGGAAATAAAGTATCGTTTCCTTGTATGTAAATTTGAAATAACCATGATCGTTTGTCGAAGCGCGCTGTCCCGCGAAAAACATGATACACGAGAGACAAAACGAGACAGCCGAAACAGACCTCCCTTATAAATCAGCAAGTTAACCTGCCCGGCGGGCCAGGTTGGGACAAATGGGACAAAAAATCTGAAATTTTTGTCCCGCCCACCTTACTCTTTTCAGCGTTTCTATTTCTTTTGTCATCATTGATGAATTTTTCAATATCAATTAGCACCGGCTGCTGCCTTTACTTGGTATAGCTTTCTGAAAACTATGGTATGTAAAAACAATATAGTTGCCGGGGCAAATGCAGGGAACCATACAAATGGAAATATTGTCATTTCCCTTAAATCGCCTTGCGAGCCGGTAAGGGCAGTATTTTGGCCATCAATAGCTACCAGGACGAGTATGTTAAGGATATCCAGTATGCCGAAGATATTCCAGGCATAAACGGCCGCCGTTGCCCTGGGTTTCCCTTTTGTAACCATCCTGGCCACAGGGATGGCCAGCAGCGCGGTAATAACATCGCCCATCTCTGCCGAAAAAGCAAATTTGCCCGGAAGCAAGTGATAAAAGTAAAGCAAAATAAAAAATATGCCAACCAACCTGAATATATGTATAGTAATCAGCGATTGGAGTGTGGCGGCCCGGAGCAGTTGCTTAAACAATTTGGTGTTACCGATAAATCCGAATAAAATGATCAGCAACGGAAAACCCGCCCAAACCATTACTTTGGGGGGAAGTGAATTAACATCAAACACACCTTTTAATGAGAAATAGGAAACATAGGCCAGGTAAATAACATAAAAACCCAAAATGCCGAACCAAATATTTCTCGCTTTACCCGCACTCATACCCGCATTGAGCGCCGCCTGCTTTGCCGCGTTGGCTATAAAAGTAATGGAGTAAAGAAAACTGATAACGAATAGTATGATGGCCCAAAGGGGCATCCCTGAAATGTAATTTGCCATTTTATTTGTCGATTAAATTAACACGACAAATAAAAATCAAATATGCCGGCTTCCACTTGACATATGGCAAGAAATGGGGGAGGCTATTTTATCGATAAATTACATAACAATGTTTATCTTCATTGCTGCTATGAAACGTTGCCTTATCATCCTTATCTCTCTTTGCGGCCTGTTTAATAAGGTTTGCGCACAATCGCCCTCTGCGGCTATTGACAGCCTTATTAAATATCAAATTATAACCGTTGAAGACAGACCAGTATTGGAAAAAGAGCTTAAAGAAAAAAAACACGCTTCTTATCGCATCGCCATCTTAGGCGGAGTTGAAAGCATCATGCTGCAAAAGAAATTTCATATAGACCTGCATAAAAGCAGTTTTGCGATTTCTTATGGTAAAGGGCATCCAGATAAAAAAAGCCAGGACAGTATTAATGTGTCACTCCATATTTTGTTAGAGAATATTAAGAAGGCGGGTTTGTTGACTGATAGGGTTTATACTTATACATTAAAAGGTATAGATACTGGTCGTTATGTGATTGATCTGCAAATGATCGGCACCATAACAGAAATGAGTTCACGTTTGGAGCAGCTTGCATCAAATAAATTGCTGCCGGTTGCAGAAGATTTGCATAAAAATGGCGTCGTTGATGATTCATCTTTTGTCCGTTTGGAAAATAATATCAGAAATGGTAAAATAGAATCGGCATTTCAGCTAAACGATTATTGCAAATTTGACAAGGTAGTTGATTTGACAAAATATCCCGACGACCCGGATGTTTGGCTGGAGCAAATACATCGCGATATAGCATCAATATTGCCCGGTCTTAATTTTACTAATTTTAGCTATACTACAATCCCGGATACCTCATTTTCCATACCGGGAGTAAGGTTCAAGGTGAGTTTAGTTTGCAACGGGCATATTTATAAATATACCAGCCTTGCTTTTACTAATTATAAAAACAGACAAGGGAAAATCGGCCCCGGAGATCTTTTTGTCGAAGATTTTTACCGCATCTTTAATAAGGTTTTAACAGATCAGCAATCACCACTCCGGCTGCACAGCGTTATGTTTAGTCCTGGCACTACCGCCGAGGATCATTTTCGTTACTTTTCGCTTATCGCTCTAAGCGCAGAGCAAGCGGAAGGATTCATGAAGAAGCTTAATTTTTCTTATATGTCTGTAAGCATGGAGAGTTATGATACTACATTGACATCGAAAAACATAAGTAATGCCATAGCAGAATGGAGAAAGATGGGCCTTTTTGCACATCTTTCAGACGCAACAATTGCAAAAGCAACAGATAAAACCGAAGCGGATAATTTATTTGCAATGAACGGATTACTATCCAATTTTCCGCAAGTAGTCTATTCTATAGATTCCGCTATAATGAGTCCCGATTATCCATACGTCACCATATTAAGTCGTCTTGCAGGTATCACACGTGGTGCATTCAATCCAACGGGAATCACCCAAAGTAAGGTGAAGGAAGATGTAGAATTAAAATACCTATCTAAGGGTATATCTCACTCATATACATTCAATACCGCTAACGGATGGGTAGATACTAAGTTTGTAACGTTCGTAAAACGCCTAAGTCAGGAGAATAATTTACCCGGTAATTTCTATCAGCTTGCGTACGAAGACTCCTTTATTTACCTGACCAATGAACAGTATATCTATGCCCAAAAAAATAAATTACTGAATTTGGAGGGGGCTACCACGAAGCGCTAATACTTGCTACTAGTTTCAGTTTAATAATAACATAAATAGACCTAATGTAGCAAGCATTCTGCTTGCAAAAGTATCCTCCATCCATCACCCAACCCGCTACTGGTCTAAGTTTAGCGATAGCGTAACTTAGTCCTGAAATGCAACAAGCATTCTGCTTGCAAAATCATCCTCCGCCCACTACCCAACCCACCTGTTTAATTTGGTTTATTGTAGGTTATCGTTAAGCTGAAAGCTTAACACATTTTAGATCTAAGTTTTAAACTTAGATCAGTGTTGGAAAGTAGGGGGCTTTTTGGTTTTCAGGTAGTCGCAGATCACGGTATACTCATCCGGCGTTATAAACTTCGTTCAATGGGGATAACAATATGGATAGAAGAAGTTGATGGATGGGCATTTTCGTGATTAAATTTTCCTGCAAGTCGGGTCAGATTTTTGTTGAAACCGATTTCGGTTAAAAAAGGAGGAGTAAAAATTCTTTTCAAAAAACTACAATTGTAGTTGTATAATTACAAAATTAGTTTTATAATTGTGCTATGAAACGTTTAAGCGAAAAAGAGGAAGCTATTATAAAGGCTGTTTGGAAACTGAAAAAAACATTTGTGAAGGATGTAAGGGAAGAGTTACCGGACCCGAAGCCGCATATTAATACCGTGGCCACCATGATGCGAAGAATGGCTGATAAAGGCTTTTTGAAGTACGAGGATTTCGGGGCTACTTACCGCTATTCGGCTGCGGTATCAAAAAAGGAATACACCAACACCTTCGTTAAACCATTGCTTACGGGTTTGTTTGGTAACTCGATGAAGAATGTAGTGAGCTTTTTTACAGAAGAAGAAGAAATTTCGGTTGATGAACTCAAAGAGATCATTGCAATGATTGAAAACAAGCAAAAACAATAAATCCTTCGGTTATGGAAACTTTGATGTGGTACCTGGTAAAGGTTAACGTGATCTTCACCATCCTGTTTACGGCATACTTTTTTTTGTTTAAAAACGAAAAAGCATTTTACCTGAACCGGGCTTTCCTGTTAAGCTCAATATTTCTTTCGCTATTGCTGCCGTTAATACCAGCAATCCATGTCGCGTCGGCCGGTGCGTTTCCCAACTATGTGACAGGGATAAACCCGCTTAAAAATATTTTAGGGGCCGTACCCGCTGTTCAAAACGTTTCGCTCACAGGCACCGGCCTTGCGGCGCGTGGTTTTTCGGCGGGGATATTTTCGCATATAACGGCTATCCAGGGTTTAATGGGAATTTATCTGGTGGTAGCCCTGGTGCTATTAAATAAATTCATTTATCAGCTGCTCAACCTTTATTTCCTGTTTAAACGCAGCAACAGTTACAAAGGGGGCGCCACCATTTATTGTGAGCACAACCAGGAAGTTTTGCCTTTTTCTTTCTTTAACATCCTGTTTATAAATCCCAACAGTAATTATCACCAGTTGGCACAAATTATTGAACACGAAAAGGTGCACATCAGGCAATGGCATTCCCTGGATATATTACTAGCCGAAGTGTTTAGTATTGTAACATGGATAAACCCGCTTGCCTTGCTTTTAAAGCGGTACAACCGGCTCAACCTTGAATATATCGCCGACCGGGAGGTTTTAAACACCGGGGCCGATAAAAAGCAATACCAGTTAAGTATTCTGCAAAATTCAATAAATCCTAATGCCTACCCGCTCACTAATTTATTCAGTTCATCAAAAATTAAACTTCGCATAAAAATGATCAACCAAAGTAAACCAACCAGGAAGCTGTACAAATACCTTTTTGTGCTTCCGCTTGTGTTAATCAGCTACTTGCTGGTTAACCCTTTTACAGCCAGCTCTGCCCGCATTAAAATTTCGGCAACAGACGATACGCCTTTGACTGCTTTTGAAGGCATCTATCAAAACCACGATGCACCGACGGCCTATTTTAAAGTGACCGCGGTGAACAACACGCTGGTTGCGAACAGGCTTGATTATAAACAACAATATGTGTTAAGCCGGACGTCGGAGTTTGCTTTTGAAACCACAGACCCGGAGAACAATAAAAAGATGATCATCACTTTTTCGAAAAATGATGCAGGTGCCATAAGCCAGGCGCGCGTTGGTGACCTTACCCCGTGGATAAAAGTGAATGCGTATAAGCCAATTGACCAGGTAAAACTGAGGCCCGCATTATTAAAACAATTCGAAGGAAAATACCAGTTTGAGGCAAAACCAGAAGCATTTTTAACCATAACGTCGAACGGGACAGGGTTGGTACTTAAACAGCTATGGGATGGTAAAGAGATCAGCACTTTCGTCCCCACCTCCACTCTTGACTTTATATACCTGAAAGACGCGATGCCTTTACGATTTGTTAAGGATGATAACGGCAATGTTATAAAAATGTATGCATTCAGCAAGGATGCATGGAATAAGGTTAAGGAATAAAAATAAATAGCATTAATGTGAGCCCCTGCTGCCAAAAGAAAGCAAGGGCTTTTTATTATTTGGTGCGGGTGTTCAGAATATGCCGACCCACACTGATCTAAGTTTGACGATAGCGTAAATAGCCCTAAAATGTAACAAGCATCCTGCTTGCAAAAGTATCCTCCGTCCATTACTAAACCCGCCTGTTAAATTAGATTTGTTGCAGAATATATTATAAAGCTGAATGCACACCATATTTTAGATCTAAGTTAAAATCTAAACCAATATTGCAGATAAATCGCCCCTTTAAACTTAACCATAGCAATCATTTTACTTATAAGTATCCTATCTTTATGATAGGATCACTATACTCGCTTATTAAATAAAATTATGAAATACCTCGTCCTTATTCTATTGTTTCCGTTGGCGGTACAGGCGCAAATTGTTACCAACCAACGGGTGTATGACACCATACCCTTTATTCCCGAACATACCCCACAACGTTTGGCCCAATTTGCAAAAGAGCCGGTAGTACCGGGCAGAATCATTTTTCTGGGAAACAGCATTACCGAAATGGGTAATTGGAAAAAGGTAACCGGCGATACCACTGTTATTAACCGGGGCATAGGCGGCGACATCACTTACGGGGTTTTAAAACGCCTTAAGGATATTACCGACCGGCAGCCCTCCAAAGTTTTCCTGCTGATTGGTATTAATGACATTGGCAAGGACATACCGGATGCAGTGATTGCCGACAATGATCTTAAAATAGTAAAGGAAATACACGCCAAATGCCCGCAAACCCGTATTTATGTAGAAAGTGTACTGCCCGTTAATTCAACCGTAAAAAACTTCCCGCAGCATTATGATAAGGAAGAACATGTGCTGGCCCTCAATAAGTTATTACAGGCCAATGCAGCAGCCGGCAATTATACTTATGTAGATATCTTTCACCTGTTTGCTGATGCCAACGGCCGACTGAACAGTGCATACACCTACGAAGGGCTGCATCTTAAACCGCCGGCTTATGATATTTGGGTGGCCTACCTCAAAAAGATGGGATATTTGTAAAATTAAGGTTCCGGTTAGCAGTATTTATTGCGTTTTTTTTCTACTTTGGATAGCAAATATCTTTTAATGAAAAATAAACGTATTTCCTTGTCACTACTGATAATATTGTCCGTTTTTGTTGCCGATGCCCAATCGCTAACTGTACGGTCGGTAGACTCTATCGTAAATAAGGCTTTGGTGACGTTCAATGTGCCTGGTATAGCAGTTTCCATTATATCAGATGGGAAAGTTTTGTTAAACAAGGGCTATGGTTTAAGTTCCATTGAAAAACAAAAAAAAGTTGATGAGAATACCTTGTTTGGCATTGCCTCTAATAGTAAAGCTTTTACAACTGCTGCATTGGCAATACTGGTAGATGAAGGTAAATTAAAATGGGATGATAAATTGGTTAAATACATTCCTGAGTTTAAAATGTATGATCCATATGTTACCAGGGAATTTACCATTGCCGATATGCTTAGTCACCGCAGTGGTTTAGGAGTAGGTGCCGGTGACCTGTTACATAACCCGGATTCAACTGATTTCAAAATAAAAGACGTAATTTATTCCCTGCGATGGCTTAAACCGGAAGCTTCATTTCGTAGTCGATACGCTTATGATAATATATTTTACTTGGTAGCTGCAGAACTGGTTCGCAGGGTTTCGGGAGAGAGTTGGGGCGATTTTGTACATAAACATATAATGCTTCCCCTGCAAATGGACGGTAGCGGCACATCTTACGTAAGGGTAAAAAGTAATCCAAACATAATTGACGGATATGAAGAGGTAAACGGCAGATTAACAAAAATTGTGCGCGACGACTCTGAGCAGGATAATGGTGCCGGTGGAATTTATTCGAGTGCAAACGATATGAGTAAATGGATGCTGATGCAGTTGAACAATGGCAGTTACGGACAGGACCTGAAACAACAGCTGTTTTCTGTAAAAGCGCAGGATGCGATGTGGACACCGCAAATCTTTTTACCCGTTTCAAAGAACGATGGTTATGACAGTCACTTTGGAGCCTATGGTTTCGGTTGGTTTCTTCATGATGCCAGGGGATATAAAATTGTATCTCATACAGGTCAGGATGATGGTATGATATCCGAGGTTGACCTTATTCCTGAACTACATGCAGGTATCACCGTATTGTCCAACCGAGACGGAGGTGCTGCCGTTAGAGCGATAATTGATCAAGTAAGTGATTACTTATTGAATGTTAATGGAATTGATAGAATTGCCAGATGGAAGGCAAAGGTAGATAAACAGGCTCATTTATCTGACACTGTTGGCAGATCATTACCTGATAAATTTCTTCATTCAACGCCTTTTAAGCCTGATAGCAGAGAGATCGGAAATGTCATTGGCACTTATAAAGATAGCTGGTTTGGCATTGTTACCCTATACAAGAATAATGGCAAGTTATACTTTCGTTCGAAAAGATCATCGCAATTACATGGCGAAATGGTACGCTATAAAGCAAATACTTACCTGGTAAAATGGGATAATCGTAATTTAGAAGCGGATGCTTTTGTATATTTTAAAAAAGATGGCAAAGGGTTTACGATGGCAAGAGCTTTACCAGAAACGTCTTTTGCTTATGATTTTCAAGACTTGAATTTCCAGAAGTTGTAAACCATCAACATGATGTGACTATGTAATGATGGCAGGCGGCGAGGTGTATTCGTGACTTCTTTATTTCGGGATAGGTAAGCCAAATATGAAGTCCCACACTGGTCGAAGTTTAGTGCCGCGAACCTTCGACCTAAAATATGGCGAGCATGCTGCTTGCAAAAGCGTCCTCGGTCCACTACCCAATCCACCTGGTCGATTGGGTTTATTGCAGGTTATATCGTTAAGCTGAAAGCTTAAGACATTTTAGATTTAAGTTGAAAACTTAGACCAGTGTCGGGCTTCTTTTAAAAGTTAAAAGTCCCGGTTATATAATATATTATATTTCAAATGTTACATTTACAGTGTTACCTGCGTAATACTTGTAACATTTCGTTTGATGAAAATTTAGCGGACCTTTATTTTGATATTAACCTAAGCTGTCACAAATACCATGAAAAAGTATACCCTGATCACACTTTGTTTTAGCCTTCTATTTTCTTCCTGTAAAAAAGAAGACTATCAAGCAAACATTAACACGGTTGTAACAGGCAGGTTTTACGATTCAACTAATAAAGTGCCGATCCCCAACATCAGTGTAAAAGTGGGTGAATACCAGTCGAAAACCATTAACTTTGTCAAAGAGTATTCCCTGAATAGCTTTGTTGGTACCGCAACGACGGACGCTTCCGGAAATTATACTATTAGTTTCAAGACGTCCGGACATGGTAATTACTATTTTTTACAGTATGCAAATGTGCCACCAGGCGTTAATATGTCAAATAACACCGGGGGTACCAATTACTTCAGCCAACATTCTTTACCAGTCAACAATATTGGTGGCGGCAATACCTGCAATTTTTATGGGTTTAAACAATATTATATGCGAGTGAGAATGACCGTTAGTAATAATCCATTGCCCCCTTTGAACATTGGTGTGCTGGATGCGCTGGAGGAGACAGGCGGCGGGGTTATATATGGAAAAGATAATGATACTATTTTGAACATACCCATCAAAAAGAACGAAAATTTTAGTTTAATACTCAATACCTACGATCCCACAATTAATAAAGCGTATTTTGGCACACCGATACTATTTAGCGCCATTACGGCTGCGGGCGACACAGTACAGGGAGGCACCTATCATATTCTTCCGGCTACATTTAAATAGGTTAACGAGAATTAGATGAGCTAAATACCAAACTTTAGTCTTGATCTTACCCCTCGGTGGTCTGAGCGATAGCGTAAATAGTCCTAAAATGTAAAAAGCATTCTGCTTGCAAAAGCTTCTTCCGTCCACTATTCAACACACCTGGTCTAATTAGCCTTAGTGCTGTTGAGTGTTACTATTACCGTTATTTATTTTAAGCGGCCTCATCAGATGCGAGAACGTGAGTTGAGTCATCTTCCATTTGCCGTTTTCTTTGATATATACCTCAGTTACTATAAATGGATTGGTAACTTCATTTCCGCCCACTACTGCCACCAGGTCGATATCATTTAGCAGGATAGCTGTGTTCCCAAACATAGTTACCGAAGCAGAATAGACATATGCTTTCTTATACCAAATCATGCCGCTTTTAATTACCTCCAACTCGCGGGTTTTTCCCCAGCTTCCACCCATATGAACAAACATAATTTTATCGTCAAACAGGTTATTTAAAGTATCTGCTTTTTTGTCGGCCATCCATTGCCATTTTGCTTTCGATAGATCGAGCACCTCCTGTTCGGCCTTTGTAGGTGCGGATGTTGTTCCGTTTTGCGCCTGGGCGGCACAAAAATGTGCGGAAATGGAGACTAAAATGAATCCTAATAATGTTGCTTTCATGATTGATTTAATTTTTTGCGCCATTGCACGCCGCATGGGTTACCGTGCCATTTTTATATTGACTTTCTTTAATTATTCAGTTTTCGCTCGCCGATCCATTTAACCATTTTTGGATCACGGTGATCAAAGAAACTGCTGGTGTTAGTATCCAGCGTTTTTATTTTTTCCATTTCCTCAGCGCTTAGCTCAAAGTCGAAAATATTGATGTTTTCTGCCATCCTTTCCTTCCTAACTGATTTCGGTATTGCAACAACACCCCTTTGTGTCAGCCAGCGCAGAATAACCTGTGCTATAGATTTATTGTATTTGTTTCCGATTGACAAAAGCAATTCGTTGTGAAAGATGTCATTTCTGCCCTCTGCAAACGGCCCCCATGATTCAATTTGCACATTATTTTCTGTCATAAACTGTTGTGCCTCATTTTGCTGATGGAACGGGTGCGTTTCCACCTGGTTAACCGCAGGAATAATTTCATTGTGAATGATGAGATCAATCAGCCTGTCGGGATGGAAATTACTCACACCAATAGCTCTTACTTTTCCTGCTTTATAAAGTTCTTCCATCGCCCGCCATTCACCATATACATCGCCAAATGGCTGATGGATGAGGTATAGGTCCAGATAATCCAGTTGTAGTTTTCTTAAAGAGTTTTCAAAGGCCTTCTTTGTTCCCTCATAGCCGTTGGATTGTACCCATACCTTGGTGGTGATAAACAAGTCTTCACGGGATACTCCGCTTTGCTTAATCGCTTTCCCAACTGCTTCTTCGTTCATATAGGATTGCGCAGTATCAATCAACCGGTATCCGGTTTCAATCGCATCTACCACACTTCTTTCACATTCTGCCAGATCGGTAACCTGGAATACACCGAATCCTAAGATTGGCATTTCAACACCGTTATTTAATTTTACGTTTTGCATAGTTTATCTCTTTTTTGCGCAAAGGTCTTTGCGTTTCGTCGACGGTTTGCAGTTTTTACTCAAATCCCTTTCGACATTACAAAGGTCAGGCGTTTTATCGACCCGGATAGGATATAGAACACGGATGTTAGTACCATTTTTACTGATTACGAGGCAAATGCCAATCAGTGACTATATAAAGTAATAACTTTGAATAAGCTTAAGCGATGAATATGGAGAAGATGTTACGGTTCAATACCATCAGCGAATACAATGCCTTTAACAACAATGAAACCAAACACCCGCTGGTTAGCGTAGTTGATTTTTCAAAGGCGGCTCCAAGGAGCGGCTCGCGCATGTATTTTGGTTTTTACACTATATTTCTGAAGGATGTGAAATGTGGTGACCTTGTATATGGCAGAAATACCTATGATTATCAGGAAGGAACGCTTGTTTTTATGGCGCCCGGACAAGTGGCAGGTATGAATAGCAATGGCGAAATTTATCAACCGAAAGGGTTCGGTGTGGTATTTCATCCCGATTTGATCCATGGCACACAGCTCGGGCGGCACATGCAGGATTACAGCTTCTTTGGTTATCAGGCAAACGAAGCCTTGCACCTGTCGGATCGCGAAAGAGATATTGTCAAGGATTGTTTTTCAAAAATTGATAATGAATTAGATCATACTATTGATAAACATAGCAAAAGGCTGATCACCACTAATATTGAACTGCTTTTGGGTAATTGTATTCGTTTTTACGATCGTCAATTTCTTACAAGGGATCATATAAATAGCGGAATTTTGGAGAAATTTGAACAAACATTAAATGATTATTTTATCTCAGATAAACCGTATACGATCGGGCTGCCATCAGTTGCCTATTGTGCAGAAAAACTGAATCTGTCACCGAATTACTTTGGCGATCTTATAAAAAAAGAAACTGGTAAAACAGCGCTGGAATATATCCAGTCAAAACTGATCAATGTAGCTAAGGAAAAAATATTTGATACCGAAAAAACGGTCAGTCAAATTGCTTATGAACTTGGCTTCAAATATCCTCAGCATTTTGCCCGGTTATTCAAACAACAGGTCGGCCAAACGCCGCTCGAATACAGGTCGCTGAACTAAAGAAGTGTAATCTCCCACTGTTCGATTTTGTGACTTCAAATTTCAATGCCCAGGTAGTCAAAACACCGACTGTTGCTGCTTCCCGTTTCAATGGCTAAGCAACAGAACGATAGGCTACAGGCAATGTGAACCAAAAGGTGCTGCCTTTTCCTTGTTCACTTATTACGCCGATCTCGCCGTTATGAACTTTAACTATCTCGGCACAAATATATAGTCCGAGGCCTAATCCCGTATATTGGCTTCCGCTATTGTCTGCCCGGTAATAACGGTCAAAAAGAAAACGTTGCTTTTCAGATGGAATACCTGCGCCCTTGTCACTTACTGAGACCTTAACCATACCATTTAATTTTTCTATGGAGATCTTGATCAATTTGGAGTCTGGTGCGTACTTAATTGCATTGGTAATGAAATTAATCATGATTTGGTCAATCCGTATAACATCCGCATAAACTTCAACATCCATATCGCCTTTAGTTTCTATCGTATAGACGCCCTCCGAACGAATATATTGGCAGGAGTCGATAATAACATTGGCAAGAACAATATTTTTTGGATTGATGCTTAATTGCCCTTCATTTAATTTACTCGTGTTAAGCAAACCTTCAACAAGCAGGTTCACTTTTAAAAGGCTTTTATTCGCCTGATTGATCATCGGCAACATTTTAAGCGAGGGGCTATCTTTCATCCTTTCAAGCAATTGCAGCGCCGCTTTCAGGCTGGTTAGCGGCGTTTTAAGTTCATGGCTGGCTATGCTTATAAAATCATCTTTTTGCTGTTGCAGTAACCTAAGCTCTTCAATATCAGTAGCAGTACCTACCCAAAGCTGCAACTCACCACTTACATTTTTTATAGGCATCACGCGTATCAAATGCCATCGGTATAACCCATCGGCACTTTTAAGCCTGAGCTGAAATTCCCCTCCTTCGCCATTCTGTCTGATCAGGCTAAAGCTGGTCAAACTCTTTGGTAAATCGTCAGGATGAACCACCGTTTTTAGCCCGGTTATGTTATTGGTTTTTTCACTCAACCCAGTGTAATCATACCACCGCACATTGTAAAACACAAATCTGCCATTATTAGTGTTTGTCCAGGCTATCTGTGGGATGGTTTCCATCATGTTTCTAAAAAGGTGCTCGCTTTCTGTTAAGGCTTGGGTACGGCGGATTACCCTTTCCTCCAGTTCCTGGTTTAGCTGCAATAACTCGCCATTTATGGCTTTTAACTTTTCGTCGGTAAGCTGTTTTTCCTGTTTTACTTTGGCATCATTCAGCGCACGGTCAATCTTTATTGGTAACGAGAATAACTTACTCTTGGAGGTATAATCTGTCACGCCGTCTTTAACCAGTTCAACCGCATTTTCTTCGCCAATAACACCCGAAACGATGATAAAAGGTATATCAGGATGCGTGGCTTGTTTGATACGGAAAGCCGTAACTGCATCAAAAGCCGGGAGTGAATAATCGGATAATATAATGTCCGGTTTAAAATTGACCAGTGCCTGTTCAAAGCCCATGCGGGTTTGAACAACTTCGGCAATAAATTTCAATCCTGATTTTTTCAGCTCACGGCAAAGCAAGTCTGCATCGCTTTCATTGTCTTCAACAATAAGTATCCTGGTATCGGCTATCATGATTATACAAGAAGTATCGTTACAAAATGAATAACAAACTGATTTGGTGTATGTTAGTGCGGGGGCTGACTTAATATCATCCAGTATAAGCCAATTTCTTTAACCGCATGAAAAAAGTTATCGCTCTCAACCGGCTTTACTATATAGCTGTTGGCACCGAGCGCAAAGCATTTTTCGATGTCGGGGCCTTCATTTGAAGAGGTCAGCATCACCACCGGTATGGATTTGGTTTCCGGATCGGATTTTACCTGTTCCAAAACTTCCGTACCCGACATCTTTGGCATTTTAAGGTCAAGTAATATAAGTTTGGGAAATTCCTTGGGGTTTCTCAATGCATAGTTACCCCGGCAAAAAATGAAATCGAGTGCTTCAGCACCGTCAGCAACATGATGCAGCTTGTTAGAAAAACCACTTTTTGTAAGCGCCCGGATGGTTAATATGGCATCATCTTTACTGTCTTCGGCAAATAAAATTTCAACGTTATCGTAATTCATAATTGATAGTTTCTGGTTAATGGTTGCTTTCCGGCAAACTGAAATAAAATGAAGTTCCTCTGTCTAATACCGACTCCGCCCAAACCGTGCCCTGGTGACGGTTGACAATTTTTTGCACAATGGCCAACCCTATACCTGTGCCTTCAAATTCCTCCTGCGAATGCAGGCGCTGAAATACACCAAAAAGTTTATCGTAATACTGCATATCAAAGCCTGCCCCGCAATCTTTAACGGTATATATTACCTGGCGCCCTTTTTGCTGCGATTCGATTTCTATAGTGGTTGTTTCTTTGTACCTGGAATATTTGATTGCATTAGAGATCAGATTGATCCAAACCTGTTTAATCAGTGATTTATCTCCATTTGCGGGTAATAATGTGCCTATCTTAAACACGGGTATATTGTCACCATCTTCAGGTATTAGTTCATCTCTTACGGTTTGAACAAGGCCTTTCATATCAATTTCCGAAAAGGCCACTTGTTTCCGGCCCAGCTTGGAAAAGGCCAGCAAGTCATCAATGAGGTTGCCCATTTTTTTAGAATTATAGATGATTGAATGAAGAATAGTGCTTCCATCCTCATCAAATTTATCACCATAATCCTCTACCAAAATTTTGGTATAACCATTAATAGCCCTGATTGGGGCTCGAAGGTCATGAGAAACAGAGTAAGAAAAAGAACCAAGTTCTTTGTTAACCGATTCGAGCTGCGCTGTGCGTTCAACCACCTTTTGTTCAAGTTCATCGTTTAATTTCCGGATATCTCCTTCCGCATTCTTGAGTTCGCGGTTGGCTGTAATGAGCTCCTCAGCACGTTTTTCTTTTTCCTTATTTTGAAAAGCCAATTCTTTATTGGCGATAACCAACTCCGCTGCGCGATTTTCTTTCTCTTCGTTTTGGAATGCCAACTCTTTATTGGCGATGATTAGTTCATTTGCCCGCTTTTCTTTTTCTTCGTTTTGGAATGCCAGCTCTTTATTGGCGATGATTAGCTCATTTGCCCGTTTTTCTTTTTCTTCGTTTTGAAAGGCCAGCTCTTTGTTGGCGATGATTAGTTCATTCGCCCGCTTTTCTTTTTCTTCGTTTTGAAAGGCCAACTCTTTGTTGGCAATAATTAACTCTGCAGCCCTCTTTTCCTTTTCTTCATTCTGAAATACAAGCTCTTTGTTAGCGACAATTAATTCGGCTGCTCTGCTTTCCTTCTCAGCATTTTGGAATACAAGTTCCTTATTGGCAATTATCAGCTCTGCTGCACGATTCTCTTTCTCTTCATTCTGATAATCCAACTCCTTATTGGCAATCACCAGCTCAGCCTCACGGCTTTCCTTTTCCTTATTTTGAAAAGCCAGCCGCTTATTGGCAATCATCAATTCGTCCGAATCGTTTTTTTTCATCGCTTAGTAAAGAAAGTATTGATTAGAAAATGGCTGCTTTTAGCTGCCGGGTGCGGTCGCCTTTTTTTAGATTCTCTAAAGCTAACATATAATAGGCGTAACAAGTGTTACCGTTACGATTATTATTAATAGTTTATATATTTTAGGCTGATATGGCGTGGTTTTGTTTCTCTTTGCTGGTATAAGTTGAAAACTTAAACCAGTGTTGGATCAATTTCCGGAGGCTGATGCCACCGTATTTTACAAGAAAGGAGAATAAAGTAGCGGACATTATTTTAACCCCAGCCTGCCGCGTAAAGACTCGCGGTAGGTGCTGCCGATGGGGATTTTTGCGCCGTTAATTATGAGCTGATGCACTTCAATCATGGTAATATGTTTGATGGACACCACGAATGATTTATGTACCCGTACAAACTCAGCGGCTGGCACCAGGTCAAAAATATCGCCCATGTTTTCGCGGATGAGTATTTGTTTATCTTTTAAATGCACGGTAATGTAGTTGCCATCCTTCTCCAAATAAAGTATATCTGCGATCTTTACCTGGTAGGTATGCGGGCCGCTCTTGATAAAAACTGTTCCTGGCTCATCTTCTTTTACCAATGGCTTGTTTTGCAGCGAAATCAGGTTCGATGCTTTATTGGTTGCCGCTAAAAACCGCTCGAAAGTAATGGGCTTCAGGAGGTAGTCGATAGCATTCAGGTTATAACTTTCAACCGCGTAATTGCTATAGGCCGTGGTAAAAATAACCATCGGCTTTACAGCCAGCGTTTGTATCAGTTGTATACCGCTGATATCGGGCATATTGATGTCGAGGAAAATAAGATCAATCTTTTCCCGGCTGAGAAACTCAATGGCTTTCACCGGTTCGCGGAATGTCGCTTTCAGGTCAACCAGGTCACTTTTCTGGCAATACCTTTCAATCACTTCCAGTGCTTTGGGCTCATCGTCAATGGCTATGCAATTCATTGTTTTAGGTTAATTTTAAGTTCCACGGCGAATTTGCCATCGCTATCTTTTATTATGAGTTGATGTTTGTGCGGATAAACCAGCTCCAGCCTTCTTTTTACATTCTCCAGGCCGATGCCACTCTTCTCATCTTCCATCTTTTTAACGCCATATATCGTGTTTTTGCAGGTAAAGATCAACTGCTTGTTCGCTATCAAAATGGCAATGTCAATTTCGGATGACTGGCCTATGGCAACCCCGTGCTTAAAAGCATTTTCAACAAAGGGGATAAACAACATCGGAGCAATGAAAATACCGTCGGTTTGTTCCGGATAATTGAATATCACTTTTACTTCATCATCGGCATAGCGCAATTTATTGAGCAGGATGCAATTGTCCAGGTATTCTATTTCTTTTTTAAGGGGCACATTCTCTTCATTACTCTCGTAAATCATGTAGCGCATCATTCCCGAAAGCTTTGAAATACCTTCGGCCAAATCATCATTCCCTTTTCCCTGAGCCATGGAGAAAAGGTTATTGAGCGTATTGAAAAGGAAATGCGGGTTTACCTGCGATTTCAAAAATTTGATCTCAGTATCCAACTGAACCGCCTCCAATTGAACACGAAACTTTTCGGCCCGGGCCCACTCTTTTAAAAAGAAATAGGCTATAGAAAGGCCGAATACGATGATAAAAATAAACGATACCGTATTTGACAAACCATCGCCGGCAAATACTACAGCATCAGTTTGTGCAGTAAAGTGGTCCTTTTTAACAACAGCAGGCGGCCCGGGAAAGCCTGTAATGTGATCTAGTTCAAGAGAGTGCATAACTGGCAGGCCATTATTCTGTTCCGGCAGTAATTTATACACGTAGTAATTTGCCATGAAGATAGCAGCAAAATAAAGAACAGGTATGGCTACCCTCACCAATATATTCTTGTAACGCAGCGCCTTTTTAAATGCTAAGAAGATATTGCCATAGAATAACAAGATAAGAAAACCAAGCGTAATAAATAAGTGCGGCGACAAGGTATACTTGATGTCCTTTTTCAAGATCAGGTCCTTGCTCGCGGTAGCAACATCGTGATCTATGCGTATCTTGATGTGCGACCCGGTTAGCGTTAAAAGTGTATAGAAAACTCCAACCCAAAACGCTATATGGAGCACTACCTCTATCCAGTCTTTTTTCTTAATCGCAATCATATAAAACAAAGGTAAAATCCTGTCAATAGTATCAATAAATTATGTTACTAATAGCCTCAATTGCGTGTTAAACTGCTCCTTTTTGTTATTGCAGGATAACAAATATCCGTTTTTCGGAAATAGTAAACCGCTATTCGTACCAAAGTTTTCAGGTTGCCATGCCGGGAATATAGTATTGCTTAAAATTATCACACAATGAAACCATCATGAGTTCCAAAAAATAATACTTGCTCATGATAGCTTCATTTCCATTAAAAACAATTAACACAATGAAAAAGCAATTACTAATAGCCGCGATGTTAATGTTCGCGGCATTCGCCGCCAGGGCACAAAACCCCGACACTGCCGCGTACATGGTGCATTACAAGTTTTCGCATTTGCGAGACACCAATAACCGTGCAACGCCTTATACCGAAAACATGGCGCTGTTTCTCGGCAAAAATTCAAGCGTTTATAAAAGTTATGACAAACAGCTGCAGGACGCCCTGTTTAAAAAGCAGGTGAAAGAAGCAATAGCAAGCTCGCCTGATGGAAACATTAGTATTCACACAAATCACACGGCTTCGCCCATCCAATACTATCAGTTTCCTGGTGAGCAGAAATTGTATAGAAAGGAATCACTTGTTATCAACAGCTACCTGATAGAAGCCCCCTTACCCACAATTGATTGGAAGATAAGTGGTGACACTGCCAGCTTTGGCGGCATGCATTGCCAGAAAGCTACCGCACACTTTAAAGGCAGGGATTACACCGCATGGTTTTGCCCCGATATGCCCTTTCATGCCGGTCCGTGGAAACTGAATGGCCTGCCCGGAGTGATTCTGGAAGCCTACGATGCAAAAAAAGAAGTGGTTTTTAAGTTTGATGGTATTGAAAAAGTTGCACCGGCCCAACCCGTTGCTGCCGCAGCAGAGCCTCAATCGGCAGACCGTAGGATGGTCATGATTGGCGGGGACGATTCAGATACCGACCCGGCTGTTATTCAACTGCCTGCACGTGCTATCAAAACCACCGAAAAAGAATTCACCAAATTACAGGATGCCATGCGCAAGGATCCGAACGCTTTTGTGCAAGCCATGATGGCCTCGTCGGGCATGAACGGACCAGGCAATGGCCCCGGGCCGGATAAGATCAAAATTAAAGTAGGGCCCCAGCAGGTAATTAATAATCCTATCGAATTACCAGAAAAATAAACCTGCGTTTTATGCGAACTTTTATATTACTGCTATGCGGCATGTTGTGCGCTGCCTTCTGTTTTGCCCAGGATAATATCCATGGAACGGTTAAAGACAGTTTGGGCAAATCTGTTCCGTTCGCCACGGTAAACCTTAAAAACAAAGCAAGCAATACTATAGTGGCTTATACCGTTACCGATACTAAAGGCACCTACAACCTTACCAGGCCATCCGGCCAAAACCCGGACAGCCTGCTGGTAGAGGTTCGCAGCATAGGTTATAAAAATCAATGGAAAGCTGTTAGCAGCACTGTTGACTTTGTATTGCAGGCATCCATTAACCAGTTGCAGGCGGTAGTGATAAAAAGTAACCGGCCGGTTTTGCGCACCAGCGGCGATACGCTAAGTTACAAGGTATCTGATTTCAGCAACCCGCAGGACAGAGTGATAGGCGACGTGATCAAAAAACTGCCGGGTATTGCAGTAGCGGCCGACGGAACCATCAGCTACAATGGCAAGGCCATATCTAACCTCTATATCGGCGGCGACAATTTGCTGGACGACAAATACAACATCGCCACCAATACTGTGCCGCAGGGCGTGGTTGACCAGGTACAGGTAATACAAAATCACCAGCCCATAAAAATGCTGCAGAATAAAGTTACCAGCGAAGACGTAGCATTAAACCTCACCATTAAAAAAGGCGCTAAATTACAGCTGGTGGGCCAGGAAAGCATAGGGGCCGGTTTGCCGGGTAATTACGATGTTGACCTGAACGCCATGATGTTTAAGGACCAATACAAGGCTATCAATTACCTGAAGGGGAACAATACGGGCGATAATTTGCAGAATGACTTCCTGTCTCATAATTTATCCTCATATCTGCAGAAGATCAATAATGACCCGCCCGCTACCGTATTGTCATTGGGAACAGTGAATACACCTGATTTGGCCGAGAACAGGTATTTGTTCAACCAGTCGGCAGCCGTTAGCCTCAATAACCTGGTAAATCTTAAAAAGGGCGAGCAATTAAAAGTGAACCTCTATTATGTACATGATAACCAGCACCAGGATTATAAGGAACAAACGCAGGTTTATTTGCCAAATGATACAGTGCGGTATAGTGAAACCGAAAAAAACAGGTTCAGGCCCGATATACTGCACAGCCAGTTTACACTGAATGTTAATAAGGACAAATATTACCTCAATGATATTTTGATAACCGACTATAGCCGTAAAACAGATTACTCAGGATTGAACACAAATGGTACGGCACTTAATCAAACCTTTACGGATAATACTTTCGATTTTTCGAATGAGTTTAACCTGATGCAGCCGCTTAAATCCAACAATATCGTTGAGTTTTATTCCTACATCAGCCACGTGAGCGAGCCCGAAAACAGGACGATAGACCCAGGATTTAACCCGGCGGTGTTCAATAATGGCAACCCGTATGCGCAGTTGAATCAAACAGTAAATATACCCACATGGTTCACCAACAATTATTTTTCGTTTAAGATACCTTCTGACTATTTTACCCAAAGCTACCGCACAGGGTTTGTCGTACAGTCGCAAAAACTGGTGTCGGACCTGGATGTGGTGCAATCCAACAATGTTATCAACCCTGCATCCGACAGCTCTGCCAATCGCCTTAACTGGACCAGGAAAAAGGTGTATGTCGAAGCTGCTTATGATCTTCCAGGCAAGATATTGAAAGCCAGCCTTACGCTGCCGCTCAGCCTGCAGCAGATCAGTTATTCCGACAGCCTGTATGCGCTGCACAAAAGTTTAACAAGGTTGTATTTTGATCCTCAGCTGCACATCAAATATATGGTGGGCATTGAAAATTTCATTACAGCGCTTTACAATTTCAGGAATGTGATTGGTAATATCCAGGATATTTACCACGGCTATATCTTGCAGGATTACCGCACGCTGTACGCCAATAATGCCGATCTGACCGAACGACAAAATCAATTGGCAGCGGTTGGGTTTAACTACCGGAAAGCGCTTACCCTTTTTTTTGCCAGTATAAACGTCCAGTATAATCATGTCGCTTCCAATAACATCGCATCCGAAGTGATTACCAACAATCTGCAGCAGCAAGTGGTGCTCCCATACCCCAACAGTACCGATTCGTGGACGGTGAACGGCACTATCAGCAAATATTCCTTTGCGTTAAAGACCACTTTCAGCAGTTTCATTCAATGGCAAAGCAACAGGTTGGTGCAGATACAAAATAATGCACTGCTACCCTTCAATACTACTTCGGAAACCGCCAATGTGAGCGCCGATACCAAAGTAGGCGAACAAGTGAACTTTAGCTATAAGGCAACAATTACGCAAACAGACAGTCATTCGGCAGTGGAGGCATCGGCCTACCATATCAACCAGCTGCTGCAACAGGCATCGGTCAATTATAATCCTTTGGATATCTTGCAGTTCAAACTGTCAGGCGAGCATTATTTCACCAGCCAGCAGGGAAACCCCGACCTTAAATATTTTTTTGCGGATGCCTCGGCAAAATTCAGGATCGAAAAATGGAAAACCGACCTGGAGCTGAGCGCCGTCAATTTTTTGAACGTAAAAACTTATAATGCACTTTATTTATCAGCCAATACGCTTACGGCCAATTCGTATACCCTTCCGGGGAGGGTTGTACTCCTCAAGGTGCTGTTTAACCTTTGATTTGCGTGCTCTTGTTTAATTTCTGGGCTATAAAGAATCCTTATTTATTGCAGCGTCTGGGTTATATTGTTAAACGAAAAGCCTAACACATTTTGGATCTAAGTTGAAAACTTAGACCAGCGCTTAGAATATTTTGCCACATCGGATGAAAAATTAAAGCATTGCTTTGGCAATTTTCCCCAACTGTTTTAGTTTACTGTCAACCGTCTCCGACCATCGCTGGCCATAGCTCAACCGCATACAGTTGTTGAATTGATTTTGCAGGGAGAACATTCTGCCGGGAGCAATACTGATTTGCTGGCGAATGGCTCTGTCATACAAATCGGTAGTGTCAATTTTTTTGTCCAGCTCTACCCAAAGAATAAATCCGCCCTGTGGGCGACTGATTTTTGTTTCTTCAGGAAAATATTCGGCAATGGCTCTGGAAAATTGCAAGCTATTGGCATGCAATTCGCCTCTTAATTTACGCAGATGATGTTCGTATCTTCCTTTTTCGAGGAAATTGGCAACCGCCTCCTGGGTAATGGCAGTTGATGAAAAGGTATGGATCAGCTTTTGATGAGTGATTTTTTCTTTGAATTTCCCCGGAGCTATCCAGCCCACACGATAACCGGGCGCAAGCGTTTTGGAAACAGAACCGCACCATAATACTAAACCCTCTTCATCAAAAGCCTTGCATGGTTTAGGCCGGCTGCTGCCGAAATATATATCGCCATACAGATCATCTTCTATCAGCGGGATACCCTGCCGGGCAAGCATCCTCACTACTTCCTTTTTATGTTCATCAGGCATACAGCTTCCCAGCGGATTACTGAAGTTAGAAATCAGGATACAAACTTTAATTTGCGGCAATACTTTTTTTAATGCTTCCAATTCAACGCCGGTAACCGGATGGGTTGGAAGTTCTATCACATTTAATCCCAGGTTTTTTGCCAATTGCAATATCCCGAAGTAAACCGGACTTTCTACGGCGATGGTATCACCTTTTTGAGTGAGCGCCATTAAGCCGAACGAAATTGCATTCATGGCACCGGCGGTTGTTACCATATCTTCACCGCTCAGGTTGCCGTTCCAGGTATAGGTTAGGCGGGCAATATCGTTGCGTAGTTTTAAGTTTCCCTGTATCGTTTCATATTGGGTGCCACCACCGTCCAGGTTCCGCATGGCATTCACCAGTTCCTTGTTAAGTTTGGCAATGGGCAGCAATTCATTTTCCGGTACACCCCGTGAAAATCTCGTGATGTCTTTATCATTAAGCGTCGAATACATTTTAGTGATCAATGTTTCCACACATTCAGATTCGTATCCGCTTATTGGTTTACTTACAGTGGGAACAGATAAATAAGCAGGCTTATAATTTACATAGTATCCTGATTGCGGACGGGAAACGATCAACCCTTTACTTTCGAGCTCCAGATAGGCTTTTATCGCTGTTGTCATACTCACACCATATTCCTGGCGCAGTGTGCGCAACGACGGCATCTTATCACCGGTTTTGAGTATGCCGTTTTTAATTTGATCTGCCAAACCAGAAGCTATTTTTTGATAGAGGATTGCTTTCATTTTTCAAACTGTACTCTGCAAAATTGCGAAAATTGTATCTGTAATCATATCTTTTTTCTGCGCTATTTTGTATTATAAAGGCAGGTGTAAGGAGCCGGTAACAAGCAAACAATAACTATAAAATCAACATATAAATGAACAATTACAATATCAAAGCAGACTTTGAAAATATGGACATAGTCGCCATTCATAACTTTTTAAGCAAAGAAAGCTACTGGGCAAAGGGTATTCCGTTAGAAACTGTGGCAATCTCATCGAAAAATTCTTTTTGTGCAGGCGTGTTTGATGGCGAAGTGCAAATAGGATTTGCGCGGTTGATAACGGATTATGCCACTTTTGCCTATCTGGCCGATGTCTGCATTTTAGAAGAATACCGGGGAAAAGGATTATCCAAAATGCTGATGAAGTATATCATGGACCTGGAATGGACAAAAGGTTTAAGAAGGATATTATTGGCAACTTTAGATGCGCATTCCCTGTACCAACAGTTCGAATTTCGGTCGCCGCAAAATCCGGAATCGCTTATGGAGATAAAAAGGAATAATATTTATCAAAATGGTTGAATGGGCGGATGAAATATCTGCTACACCTGTTATTATTTCCCTTCATGGTAATGCTCAATAAACCATTTGAGCGCTGCGCTTTTGTTAGTTGGTTTATAAGCCAATACTACTTCGGTGTTTACCGGGATATTTTCCAGTTCAATAAATGATACTTTTAAGTAATCATATTGCTGCTTGAGCGAATAAGGCAAAATAGATACGCCAAGGCCCGCTTCAATTAGCTGGAGTATTGAGTGCACGTTGTTGGCCTCGTGCACAATGGTGGGTTTAAAACCCATCCGGCCGCATATTTCTATCAGTTTGTCATTATAGCCGGGTGCAAAATCTTTATTGAAAAATATAAACGGACTATTTTTTAGGTAGATAGCCAATTCGTTTTGCGTTGCAAACTTTAATCCCGATGCCGGAATAACTACCATAAAAGGATCAAAGAAAAGCGATTGCACCTTTAATTGGTCAGAGTGTACCGGCGCCCGCAATATGCCCACATCAAGACTGCCCTGTTCCAGTGCTTTTATTTGCGTTAGTGTAGGTATCTCAAATAAATTTGTTTTAATGTGAGGGAACACATCGCGCATAACCATCAAAACATCTGCCAGGTGCGATTGATATACCGAACTAATATAGCCGATCTTTAATTCGCCGCTTTCGCTTTTATGGATCTGCTGCACTATGCTTTTACTTTCTTCAAGGCGGGCAAAAATGTCATCCACTTCCTCTTTAAAATATTTACCCGCATCGGTCAGGTTTACCCTTTTGTTTTTCCGGGTAAATAGCAGTACACCTAATTCATCTTCCAGTTCTTTTATTTGGCGGCTTAGGGGCGGCTGGGAAATAAAGAGCTTTTGCGCGGCGTTGCGGAAATGTAATTGCTCAGCAACCGTTTTAAAATATAAAAGATGGCGTAGTTCCATACCTAATAGGTATCAATAGTTGATAAAATTGATACTTTACAAATATGATTAAACCCGGTAACTTAGTCAAATCAAAATTTAAGTATAACAATGGATTATTCAAAAAAAGCAACCAACCAGGAGATCAGAGAAAGATTTGACAAAGACACCGAGCGTTTTTCAAACCTCGAAACGGGCCAGCAAACCACTATTGATGCACCGCTAACCATGGATTTATGCACCGAAGCGGCCAGGTATGCAAACCCCAATGCTATCGAATTGTTGGACATAGGTTGCGGCGCAGGTAACTATACGCTGAAAATGTTGAGCAAGGTGCCGAACCTAAACTGCATGCTGAATGATTTGAGTATGCCCATGTTGCAAAAAGCCAAAGAAAGGGTTTCGCCACAAACCAGCGGTACGGTAACTTTAATTCAGGATGATATGCGCAACCTTGATCTGTTGGATAATCATTTTGATATCGTCCTTGCTGCGGCCACCCTGCATCATTTGCGCGATGATAAGGATTGGGAATTAATGTTTAATAAAATTTATAAGGCGCTAAAACCGGGCGGCAGCTTTTGGATCTCAGATTTGATCATACACGATTCCGAAGTGATCAGTAAGCTATTTGAAGATAGGTACAGCGGCTATTTAGAGACATTGGGCGGCCCCGAATACCGCCAGAAAGTGATGGATTATGTGAATTATGAAGATACCCCCCGTTCGCTGAATTATCAGTTGGCACTGCTTGCCAAAGTTGGATTTAGTACTGTAGAGCTATTACACAAAAACTCATGTTTTGCTGCCTTTGGCGCCATAAAATAGAACTTTCACCGCCCGGTTAAGCGTCCGCGCTTAACCGGTGCCTTTCTTCCACAAATTGTTTTAATATTTCGAGGGTAACGGCCCAGTAAAAATCGATGTGTTTATAGTGAGATTGTGTTGGGAAATTGCTCAAATTTAATTCCAGCAGGGTATGATCCTCTTCTTGTTGTAAAGTAAACCTGATAATGGTGTAATTTTCGGCTTCATCTGCCAGTCGCGATATGGAACTTAAATGGCTGTATTCCAATACGCGTTCTTCCAAAAACTGCAAAACTATCCCGGTATTCTTAAAACTGGTTTTGTATGATACCTCTTCTATATTTATAATAATTGGGCTGCCAACTTCCCAGGTTGTAATAATTTCAATTGCTGAATCAGCCATCCAGTTTTTCATCAGCCCGGGTTGAGTAAGCGCCTCCCATACCGCCTTCGGCGATGCATTAATGCGAATTGATTTGCAGACTGTTTGGCAATCGGCTAATTGATCATCGATCATAACATTTTGTATTATTTTCCTGTAGTTCTTAAATTTAAAAAACAATATAATATTTATTTAATCTTGGCGACACACCTAATGGTCATTTATCTGAAGATTGATTTTAATTTACAAATTACCGTACAACCGAAAGGAATAATTATTTTTATATTGCACTTACAGAGTTTGTTATGGCAGAAGACGAAATAAGAAAACACGCTAACAATGCTATTAAAATTATGAAGGATAAAGAAAATGGCTGGTGGCATAAGTTAAAGGATATTTTTATTGAGGTGCTGATTATTGTTTTTGCTGTTACTATTTCCATATGGTTTCATAACTGGAGCGACAAAATGCACGAGCAGAAAGAAGAAAAAGTGTTTTTAACCGGCTTTAAAAAAGATCTGTATGGTGATATCGACAATATTCAAAACAGTCTTAATTTTTATAAGAATTCTGTGAATGGTATGCGCTATTTCGCAAAAGTAGGAGCAGGGGATTCGCTAAACAATGATAGCTTAAAAAAATATGCGAGCGTTTTTTTAGTTCCACCACGCTCGATCCGCATACCAGCCGGTATGAGGCGCTTAAAAGCAGCGGAAAATTAGGTGTCATAGAAAATCCGGAGTTGTTGAATAACATCATCGGCCTGAATGAAAGTACGCTCACGAGGATCAACAACCTCAACGACTTCTATTTTAAATTTATAGAAAAAACAAGCAATTATATACAGCTAAATGCGCAGCTTAACCCCAAAGGTGCAATGACAAATGCACCGGTTATTTTGCGTAACTCGCAATGGCGGTTTTTGATGGTTTTCGGCCAATCCGGCCTGTCGCAAAATGTGATACCAGCCCATGAGGATGGGTTAAAAAAATGCCGTGATCTAATAAAGGAGATTGATAAGGAGTTGAAATAACTGCCAGCCGGTTAACCGGAAAATGGCTTTGAAATCTGGATCAATAAGATTATTCCGGTATATTTGATAATCGCTTCACAATGTTATTACAGCTAAGCGGCAGGTTTTGTTGTTTATTTAAGCCAGCTGTTTAGCTGGATACCAACCTAAAATGTTTATGATTATCTTTTATTGAATATCTTCCCGAGTTTGATGGTTCTGCATATTTATAATCTTGCGTAATGAATTTAAATAATATCATAGCCGATCGTATTTTTTCCTTTCCAATTGAAGCTTCTGATTTTTTTCCGACGCATCTGAATCAATTATTAACTCGGTATTTGAAATTAATCGGTGCCGTTGATGACGAGTTTCGACCAATTGTTCAAGAACATCTACAGAATATCCGCGAGACATGCGCTAATTTGTTAAGTGCGACTGACGCTGTCTTTAGGGGCAATACGGCGCAAGCATATGATATTTTTTCTGAGACCATCACCAAACTAGAACCTTTTCTTTTATACCCGAACAAAAATGTTGCAGAAATGAACCCGACACATTTGTTTAAAGCAAGACGAACGATGGATGGTCAGTTTGGCTTGAACGATATGTTTCACGTACCCTTTGAAAAAAGATATGGTATTAGCACGACACGTTTTAGTTTACCCGGTGTACCTTGCCTTTATCTGGCCAATTCAATTTACACTTGCTGGGAAGAATTAGAACGACCATCGTTTGCTCAAATGCCAGTTTCAAGGTTCGAACTATCAGGAAAAAATTTTAAATTTTTAGATTTTTCTAATAGCAAGGATTTTATTAAACACAGTATCACGCGCCGCCCCTATACACCACATCCTAAAATCACAGAGGAAAAAGAAAAGGAAATGTTTGATATGACGCTGGAGCTTATTCGAACTTTTGTGTTGCCGCGATATCTTCAAACATATCCACTAATGGTAGCTTGTTATATTAAGGTCTTTAATCGGAATAGCCATTTTAAACCAGAATATCTTTTTCCGCAGATGGTTATGCAATGGATTATGACGAAGGATGATATAGACGGGATCAAATATTTGTCGACAAAAAGCAGGCCTTTAGATGATGAATATTTTTCTTTCCTGCAAAGCTTTTTGAATTATGCCATTCCTATTCGGGGCTTCAAAGAAACCGGTTACTGCGATACTATGATGAAGCGTGTCGGGTTAACAGAACCGTTAACTTTTGAGTTATTCAGTATCAGTAGTCCATCTACAGCTACAAAAGGCATTGATTATGAGAAGGACATTATGAATAAATTTTTCCCTTCACCGATATATCACGTTAATCTCGGTGAAAAGACCTTGCCCTACATGCAGACTACCTTTGGGATATTGGAGCATGAATTGATGAAGACGCCAATTAAACACATTGAAAATTAATAAAGCAAGACTAGCATGTTAGTTCGAATGTTTTGTGCTAAACCAAAAAATAATGGATTTGTAATCTGCAAGACTGCGCATTCAGAAGTTGAATAACTTCGGGTGACTGGTGTTAATCGGTTCAAAACCCGGATCAATATGATTAATGCTGTATATTTGATAGTTGCTTTATAATGCAACAAGCGCCGCAATAAAACATGTACGAAGTTATCACCAAATCATTACGTACGCTGGTTGATTTTACCGACGAAGAGCTTTTTTTATTTATGCAAAGGCTTAAGCCGGTAAGCCTTAAAAAGTATGCTTTTTATTTAAAAGAGGGCCAGGTTTGTAAAGGTATGGCCCTGGTATATAAAGGCGGCTTAAGATATTTTTCGAGAGGAGAGAAGGGCGATTACACCATTGGCTTTGCATTTGAAGGCGAATGGCTGGGCGATTATGAGAGCTTCCTGTTACAGGCTCCGTCTCCCGATTTTATTGAAGCACTTGAAGATTGTGAAATCTTTACCCTGGGTTATGCCGATATGCAGGCGCTGTACGGGCATAGTCAGCGTTTTGAAAAATTCGGCCGTCTTATTGCCGAAAAGCTTTTTATCGAAGCCGTTAAAAGTAAACGCAACTTAATGCGCCAGTCGGCCGAAGAACGATATTTGGAACTACTGAGCAACCAGCCTCATATTTTTGAACGATTGCCTCAGCATTTAATTGCATCTTACCTGGGCATCCAACCCCAAAGCCTGAGCCGTATTCGTGCTAAGGTATCCAGCATCAAATTAACATAGGTTAATAAAACAGTATCCGTTTTTAACCTGATAGCATTTTTAAGCACAGCCGATTAACTCAGTTTTGTACTGCGCATTTACACGCGCCATCAAAAACAAAATTGATATGAATCCCGCACAAATATTTTCGGTTGTTAGCGCTATCGCCGCCTTGCAGTGGCTGCTGTTAATTATACTTCCTAAATGGAAGGCAACACAATGGCTCATCAATAATCCGGTTATTCCTTTACTGCTCTCGGGCATTTATTGCGTGTACATTACAGGCTTTTTCAGCATTCAGGATGGTGGTTTTAATTCTATACAACAAGTACGCGTATTGTTTGCCAAGGATGGCCTGTTGCTGGCGGGTTGGGTGCACTACCTGGCTTTCGATCTGCTTATAGGTTTTTCCATTATCAAATCAGCACAGGCCAAAGCTGTTTCGCACTGGTTGGTTATTCCCTGCCTTGTACTAACTTTTATGTTCGGCCCCTGCGGCTTCCTGCTTTATCAGGTCATCCAAAAAATCAAAAATAAAATATGAAAACCTTATTCACCCGTATCAGGACAATTAGTCCGGCTTTGTATTACTGCGGCCTGGCGCATTTAGCATTGTTTGTGTTGATGATTATCATAGCACAGTTTGACCACCGCCAACTAATGGGCATTAACCTATGGACAAAACCCGTTAAATTTGCCATATCCATTGCCATATATTGTTTAACCTGGCCGCTGTTATTGCAGTATTTCCCGTTTGAACGGCTAAAACAAAGGTTTGTAAATTATACCGTATTTGCCATGGCTTTTGAAATGCTCGCCATTGCTTCACAAGCCGCAAGGGGACAGTTATCACATTACAATACCTCGGGCATTTACAATGCGCTGGTATTTAGTACTATGGGTATTGTAATTGTTTCACAAACCTTATTTGCAATGTATATAGGTATCCGTTTTTTTAAAGTGAAGGCTGTACAAATAACACCCGCTTTACTGTGGGCCATCAGGCTGGGGATAATAATGGCCGGTTTTTTTGCGCTGGAGGGCGGCATTATGGCATCCCGCCTGGCACACACGGTTGGCGCTGCCGATGGTGGCCCGGGTATCCCGTTCTTTAACTGGAGCCGCATAGCCGGCGATTTACGCATAGCGCATTTTATGGGACTGCACGCCCTGCAAATAGTGCCTTTGTTTGTAGTTTTAACAGGAGTTAAAAATGCAAGGCCGGTTATTGTATTTGCATCGGTTTATTTTATAATGGTATCCCTGTTATTTGTTGAGGCGATGCTGGGCAGGCCGTTATTTTAGTGTATCTGTAATTTACAAATTATCCCAAGTGCCAGAAAACCTCAAGCCGAAAGACTTGAGGTTTTCTGATTTAAAAGGCGTATCTGATTGATAATTATTGAATGGAAACCACAACTTTTCCTTTTGTTTTTCCATTGCTGATCGCGTTGTAAGCGGCCTGAACGGTTTCCAGCGAATAATTCCCCTGATCTACTATTGGTATTAGTTGTTTATTTTCTGCCATTTCAGTCGCTTTTCTTAAAATATCGCCATGCTGTTTCCTGTTCTTTCCTGATATTAAAGGATATAAGGTAAAAACGCCTGAATAGGTAGCTCCCCTGAATGATAACGGTGCCAAAGCATGATTACCCCAGCCCAATATACTTGCAACATGCCCGGTATACTGTTTGGCAGCCTTGAATGAAGCATCTAAAACAGCGCCGCCCACGGTATCTAATATAATGTCAAATCCATCGCCCTGTGCATATTGCTGTACATATTACTCTACCGGAATATTATAATCAATAGGCGTAGCGCCATATGACTTGATTAGGTCAAAGTCTGTAGGATTTACTGTTGCAAAAACTTTTGCCCCAAATGCTTTTGCAATTTGTACGGCTATATGGCCAACGCCACCGGCACCGCCATGTATTAAAACGGTTTTATATTTACCTACTTTTGCTCTGTCAACCAAACCCTCCCAGGCGGTTATAAAAATTAAGGGCAAGGCGGCGGCTTCCTTCATGGTCAGATTTGCCGGCTTTAATGCTAAAAGATCAGCATCTACAGCGGCGTATTGCGCAAGGCTACCCTGAACACCTGCAATACCGCCAGTCATTCCATATACCTCGTCACCAATTTTAAACCCTGTTACCCCTTCGCCAACGGCTTCTACTATTCCGGCCATGTCAATACCTGGTATAGCAGGTAATACAGTTTTGGCGTGTGCTGCCTGCCCGGCCTGTATTTTCAAATCAAGCGGGTTTATACCGCTGGCCATAATTTTTACCAGTACTTCGCCAGTAACGGCTACAGGTTTTTTGATATCCTGTAATTGATAAGGGGTATTAAATTCAGTCAGAATCAATGCTTTCATTTTTTGTAAGTTAATGTTTATTGAGGTAAGCTTGCCATGAAGTCCAGAATATCCCGGCCAATTTCGTCACCATGTGTTTCCAGTGCAAAGTGGCCGGTATCGTAAAATTTAACCGTTGTATTAGGATCGTCCTTCTTAAATCCTTCTGCACCAGCGGGCGAGAAATACGGATCTTTGTTTCCCCATACGGCTAGTATTTGTGGTTTGTAATCCCGAAAATACTTTTGAAACACAGGATATAACGTTATATTATTCCGATAATCCAGTAAAAGATCCAATTGCTTTTCTACGTTATCCGGGCGATCCATTAGTTGCTGATCCTGAAATATTCCATCAGGCGAGATCAAGGATTTATCAGTTACTCCCTCATGGTATTGAAAATTAGTTCCCTCCAGCGTGAAGAAATTTCTTACGGCATCGCGGTTCTCCCGGGTGTCATGATCCCAATAAGCTTTAACACGACCATGGCTCCAGTCAAGTAATCCCTGTTCGTATGCATTGCCATTTTGTGAAATAATTCCGGTTATTTTTTCAGGATTACGAATGGCAAGCCTTAACCCAACCGGTGCACCGTAGTCAAAAATATAAATCGCGAAACGCTTCAGGGCAAGTTCATCTATGAAGCCTTGCATTGTATTTGCAATGTTATCAAACGTATAAACATATTTTTCCCGTGCGGGGGCATCTGAAAAACCAAAACCTGGCATATCTGGTGCTATGACATGATATTTTTCACTTAAAATAGGTATCAGGTTCCTGAACATGAATGATGATGTCGGATAGCCATGCATCAGTAAAATAACAGGTGCATTTTTGCGTCCCGCTTCCCGATAAAATATATTCAACCCGTTTACTTTAATGTTGCGGTAATGAACTGCTTCGTTTTTCATTGTGTCATTTTTTAATTCGTTTCTATTATTAGCCCGTGCCGTTAATGATAATGCAGCCAGAGTGAATGGCAATATTAACACTGCAATAAAAGCTGTTTTTCTGATCATGCTATAAATGTTCATCGCTGCTCTTGTTAATTGATTGGTTCTGCGGCCGGAAAATCAACCGGAATTTGAGTTAAGGCAAATACATAATTGGTAAATACACGTAAGCTGATCAAACCAACCAGTTCCATTAATGCGCCTTCGTCAAAACCGGCCTCATAAAACGCATCTAAAGCGCTTTCTTCCGCATGCCCTTTATTTTGGGATATCGACGCCGCAAGTTGGATGATTGCATTCAGTTTCGGGTCGCTGATTTGTCCCCGGCGTATATCCAGCGTTTCTTCTTTAGTAAAACCCCGCTTAATGGCTGCCATCGTGTGGCCGGCAAGGCAATAGGCACAACCATTAATTTCCGAAACGATTAAAGAGACGGCTTCCCTTTCTTTAGGGTTGAATATGCCTTTATTGAGTGTATCGTCAAGATCAAGAAAGGCTTTGAGTGCATGTTCCGAATAGCCCATGGTGGCATAAAGATTGGGTACCTTGCCCATGCGCTTTTGGATTAAATCAAATGAAACCTGCGACCCGGCGCTGACCTGATTGCGGGTGGGTACGATTATAGTTTTCATATTTTTATTATTTAAGATGTGCTTTTTTACGTTGCAGATATAGCGCGGCCGACTCGCTCATGGTGACAATAGCTCCGCCAAGAATTACCAGATCTTTGATCACCAGGCGCCCTCTGCCCGACAGGAAAGGAAATCCCCAATCATTGTCGGTTAAATGCAGTACCCAGCTTTCTGGTGTGGTAATTAAAAATGACAGTGTACCCAGCGTCATGATAAAGATAAGTACACTTGCAATCATACTGGGCAGTGGCACGACTTTATATAATGCAATTAATACGGCCAAAACAACAAGTACAGTACCCAGGAAATATGCAAACCCGTAAGTGTTATTTTCAATATTCCACTGACGGTTTGCGGGGATCAATTCCCCCTCTTTATTTACATGCTTTTTGTATGCAGCCGGATGATGATAAAAGAAAGACATAAACGGACTATTAGCTACAAATGGTACGATGCCGTCTGCTTCGTAAGCAAAGAATTTTAAACCGCCTATCCAAAGGAAAACGACCACTATGCCAAAGCGTACCGCTTTTTTTCCAAATTGGTCGAGGTTGGCAATGAAGTTTATTATTGAAGTTTTCATACTGTTTAATTTTTTATCAAAATTACAGCAGTAACCGGTTGCAGCACATGGACAAAAAAGGCTGATGCCTGCACATATCCGCTTTTAAAGGTAGCATTATAATGCCAAAGAAGAATGTTAGTATTTAGAGCGATCTGCAACGATGGATATTCCGGTTTTATCGCGGAAAGCTTGCGGAGATACTTTAGTGAATTTTTTAAAAACACGGCTGAAATAGAACTCATCCTGAAATTTAAGGTTCCAGGCTATTTCTTTAATACTTTTGCGTGTTAAATGAAGCTGTTTTTTTGCTTCCAGGATCAGTCGTTCCTGTATTAATTGCGATGGCGTTTTTTTAAAATACCTGGTACAACGTTTAGTGAAATTATTAGGTGTCATAGCCAATAATTTGGCATAATCAGAAGGTTTGTGCAGGGTAAGGAAGTGTTCATCTAAAAGCTTTCTGAAACGATCCATCTGTTCATCTTTCTCGGCTTTATCTTTATTTTCAGCAATGGCTTTTATTTTAATAGCGCTTGATTTTGCCAGGAAAAGCTGTAGGTAGGCACGCAGGGTAATTTCCGATGGCGCAGCTTCATCAAGTTCATTATTAAGTTCGGTTAATATCGAATCAAATAAACCGGCTTCCTTATCAGATAAAACAACAACCGGATCAATATAGATGTTATTAAAAAGCAAGCCATTGCACGAAACTTCTTCGCGATGGAATTCAATACAATAAAAATCACCATGAAACTGGAGCATTTTGCAGTTTAAAAAACTACATTCCTGCATATAGATTAGCTGTAAAGGTGTTGAAAATAGCAATACAGGCCCTTTAAAATTAAACACGCCAAAATCCGCATGATACGTTCCGTTCCCTTCTGGTATAAAAAAGACGGTATATGCAGGATGTTGTACAGGGGTACATAAATCAACATCATCCGCAGCTTTCAATCTCAATAAAAATTCCCCTGATCCGGAATGTATTTCTTTCATTTCAAATGCTAAAATAATATATCCGCTCAACCCGGAACTAATATACTAATTATATGAAAAAAGCACTCGTGACTAAAGCCGTTTGACTTCTTAAAAAGGTAGCGAGAGCGGGACCTAAACTTGCGTCCGCGTTTCGCTTTGGGCTTCTTCGTTGGTCGGGATTTATAATCCCCGACCTAAACTTTGTGGATTTATAATCCACGAAACGAAATTTTATATTTCGTTGGGGGGATTGCAAATCCCTACTTATTTAGTGAGATACTGGCAATTCAAGCGTTGATAACTTCAATAATTTTATTGGCGATTATTGAGATATTTTATATGTTTATATAGATATGATTACTGTATTGATTGTTATTTATTTAAAAAGAATGTAAATTAATCACGATGGAACCCAAAGTCTTTTATACCCCCAATGCGCCACGTCCAAATGCGTTTGTTCCGCAGGCAGTAATTGCAGGTGATTTTGTTTTTGTGTCAGGTACAGTGGGTGCTGATATAGCCACTGGCAAACTTGTAGAAGGTGGCTATGAGGCACAGGTCGTACAGGCTTTTAAAAATGTAAAAACAATTTTAGAAGATGCGGGTAGCTCAATGGACAGAGTAGTGAAGATAACTGTGTTTATGGTATCGGGCGCTGACCCCGACTTTTCAGTCACCAATAGAATTTATAGTGAGTACTTTAAAAACCATACACCAGCTCGTAGCGGTCCGCAGGTTATGCCTTTTCCGGGCGGCATTCTTTTTTCGATGGAGTGTATTGCTGTAATTTAATAAAATCATTTAACCCTGGCTCTTTATTGGTATAGGCGTAGCGTAACTTAGCCCCCAAAATGGAAAAGGTTATTGCCGGTTATACCGTTAAGCTGCAAGTTTAACACATTTTGTTACTAAGTTGGAAACTTAGACCAGTTGGGGGTGAACCTGGAGCGGATAGTCCTGTAAATTCGCATGAAGCATTAATCCCTCTTGATCCTTCAAGTGGGACAGGTTGACATGGAGCGTTCTCAATAAGATTACGTTTATTTAATGAAAAGATTTAGATTTTCATTAAATAAACGGTTCTTTTTTAAATAGCCAATTTAATTTTTTGATTGTGAAAAGCTGTTACGGGTACTCAAACGCTTTGAGCTTTTGCGCCGTATACTTGCAGCAAGGCACCACGTTTGGTTAATTATTGCGCTTAATAAAGGCAATCAAACCTGGGAAATACCCATTGGGATTGTCATCAAAACACACATGACCTGCATTCGGCACTATATAGTATTCAGATTTGGGGAACAGCTTGTTCAGGTTTTTAACCTGTTCTGTACTTATAATAAAATCATACTGACCCCTTATCAGCAAAACAGGCACATTTATGTTCGGTATCATGGCTCCGTAATTAAGCGAAAACGTTGATGGGCCTATCTTTTGTGCCACCTCGTAATTTTTATGGGCTTTAGTTCTTATTAGGGCGTCGGGCAATGTATCTAACCTTACTACAAAATTTCTTGTGAATGCGCTATCAAATGCCATTTGATATATTTTGTGATCATAACTTAACCCTTGCTGCTTGTTTTGCATAAGTATATTAAACTGCTTGGCTGCAAGCAATAGGCTGTCCGTTTGCTTATTAATAAACAACATCCTTTGATCAAAGTCTTTAGGAAATGGGTTCATATCCGAGAATATCATTCCCTTAACATGCGTCTGATATTTGTAACTGTAAGCAAGCGCAAGTAGTGCTCCATATGAGTGGCCATATATGAAGAGTTTTTCGAGCTTTAATCCTTTACGTACTTGTTCAATTTCATCAACATAGCGTGATACTTTCCAGATACTTGTATCTGCTAATTGCTGCTGAGTTGGCTGCTGAGAAAAATAAGAACCAAACTGGTCATAGTAGTAGATAGTAATTCCGTTATTTGGTAGGTACTTTGAAAATATCTCAAAATACTCGTGCGATTGTGCCGGGCCACCATGTAACAGCAAAACATTAATTTTCCCGTCTCCTATCTTTTGTGTCCAAACCCAGAATTTTCCGTCTATTAATATTCTTTTTACGCCGGGTTCCAGCTGCTTTCTTGTATACACACTATCTTTTACCTGGCTGTAAGCCACTGATGAAGCTAAAATTAGAAGAAATAGTATTAAGTGAGTCCGCAAATTTCTGATGACAAATTGTATGTTCATTTTCTTAAGTTTAATTCTATGACCACACTTTTTTCTGTCAGGTTACAAGTTCAAATCATTTATACTGTAGTTTTTAACGATGTAAAAAAGCCTCGGATATTTTGACTTAAGGCGTTCTCTTTACTTTGTAGATGGAGCAAAACGCTAACTTACATCCGCCTTTAGGCGAATATAAAACCAACGAGCTACCAACCGCTCCAAAAAAAAAAGTCTTCAGACTCACAACTAAAGACTCCTTAAAAGACAGCCCCCCCAATCCAGGGTTTTAAATACCACCGGCTTTTTGTTTGGCAAGCCTTTCACTTCGTTTATTGTTTAAATATTTTCTCACAGGCATATCGTAAATTATCATTACTAAGTATGCTGCCCCAACCAGCAGGATCAGACCGGCTATGATGATGAGCGCCAATTGCACGGTGCCCGGTTTATGGCTGGCATAATAGTTACCGAACATCCATAACACGGCATAATGCGTCATGTACAATGGGTAAGAGATCTTTCCCAAAAACAGGCAGACTTTTTTTAAGCCCGATTTTAAAGTAGCACCTGCTCCCAAAACGATCAGCAAGGGGAAATAAAATAGTACTACCAAAGGTTCGGACAACCAGTTCCATTTGGAGAATGGCATAATAAAGGCCAGGAACAATAATATAGCTACACCGATAAAACCCAGCTTGTTTTTGATGATACAGTTGGAACGATAAATAAGCAGCCCCGCTAAAAAAGAATACGATATCCGGGCGCCGCCGTCCCAAAAGGTGGGTCCGCTCCATCCGCCCATTAAATTGCCCGAACGGTAACTTACAAAGCAAATAGCAACAGCCGAAAGTATGGTTAACAGCAGCAGGTAGCTGCGGCCAATTCTGTAAAGCACAAATGCGTAAACAATATTGGCAATATATTCCCAAAACAACGACCATGCCGGTGCATTGAAGCTGAAGAGGTTAAAACTACGGTCGGCTATTACAGGCAAGGGAATAAGTAGTATGGAGCAAAGAAATGTCAGAGCGATTTTACCGGTGCTGTATAATTCAGGATGACCGCCAAATGGGTCGAACAAAAAAGCCAGCAGACCTAATACTGATCCTGCTATAACCAGCGGATGCAGCCGGATGATCCTTGATTTAAAAAACTCAAGAATGCCCATTTTTGCTATACGATCATCATAGGCATATCCAATCACAAATCCCGAAAGGCAGAAGAAGAAATCGACAGCCAAAAAGCCGTGCCCGATAAAGTTCTTGCTGTAATCGGCATAGGCCCATTCCATAAAATGAAATGTTACAACAGACAGGGCGGCAATGCCCCTTAAGCCATCCAGAATTTCAAAATGCTGTTTTGTTTGTAGAATTGACGGGGCAGTTTTATTCGTATCCATTTGATGTATAGCGTGTCAGATTAAGTTTAATGAGGCAATGGCCCTGATTGGTTATTTTGCCAAGATATTAAAATTAATAATTCAACCAAACTTATAAATGGGGGAGTGCGGATACTCAGCAAATGGATAAGTGGAGCGGGAGGGGTTGACTGTACTGTCCCACGAATACATGACACACAAAGAAACGCTCCGGGCCGCGCGGGACAGTCCTTGCTGTAAGTCAGTAAGTTATACGAAATATGGGCTAACCTGGGACGAAATGGGACAAAAAATGGCAATTTTTTTTGAAATTGCTGTTTCAAATGGGAGCTTATTTGGGGCATAACAGAGTTGCATTATCCCGCCCAAAATGTAAAAAGTGACAAATAAGCTACCCTTTTTTGTCAACGCGAAATAATCGCGCCAGAAAGGGGATTGGATACTAATAATATCGTTGAAGAGTTAAGGTAAGGCTAGTCTTCGCACTAGCCTTACTCCATCACCGATGTTTCACCGGGATATGTAAGCGTTAATAGTTCAGTAAGTGACCACTCTGGTTTACGATCTAAATGTTTAATCATTTCTGTGGTTATGTCACTGTAAAGATGCTCGTAGATGTCGCTGTTCTTGACCATACAGTCAATCGCCGCTTTCCGTTGAGCGAGGTCAGCGACAAATGTCCGATGTTTCATGCCACCTTTCAACATTTGCTCGTATCGCTTACGCAGCGCATTCATCTCGTAGGTAGCGATCAGGTCTTTCATAACTTTCGCACATTCATCTGCGTTTTCTGTTTGACCCAAAAAATCGAGAATCTCGTACTTGCAACGTAGACAGTTAAAATGATTTTCACGATGTTGCAGGCGGTCATAAGTTTCGACTACCTTATCCAGATCGACTAACAGTTTAAGCAGCAATTCGCGGTCTTCCGGCGCAACTTCCGGATCGATGATTAGCTGTACTTTGTTCCAATTGCTGAAAGCGTGAAAGTGATAAACCTTAGCAAATTCCCATTCTATTTTCTCCATGATCAGGTTACTCAGTGATAAAAAGTTCCGATGTTTTAAAGCATACCCATAAAGCGCCTGCAATTGGCTAAGAAACTGATCATCGAACTTCAACCAATCTGCTATGAGCAGGTCACGAAAAGCGTCTACCTTGCGTCCCATTGTTAAAAGCGAGTTTTTAGCTAGCTCGTGTAAAAGCAACGTTGCTTCGACGTTTAATATTTTGGCGTGAGCGACAACCCTCATATCATGGAACTCTGGGTGTTTGTCAACGATCTTCATTGCGCCCTCATGAAATTTTTTAATGCGTTCCCCCTGTTCGTTCCCCTTACTGTTTATAAATTGATTATGGAGATTTTCCAGCTGCAAAAAAGTGCCCGCGTTTTTATTGGTTACGATTTCTACCTTTTGTTTCTTGAATTCCAGTTCACTCATAAGCCCCAGTAAATATTTAGCTTGTACCAAAGTATAGGACAACATGCTCCTGTCCTCGGTATGTAGGCTGTCAATTTCGTTATGGGCCAGCTTTAGCAATTCCAACGCTTTGAAGAGTTTACCCTGATGATAATAGGCCACGCCGCAAACCATATTGAACGTTGGTGAGGCTTTGTCCCTGGGATAGGTACGCTGCTCAATCTCAACGATCTGCGAAAAAGCATACTGGTTGAGCAGATGAAATCCGACTTGGTCAATGAATTCAATGTTTTGTTCTACGCTGTAAACATCCTGTAACTCATCGATAACAAAACCACCTGCCGACTGACCATTGCCGACGTGAATCCTGATATGTGCATTAAGCTTTTTTAGCAACGTGCCGTTCTCAAAAGTTTCTTTGTAAATTCCGTCGATCTGCGCCTGATCTAGTGCCTGGATAAATTTAACCTTAAAGGTTTTTGGCAATTGGTCGGGCGGGTACTTTTTTTGAAGATCTCGAAACACTTTGGCCACCGAAGCAATGTAAAACTGGTTTACAGGGCAATCATATAGAATATAAAAAGCAGGCAGTCCGAAGTTTAACAAATAGTGGAGATTGCTAATTTCCACCGGATATGAGATTGACCCGTCCCGTTGTTTTTTGACCGATTCCGTTGACTTTAATTGTACCGCAAAACGAAAATTGGTATACACTCCGTTTTGTTTGATCTCACCGATCATGTCAATCCCCTTGTCTCGCTGGTTTTCCGGGCGTAACTCAAAAAGTTCGGGATCAAATAACAGGGCGAGTCTATTGCGCGAAATAGTTTCTAAAGTTTCCTGACGGCTTGAATGAGGCAATTGTGGGTTTCGGTTCATCCGTTAAATTTAGCAATTCTCAAAAACAATTCACTTGCTTTGTATGACGGTACCTCGTGACTTTTCGACTTAGTTGCTTACATTACGTATACGTAATATTTCTTGTCAAAATTATATGCCATCGCCGCGTTTCGCCAGCAATTCAGCAAATGTTGGATGGCGCAAAATCGGCAGAAGATCATCTGCCGATAACATCATAATCCCGCTGTCCGAAGTCTCCTGACTTCGGACGATTATGCCTGTAGATTGCATCTACACTCCAAAAAACACTACTTCATCAGTTCTGCAAGCTTGCTTTCCAGCTCTTTGCCCCGAAGATTTTTAGCAATAATCCTTCCGTCTTTATCCAGCAGGAAACTATTGGGGATTGCGGTTACAGTATATAACGCTGCCGTAGGCCCGCCATATCCATTCAGGTCACAAACATTTCCCCATGTATATCCATCCTGGCGAATGGCGTTCTTCCATTGCGTAGTGTTTTTATCAATAGAAACACTCAATATCGTAAATCCTTTATCCTTATATGAATGGTATAACCTCACCAATGTGGGACTTTCTTCGCGGCAGGGTGGACACCACGAGGCCCAAAACTCAACAAATGTGTATTTACCGCGATAATCTTTAAGATCAACTTTCTTACCTGCCGTGTCGGTTGAAACAAAACCCGGTGCTATGGCACCGATAGCAATCCGTTTAGTGGCATTAACCTTATTCACCAGTTGCCGGGTAAGATCATAATTTGGATATTTTTGCTGAAAGATGGCTACCATCTGATTCATCAGCGCCGTATCGGTTTCTGAATTCCAGCGTATACTATGATGTACTGCGGCAAGCGAATTAATAAAAAAAGGCTGCTCCACCCATACCGCCAGTTCTGCTTTATAATTTTGAGATGCTTTTTCATGCTCCACATTCCAATATTCTATCCTGGCTTTGTCGCCGCTTTTAACAGCCGCCGCCGAGGAATCATAGGTTCGTCTTAAGTACTTATTGAATACAATTTTCCTGTTCGCTTCATAATCAATCAAATATTGTGTTTCCTTTGAGCCAGTAACCTCAATATGGTCCTTGTTAATCTTAAGGTCGATTTTGTCACCAGGTTTAGCCAGTACCTGAACCATGCTTGAATTATCCACCGCCAGATCATATATTTCAGGCTCTTTTGAATTGATGGTCAGGGTAAATTTACCATCCCCACTGATCTTTGCTTCCTGTACAACTTTGTCGTTCCGGGTTTCATAATTGAACATAGTAAGTTTGACAGATTTGCCAGAAAATTCTGGTGAGATTGTGCCGGTAACGATTGACTGTTGCGCAGATACGCCCATTGCTACCAGAAGCAAAATCAGGAGCATACCCATTGTAACCGTACCATTTATTTTTGACTTTGAAGAGGAGCGATAAGTTATCATGTTTTTTTTACAAAAAATTCAAGCATTCTATTTGATAAAAGTAAGGAACATTTATGTGATTAATTGATAGACGAGTTACTAATAAATTAATTCGCCGCCGCTGTCCGAATGTCTCCGACTTCGGGCGATTATGCCTGTAGATTGCATCTACACCGAAGGCTCAAAAATATACACGTTTTCAACCAAATGTGATTTAACACCTTTTAACTTATATTAACAATAACATTCAGTAATAAGACCGATCTTTATGTTCAAAATCAGCAATCGTTTATGAAAAACTGCATTTTGTTATTATTACTGAGCCTTTCAATACAAATGGCATCAGCGCAGGAAGCTGATATCAAAATACTCAAGGAGCTGAATGAAAAATGGATCGCTTCCTTTATTACCCGCGACACAGCGACCATGCGCGGCATCTATGCAGATGATATGGAGTTGGTTTCCCCCGGTGGGAAAATATTTTATAAAAAAGATCTTTTGAAGAATCTTCTATCCCCGGATCAGGAATTCTTTTCGTCCAAAGTTGATAGTGTCCGAGTGCGCATTTTGGGTAATGTCGGCCTGGTGAACGCCACTTCCACTGTACATGGCAAAGCTGCCCAAAAAGAATTTACTGTTACTACCTGTTATTTGGATGTGTATGAAAAACGCAACGGCCGCTGGTATGCAGTTGCATCCCAGGTCACAGTGCCCGACAAATGATAAATCACTCTTTCTGTGATTATAGCTTCATGACAATGGGAGGCCTGTAGATTGCATCTACTGCAAAAAAAAGTCTTTAGACTCACGACTAAAGACTTTTGACTACTCAAAAAGGTAGCCCAACAGGACAGAAGTCGAGCCACTTTTTTGAAGATTTGAAATTATTGGCAAATATTTCATCTTAGTCAAAATTGACTACGACAGCACTTTTTTCAAATTGTTGTAGTCGTTGGTAACATTTTCCATCGGCTTTGGCGGCCCGTCCTGCTCAATAAAAAAGTATTTCATGCCCGCCGTGTGCCTCGCATCAAAAATTGGTTTAAAATCAACATAACCGCTACCAACTTCTGTGGGCTCTTTCGTGGTTTTGTCCATATCCTTCACATGCCAAAGCGGTATACGGCCGTGGTATTTCTTAAATATCTCCAAAGGATTCTGCCCTGCAACGGTTGCCCAGCCAAGGTCAAGTTCGCTCTTTACCAAATCTTTATCAGTATTGGCCATTATGTAATCATAAGGCAATACCCCGTTTATTGGCACAAACTCAAAGCTGTGGTTGTGAAACGCAAACTGCACTCCGGCTTTCTTGCATGCTTCCCCAGCTTTGCCAAACACATCCACCGCAATTTTAACATCGTCCATCGTTTTTGTCGGTATTGCTGCGCATACAAGGTATTCTAAACCGCCCTCCGCTGCTTCGTCGGCTAATTGCTGCGCATTGTCCTGCAGGTTGGCCGTTTTGGGCATGTGCTCAATCATGGGCGCATACTTCTTTATTTGGGCAGAGTCTTTCGCATTAGTGGCAAGTTTCATCAATGTTGGTACGGTAAAAGGCACTCCCCCTACATGTCCGCTGCGCCAGGCCATTCCCATATCTTTTACCATACTGGCAAATTCCCTGGGTTTGTACCCATAGTAAAGCCCTTTTGAGCCGCCGGCACTTTCCAGGTTCTTATAACCAATTGCCGCCAACTTTTGCAGCGTGCCTTTAGTGTCCGCATCCATCAAGGCGCCTACAGTATACAACTGCAGGCCTATAGTATCACCGACTTTGGGCATAATAAAACCGGCAGCGCGGCTAAGTGCCGGATACATCATGCCCGCAGCGGCGAGCATACCCGTTTGCTGTATAAATGTTTTTCTGTTCATATCAATTCTGTTGAGATTTTTTTTAAATTTTCATAATGGTACCTATGATGCAGGAAAAGCACCTGCAAGCGCTTTGGTTCCTATAAGTTCGCGTCTGGTTATTATTGATATTATTTAACTGAATAGCTTACAAAGGCGATCTTTTTACTATCGGGGCTCCACGACGGCGTGTTAATGGTGCCGGCCCCACCATAAAACACAGGCGTTATATCTTTAATAGCTTTTGTTTTGAGATTCATTAAACGAAGTTTGACATCTTTACCAAACGGATGAAGTTGTTTTTGGTCGGTAGTATAGGCTATATAAACGATGGATTTATTATCAGGTGACGGATGTGGAAACCAGTTGGCATTTTCATCAAAAGTCATTTGCTCTTGTTGGGAGCCATCACTGTGCATACGCCAAATTTGCATACGGCCACTACGGTATGAGTGGAAATATATGTGCTTGCCATCAGGCGAGTAATCGGGCCCGTCGTCTAATCCAGGTGTATCTGTCAGTCTTTTCGGTGTGCCCCCTTCCACGGGTATGGTGTAAACATCCAGGTTGCTAAAGTCCCCGCCACAATAGGCTATTGTCTTGCCATCTGGGCTCCATCCATGCCAAAAAGAGAGATCCTGGGACGTTATTACTTTCCTCGGTTGCCCACCTGTAGCAGGTACAACAGAAATTGAAAATTTATAAACTTTTTGCGAAGCATTGTTCGTATCAAAACTGGTTATTGCTATCCATTTGCCACCTGGCGAAAGCCCATGGTCGTCCATGATTTGATTAATTGACCCGGTGTTAATTTCTGTTAATGCTTTGGTAGCCAGGTCCAGCTTGTAGATTTTGCCTCTAAAGTTAACGACAAGGTAATTGTCAGGATGCCAGTTGGGTGCCTCGAAATCCCCTTTGGCAACTAATACCGTATCAATTTTTCCTGTTTTGATATCAAGCGTCTGGATATAGCTCGTTGTGTCGTGTTTGCTTTGTGCGAATAGAGAAGCCGAGAAAAGCAAGCAGAAAAACATCATGCCGACTGGTTTAAAAAGCGGCAATGAAGCCGGGAATTGAATAGGTTTGCCCATATTAGTACGATTTGAGTTTATATTGATTTAAAAGAAATTTCTATTTGGTAGATTTTACCATTTAACGAATGTAGATAAAAGATTCCTATTTGACAAAATTTACTAAATAGAAATTTTAAATTACTTTTGTAGCCTTATGAATGTATTGAAAGAGTTTGAAGATTTTATTGAAAACGGATATAAAACCTATATTCCGCATGTGTGTATAGACTGTGCCATATTCGGCTATCATGACCACCGGCTTAAAATTTTACTCTCGGAGTTAGAAGGCCTTAACGGGCTTTGTTTGCCCGGAGGATATATTAAAAGAACCGACACTATGGATGACGCCGCCAGCAGGATTGTTGAGGAAAGAACGTCTATAAAGGGTTTATATCTGCAGCAATACAAAACATTCGGCGGGCCCGACCGTGTAAAATTCAACGAAATTGATTTGGATAGATTGGCGAAGATTCCCGTGTTGAAAAAACTAAAATCAAGCTGGTTAATAGATCAAACAATCTCTATCGGTTATTACGCTATAACAGATTTTTCACTGTCGAAACCGCAGCCTGGATTCATGGCCCGTTCATGTGAATGGTATGATATTGATAAAATTCCTTCATTATTGTTCGATCATAACCAAATGGTGAAAGATGCGTTGCAAACTTTGCGCTCGCAATTATATTATCAGCCGATAGCTCAAAACCTGTTGCCTGAGAAGTTTACACTTACTGAAATACACGCTGTGTATGAAACCATTCTTGGAAAAAAACTGGATATAAGAAATTTCCCAAAGAAAATTGCATTTCTTGGATTGATCACCAAACTTAGCGAGAAACGAAACATCGGACCGCACAGGGCACCTTTTCTTTACACCTTCAACAAGAAAAAATATAAAAAGGCACTGGAGTTGGGTGTTACGTTAAGTTGAGGAAAAATTATGCCCCCGACGAGCCATTAACTATCGTAAAACAAAAAAAGTCTTTAGACTCACGACTAAAGACTTTTGACTTCTTAAAAAGGTAGCGGGAGCAGGTGATAAGTCGAATTTTTTGGATGATCTGAAGTCAATAACTAATTATAAAAAACAATAGAATAGCTTTTGTTGAAATGAGCTTTCGTCCAAAAATGGCTCCAATTTGAAAAATTACATTTTCTCAACTGTAATAGAAGTCCCATTTCCTGGCGATGAATCGAATTGAATTGTATAATTTATTTGCTTTGTCCTATATATCATATTACTCAAGCCGTACCCTTTTTCTGATTCATCGGCGATGCTAAAGCCTTTACCATCGTCTGAAATTGATAGTGAAATTTTGTTATTGCTTCCCGGTTTAACAATGATTCTTATCGTTTTGCATTCGGCATATTTAAAACAATTGTTTATGGCCTCCTTTGCTATTAAAAGTAAATTTCTTTTTTCGGTTTTTGAAATGATTTGACTGCTGAGCCCCGGCTCAATTTGATGTTTAAAATTTATCTGGTTTGCCTGCGCAATAGGAATAGTAAAACGTTGAATTCTTTCCATCAGCTCACTTATATCATCCCGCGAATCTTCTAACACCCAAAGCATATCTCTAAGGCCAACCGTTGTATTTGTTACTAAACTTTCAATTTCATCCAAATACGCAGCATTTTGTTTTTTTTCGATAGCCAGGTGCGTAAATATTTTAATGGAGTTCAGGCTGCTGCCCAAATCATCGTGGAGGTCGTTTGCAATATCCCTCCGTATTTGTTGCTGTATCTTAATTTGGTTGATCCTGTATTGATAAAAAGCGCTAACCATTGTTACGCCAAGAATTACCATCGCAATTTTAAACCACCAGGTTTGATACCATTTGGGCTCAATTTTTATGATGAGTGTTTTGGGGTAACTCCAATAACCGTTCTCATTAGCTGCTTTGACTTCGATCGTGTAGGTATTTGGCGGCAGGCCAATAATACTGATCACATCACGGTTGCTGTTATTTATCCAGTTGGTGTCAATTTCCTTGATGCGGTATTTATACGTTACCCGTTTGGGATCATCAAAGTTTATGCCGATAAATGATATCGATGCCTGCAGCCAGTTACTGGGGATGGTTATTTTTTTTACATCAAGACTCGCATTAATAATATTTTGTCCCTCGTTCAGCTTTACATCAATGTTTTCATAATAGGGAACTGGCGGCCTTTTGTTTACAACTAATTTACTGGGATCTATTACCGTAAAACCATCAATACCACCGGCATAAATTTGATTTTGATGAGCTATTGCGGTAACTTCTTCAAAGCTATTTGACTGTAGCCCATCTTGTTTGAAATAATTCACGAAGCTTTGCTGCTTGGTATTATAAAACGACAAACCGTTATTGGAGGTAATCAGTAAACTTGTGTCTCCAAGGTTGAAAATATTATAAACCCCCTCGTTACATAGGCCATTTGTTTCTTTGATCAGTTTCTTGATCTTCCGTGTATTATCCATTTGAATAATACCGTTGCCATAAGAGGAGATCCAATAGCTGTTGCTGGATTCACACATGTCAAAAAACAGATCAAGTCTCGGGTATTTTCGTTCCGATGCAAAGTTCAGGCTTTGCGACTTGCTGAAGTTCTTATCTATTATAGTTATCACCCTATCGGATAAAACCCATAAATTCCCCGCTTTGTCGCGATAGATATTGTTGACCGTGTTGGAGGCTAGCGCCGGTGCTGAAGCTGTATCAATTTTCCGCACGTTGTGCCTCTTATAGTTCCATATCAGGATGCCGTCATCACTTTCCGTACCCATGATCACAGCAGAATCTCCCAGGAAGATTTGGCTGTTCACAGTGTACGTTTTGTACTTTTCAAATTCCGGATAAACACTTTCGATAGATTTGATAGCCTTTTTTTTGAGCACGTATAACCCCTCATCCCTGGACAGGATGGTCAGATCGCTGTTATCTATAAAAACATGATTATAAAAATGTGCTTTGTCCAAAGTGGTGAAGCTATTGTCGGAATGATTGACCAGGACCAATCCGGTGGTTAATCCGCACAAAATATCCCTGCCCGGTAAAACACATATTGAACGCAAATGCTCCAGTTTGTTTCCCGTCTTTTCATCATAGTAATATTTTGAGAAAGGACCGGCGATGGTTTTCATCATCGCGATCCCTTGTTGGCAGCTTAACCATATCCTGTCGCCATCCGGATAGATGGATTGAACATAATTAATCCATTTACTGTCGGCTTCGCCGATACTTTCGTCATAAACAACATAATTTCCTAACGCAACATCAAACCGGTATAAATGACCATTACCTGCAATCATTATTTTGTCGCCGCCAATTGTTTTGCTCGCATCTATCGGGCAATCATTTAAAATTTTTAGATATTTGACAGGGCTATTGTCAATTGTTAAGGAATAAGATCCATCAAAAGAAATTTTTCTCATCCCCTGGTCAGTGGCGAAGAGGATTTCATTATTGTTTACAAGCGTAAAATCGTTGATGCGGATATTGCGACTTCCCAAATGATCCCTAAGGTCTTTCAGTGCAATTTCCGTTATTTTTTTAAAACTGCTTCCGTTATAAATAACAATACCATAACCGGTATAGCAAACCCATACATTATTATAATTGTCCCTTCCAATACAATTAACTTCAGAGGAGGAGGTGATTCCTTTGATCGGAGATTTAATTTGGGGCGCAACAATGAATTGCCATTTTTTAGTGTCCAGTATTTTTAAACCATGAAAAGAACCTATCCATAAATAATTTCTACAGTGGGCCATCGTGATATTCCAGTCATCATTGGCATTTTGCGGAATGGGAACATTTTTAACTACATCCCCGCTAGCAATATCGATAATATTCAATTGTCCGCTATTGGGTAAAACCCAGAGCTGCTTGTGTGCGGTATCTTCAATTATTTTGCGTACGTCCGGATCGGATATCTGGCGTTGCAGTGAAGATTGTTTAGTGTACGACATAAATAATTTACCATCAAATCTGGTTAAACAATCCTGTGAAGCGATCCAAAGAAAACCATTTTGATCTTTGATAATTTGTCGTATATTGTAGCTAGATAACCCATCAGACTGTCCATATTTCACTAGGGATATTCTGACCTTCTGTTGCGCATAACATTCAATACCTAAACCAAGTATCAACAAAATCGCGATATGAAAAATCTTCCTGAAACCCAAAGTAATAAGTGGTTAATTGTCTTTCTAATTTACGCAGATTTTACCACAAGTGAACAATTATCCATGGTTGACGATATGAAAATCATGGTGAACAGTATGCTGGGCGATATTATAACCACGCCGATCAATAGTAACCAAACAAGAATGTTCGTGATTTTGAACAGTATCAAGTATATATTCAGCGATGGTGAGAATAAAGTAGATGATCGGGCCGTTTTTTTTACCATTGAAAGAGAGAAGAATGGTTTCGGTAACCATATAGAAAAGTGCGAGCTGCTGGACCCCAACAAACTCTTAGCAAACGCAAACGATACTACAGTTTTACAAAAAGTTCAGCGACTGACTGCTGTGTTGAAACAAACGGAGGTTCAACCCGACGAAGAAGTTTTCCTGATTACCTGGGACCATGGCTCGGCATTCGGGATTTTCAGACAAGAACTACCTAATCCTAGGCTTACAACTAATAGCGTACGGCGAGAGATCGAAGAAAATTTGTCTCAATATCCATTTATTAAGTTGTTTTGGGACGAAGCGAAAAAAGCTGACCAGGGCGGGTTTTTAAAAAGAAAACCAAAGAACAGTTATACGACTATACAGGCAGGTCATAATTTGTTTCGGGTAAAAAACACGCGTGACAATACCGATCGACTTAAATATTATTTTGAGAAAGAAAGCGAATTTATCTATGACGATAAAGCAGGTAAGATCACTTTTATAGACACAGTCCAGAACGAAATTGAGGGATCCGGAGTAACAATGAATTCTTGGTCGGAATTGGATCCTGAAGCTGTTTTAAAAGATGGATTAAAAAGGAGCGAGGTGGTAGCTGAACCAAAGGCAGCGGAGATTTTAAAGAATAGCGAACTGGCTGAATGCTTGCGAAAATGGCTGGGTAAAGAGAAAAAGGTGGCCGTTTTGTTAATGAGCAATTGTTGGATGATGAATTTGCATACCATGTATGCGCTTAAGGACACCGTTAAGTGCCTGGTAGCTCCGCAAGGAAGTATAGATGTCCCTGGCTATAATTTGAAAGATATTTTTAACCAAATAAATAAAGCTGATAGTATAAGGTTCAAAATAAATGACTTAGCAATTGTATGTGTCGAAACTTTCGATAATACCTACTCGAAAGCCAAAGCCATCATGCTCGACAGACAAGAGCCGGGAATACTCGAACAATTTAAAATATTTGCAGTCGATTTGAGCAAAACAACCGATGGGGAAAGTACACTTATGATGCAAATAGATGTTTTAAGAAAGTTGATAGATACGTTGTTAGCCCAGTTGTTGGCACGATATGCAGCCCAAATAGAAATTGAATATTTTCTGAAATATGTGCGTTCGGTTTGCTTTGACTTTAGCGGAGGCAAAGTTAAGTTGATAGACATTGTCAATTGGGTAATAAGCATTAGTTCAGCCAATCAACAATTTATCGGGCAAAATTTAAAACTGACAACAGATATATCCAGTGCTATTATTGATTTTAAAAAGGCTTTTTTGGATAATTCCGCCCTTTTGAAAAAATCGAGCGGAAAATATATATATATACCCCAAAATCCAAAAGCGGATTTTGCTACTATTGCTTTACCTCCAACAGGCAATAGTATTTTCTTTCCGATTGAATGCTGCCATCTCGGCCTAAGCGATCAGGATTATGCAAACCTTAAAGACAATGTATCGTCCGACAGATTATTGAAAGATTTGCCAAGTTGGCGAAAATTGCTAAAGTTTATCGATCCTGAAATTGACGCGGTCTTTGTCTGAACTATTCAATTATAAATAGGTTTCCCTGCCGACCTTTGTCCCCATCAGTAATCAAAGCGATATCACCCTTATTTGATCCCAGGACGATATTGTTATTTTGGTCTTGTGTTAGTGCGAGTTGCGATACCTCCACCGAATTGAAGTATTTGGCAGGATCATCCATCTGAAATACGGCTGAATCGAAGGTGCTGATATCGGAATTCGGGCCGCATGTGTTAAAGCCCTTAGCTAACTGAAAATTTAGTGTAATGATAACTGAGCCATCGTTGTGGATTACTACTGATGTGCCACTAGGGACGAAATTGAATTTTGAAGGTATTTCAATAGCAAACTCGTCCGGCCCTGTTTCGGTTTTGGCTAAGGGATCCATTGGTTTTTTGTCGATTTTTTGTTGCTTTGACTTGGTCTTGATTTTTTATTGATTA
>Ga0206982_1016_pt1 | contig 62951 bp, 51 predicted proteins | sample Alteio_BWMinCont_18_FD_153493 | JGI IMG/M metagenome (GOLD analysis project Ga0206982, IMG submission 153493) | Enriched cells from forest soil in Barre Woods Harvard Forest LTER site, Petersham, Massachusetts, United States -... | ecosystem: Environmental > Terrestrial > Soil > Temperate forest >... | reverse complement strand
AGAATGAATACGCTGCCACATGGTCTCTTGGAAATAAGGATAAGCAAACCTTACCGAGCCGCCTAATATAATCAGGGAAGGATCATAGGTATATAAAATTAGTTTTATTGCATTTCCGAGATGCATACCCATTTCACTATATAATTGTTTTGCTCTAAAATCCCCTGATTTTGCTTTTTCAAATACCTCTTCCCCATCCATATCATAAACATTTTGAAAGAATTGTCCGCTCGCATAATATTCGTAACAGTGATCAAGGTAATCGACCATCCCAAACTCACCGGCACCACAATTCGGACCTGCATATAAATGCCTGTTAATAATAATGCCTGCACCAAGCCCGGTACCAATGGTCAATCCGATCATATGTTCAGTTCCGACGCCCTTCCCAAAATAATACTCGCCAATAGCAAAGCAATTTGCATCATTATTCACCAGCACGGGAATCCGGTATCGCTCTTCAATAATTTTTTTTAAATGCACTTCTTTCCATGAAGGGATATATTGCACATCGTAAACTATACCAAGTTTTACATCAACCACGCTCGGTACTCCAATGCCGATGGCAGACACATCATTATCAATTAAACTGTCGATAATCGCATACATATCCTTCATCACCTCTTCTACAGAACCCGAACTGTTAATGCGTTTCGAATTCATTCCTGAAAGACTGGTTCCATTGACCAGACCACCACGAATATTGGTAGCCCCAAGATCAATGCCGATAATCTTTTTGTCATACATAGTGAAAACTTAGACTTGTTGGAGATTTTTCTTCTTTTCAAACAAACGGATGGTCTTATTCTTGATAAGAGGTTTAGCCCAGAAACCGATACTCAGGATGAATCCAAGCGTCAGATAAAGAAAACACATGCCACTACGCAACCCCAGGTGATCGCCCAGCCAGCCGATTATCAAAGGAATTATGGCACCTCCTACAATGCCCGTTACTAGTATGCCCGAAAAGGATCCATGATGTTCATCAATGGAATTAAGTGCAAGGGAAAAAATAATCGGATACATTACGGATGCAAAAAATCCAACCATCGGAAATGCAATCAGTGAAATTTTTCCTGAACCGAATAAGCCGGCACTTAGACATACAATTGCTAAAACGGAGAATATAATAAGAACCCGCCGGCTATCCATTATTTTCACTAAAAACAATCCAAGTAAACCTCCGGCAGTCATCATTCCCCAAAAATATGCCACTGTTTCGGCACCTGTTTTCTGCGGATCGTAATTATGATAAGTAAACAGGAACTGTGAAATCCAGTTTGCAACTCCCTGTTCAGTTCCGACATAACATAACATCGAAATAAAAAATAAAATAACGACCCTTTTTTTAAATAACCCGATATGTATTTTAAGTGCACCCGCTTTTTCATCTGATTTCAATTCTACTCTGGGAAAGCGGGAAAACAGGATGATTAAAATCATTATCAGGCATATAATGGTAAACAGCCAATACATGGAGATCCAGGGCAATTGAGCCGGTACGTGATTACCCAGTGCGGAAAATAAACCGCCTTTCTGACCATTTTCTTTCAGGTTCAATACAATTCCTGAATAAACCAGGGGACTGATAAAAGAGGCTAATCCAAAAATAAGTTGCGCCATGATGGAATAAAATGCATAGTGCTCCTCACCACCAGCTGTTCTAAGAAGCGGGTTGATAACAACCTGGAGCATGGCCATTCCGCAGCCGATAAGAAACAATGAACAAACGGCCGATAAATAATTTGGAAATATTGCCAGCATCAAAGATCCGGCGAATGCCACTATGAATGCCGCAACCATTATCTTCTTTTCCTTGTATTTCTCTATGAGCATGCCGGAAGGAATGGACATCACACCATATGCAATAAAAAAAGCAAAAGGAAGTATGGCTACCAGGGTAAGACTAAGACTAAATCCCTTAATCATGTCTGGTATAAGCGGGCCGATAATATTCGTTAAAAAGGAAATGACAAAAAAAGTGAGCATTATCAGCCCGACAATATAATAGCTTCTTTTCATACAGAACCGTTAGGGGAATAAAAGAAAATTAAACCTGACTGCAATCTTAGTTTAAAATAATCAATTACCGGCGGAAAACCTCAGATTGCAGCACATTACAATAAAAGCCGGACGATTTTCAGATACCATATATTAAATCGCGCATGAACCTGCATTTATGTATAAATTCATAGTATAAAATAAAAGAGGTTTAAAAAAACCGTCTTCACCAGGTCCATAATAATTGAAAATTATATGAAAAAGAAAACTGGCATTCCCGTAAAGAAAACAATCAGCAGGGGTGATTTTATTAAGAAAACTGCTTTGGCAACCGCCGGCTTCTATATTGTGCCAAGAAACGTATTGGGAGGGAAAGGTTTCACAGCACCTAGCGACAAATTATATATTGCTGCAGTTGGTTGTGGTGGCGAAGCTGAAAATGATATTCATCATTTCGCGACAGCACCCAAAAAAAATGCTGAAATATCTTTCCTCTGTGATGTTGACGATAGGCCGGGCGCACTCCGTCGTAAGGAATTCCCTAAAGCAAAATTTTACCAGGACTGGCGTGAAATGTTTGAAAAGGAAAGTAAAAATTTCGATGCAGTAACGGTTGCCATCCCGGATCATAACCATGCTATTGTAGGTCTTGGTGCCATGCAGCTGAACAAACATCTGTATCTGCAGAAACCCCTGACACATGATATATATGAAGCCCGTATACTAACGGAAGCGTCTAAAAAATATAAGGTAGTCACCCAGATGGGTGACCAGGGGGCATCCTGCGATGGGATGCGGACAATGCGCGAATGGTTTGAAGCAGGTCTCATTGGTGATATCGAAAAAGTTTATTGCTGGACGGACCGTCCGGTTTGGCCTCAGGGAATCTCATGGCCTGATGCAAAGCCACCCGTACCGAAAGAATTAAACTGGGACTTGTGGCTGGGTACGGCTCAGAAAACCGATTACATTGACAACCTCGTTCCTTTTAACTGGCGCGGATGGTGGCAATTTGGTACAGGAGCCCTGGGTGATATGGGTTGCCATATCATTGGACCTCCTTTTAAATTATTGGAACTGGGATATCCAACAGAAATTTCCGGAAGCGCAAGTACGGTTTATAATGGAATTTTTAAAGAAGGCATTTATCCTGAAAGCGGACCTGTATCAAGCTCACTGAAATTCAGATTTAAACAGAAGAATGGTAAGGATGTTGATTTATTTTGGATGGATGGAGGAATTACTCCTGAACGCATATCAGAACTGGATCCTGACCTGAATTCTAATGAGGCATTGGGTGACTGGCCTGGTGAAAATGATTTTGAAGGCGCTACCTTATTTGTAGGTTCGAAAGGTAAAGTATCATGTGGCTGGGGAGGCAGTCATCCAAGATTATTACCTCTTTCATTAAATAAAGACGTGCATGTTCCAAAAAAATATCCGCGTGTCTCCGGGGACATGGACGGCCATTGGTGGCAATGGATTGATGCTTGCATTGCAGGTTATGGTAAAATGGAAGTCGATTCTCCTTTTGCAGGTTATGCAGGACCGTTAACAGAAACCGTATTGTTAGGCAATTTGTTATTGAGGAGTTTTAATATCCGGGAAAAAATAACAGTCAAGGATCCCGTTTATGGTAAAATGGATGTATATAAATTCAGCGGACGATATGTTGCCCTTAACTGGGATGGAGAAAATATGAAGGTAACTAATTTTGAACCAGCTAATCAATTCATCAGAAGAGAATACAGAAAAGGATGGGGTGAACTTGTACTTTGAAATATCTAATGCTTCCATGGCTTTAATTCCTTACAAAGTCTGACCAGTCCCCTGGCAGATTATTCCCTTTTTTAGAAAGAATACCGATTCTTGGAATGATTCCAACATTATACCTTATACAATAGGGTGGTAATCATGCCATTAACTTTTGGACCGGGAATTGAAATTTCTAAGAATTACGAGGAAAGAAAAGCGGAATATAATGAAGCGGAAATTTTTAAATATTATGAGACGAGCACAAATGTCAAGATATGCAGGATTAACCTTCATATTATTACTGTGCATTTTTAATAACGTTTTCGGACAAACACATGTCCAAACTACTACCCTGTATCAAACCACTACAGCCAATTCAATCTCCGTTGCTTTCGGAGCAGCTAGTACTTCAGGAAACCTGATTGTTGTTCATATTGACTGGGACGGGCAATCAAGAAATGTCACAGCGGTCACAGATAATAAAGGGAACAGTTACGCAAAAATAAACGGAACTACAAACTGGAATGGACCAAATTATGCAGCAGAATTATGGTACGCGTATAATATTACCGGAGGTGCAGGAGCTATAACTGTTAAAGCAAAACTTTCAGGTAACCCTACAAGCTTTTCACAAATTTATATTAGCGAATATTCAGGAATTGTTTCGTTGGCCGATCCTTTGGATCAAAACGCAGTTGCTATTGGGAATTCACTTGCAGTCAGTACAGGCTTCAAAACAATTACATATAATAATGAGCTGGTTTACGGGGCAAGTATTGGCGCATCCGGAGCCCTGACAAAAGGAGCAGGATTTAATCTTCGTTCCGGTGCAAACAGTAATATCATTGAAGATAAAAATGCAGCCGCGGTAGGCTCATACAACGCAAGTTTTACAAGTGCCGGGGGTAACTGGGTTGCCCAAATGGCAACTTTTATTTCAACCAGCAGCATAATAGTTTTACCTGTAGATCTTTTGTCGTTCACAGGACAATGTAACAGTAACCATATTATTTTAAATTGGACGACTGCTGCGGAAACGAATAATGACTATTTTACCATCGAACGAAGTGAAGATGGTACAGACTGGGAAACAATCGGAACCGTAAAGAGTGTGGGTAACTCTTCTGTCAATCAAAATTATTCATTCACAGCAGACGAATCCCAGAATACCATTTCTTATTTCCGCCTAAAACAAACGGACCTCGACGGTAACTTTGAATATTTCCATACCATACAGGTCAATAATTGCATTAAGAATACAACGGAAGTTAATATATACCCCAATCCCTCTAACGGGTTAACGCTTTCAGGCAGCATAAATTTAAAAGATAATCAGACCTATTCAATTGAGATTTTCAATAATCTCGGAATGATGGTAAGTCACTATACATCTGCCCAACCGGAATTTACTGTCAACTTTCAACATAGCCTTACACCCGGTGTTTATTATGCCAGAATTTCTTCATCAAATTTTTCAACTGCGAAAAGTTTTTTGGTTACTCGTTAAACCCGGCATACATTTCTTTATTATTGAAAATCGAATCATAGCAATGATTATCAAATCATAAATAGTGTATATTTATTAAATAAACCTATTTATGAAAAAGCTCGTTTTTTTAGCCCCCGTTTACCTATTCATTATTTCGGGATGCAAAACAAGTAGCCAGGAAAATACTCCGGTAAAGCAATACACGATCGAGCAGTTGTATGATAATAAAAATATCAGCAGCGTCGCTTTTAATTCAGATGAATCTAAAATTTTAGTTGATGCAAATGTGTCGGGTATTTATAATCTGTATGAATTGAATATATCCGATACTTCGATGGTTCCACTTACTCAATCCAAAAAAGAATCATTTTTCGGTGTGGATTATCTCCCTGGAACCAAAAAATTCATTTACAGTGCCGATCAGGGCGGAAATGAGAATTCCCATTTATACCTTCAAACCCCGGGCGACACTACGACAAAAGACCTTACTCCCTGGCCGGGAAGTACGAATAGTTTTTTTAAATGGAGTAACGACAAAAAGCTATTTTTCGTTAACAGCAATCACCGGAATCCTAAATTCTTTGACCTGTGGAAAATGGATACATCAAACTGGAAACCAGTTTTATTTTATCAAAATGATTCGGCATTAGATCCGGGAGTCCTGAGTTCTACCAATAGGTATCTTACCCTTACCAAATCCATAACTACAGATAAGAATGAATTATATCTTTTCGATTTATCTACGAAAAGGATCAGTCGGTTGAGCAATGATAATGAGGCAGTATGGACACCGGTCGCATTTGAAAAAAACGATAGCATACTTTATTACATTACAAATGACGGTAACGAATTTTCCTATTTAGTCAAATACAATATTCATTCAGGTAAATCAGAAAAATTATTCTCCACCGATTGGGATGTAAGCTGGATGGATCTTAGCAAAAATGAAAAGTACCGGACCATTTTTATTAATGAGGACGGTAAGAATAAGGTCCTCCTTTTTGATCATGCCACAGGAACTCCCGTAGATTTTCCTCAGATACCCGATGCCGACATACAAAGCATCTTTATTTCAGAATCGGAAAAAAATATGGCCCTTAGTGTTGGTAGTAGTAAAAGTCCTAATAATATCTATGTTTATAATTTTGAAAATAAACAACTCAAACAATTGACCCAGTGTTTGAATAGTGAAGTCAATTCCAATGATCTGGTAAGCGCCCAGGTAATTCGATTTCAATCCTTCGATGGAAGGGAAATTCCATCCATTCTTTATAAACCCATTAATGCTACAAAAGACAATAAAATGCCTGCGATGTTATGGATTCATGGCGGACCTGGCGGTCAGAGCCGTATCGGATTCAGCAATGATATCCAATACCTGGTTAATCATGGCTATGCCGTTCTGGCCGTTAATAACAGAGGCAGCAGTGGTTATGGAAAAACTTTTTACAAACTCGATAATAAGGATCATGGTAACGGAGATCTTAAAGATTGTATATGGGGCAAAAAATGGTTGCAGACACAGGATTATATAGATACTTCCAAAATAGGCATTGAAGGAGGCAGTTATGGAGGTTGCATGGTATTGTCCGCACTCGCCTTTTATCCTGAGGAATTCAAAGCTGGTGTAGATTATTTCGGAGTCGCCAATTGGCTGAGAACATTGCGAAGCATTCCGCCTTATTGGGAATCTTTCAGGAAAGCACTTTACGAAGAAATGGGCGATCCGAATACAGGAGATTCTGTCATGTTAAAAAACACTTCACCTCTTTTTAATTATCAAAAGATCAATAAACCGCTTATAGTTTTTCAGGGATTGAATGATGTTCGGGTACTTCCGATAGAAAGTCAGGAGATCGTTGCCGGCGTAAAAAAGAATGGGGTTCCTGTTGTTTACGTTACCTATGCTGATGAAGGGCATGGTTTCCTAAAAAAACAAAATAAAATAGACGCATCAAAAAAGACCGTACTCTTTCTAGATGAATATCTCAAAGGAATTAAGCAGTAGGATCAGTGAGGGGCCTAAGGAATTATATCTGCAACTTCCTTGCAGATATATGTTCTTCCCTGGTAGACTTCCAAAATCGCTTTGTAAATTTCATCAGGGGCTGAAATTTTAGATAAATATCCCATAGCGCCACTCTCCATCATCATTTCGGCATAATCCGGAATTAGGTGAAAGGACAAACCAATGATTTTTGCTCCCGGGCAATTGCCGCGAATCATTTGTGTTGCCTCAATACCGCTCATTCCACGAAGTCGTATATCCATTATGACGATATCCGGACATAATTCCTTCGATAATTCGATAGCTTCTTCACCGTTTTCACAACTTCCGATTAATATAAAACGGGGATCCTGCTTCAAAAAAAATTCCCAGGCCTTTCTGATCAGCGGATGATCATCCACAAAAAGTAATGTTATTTGGTTCATTATTAAAGGCTGCAAAGATTAAGCTTATATCAATAATGAACCTTAGTTAATCAACGAAATTCCTTTGATTTTCAACCAAAATTAGACCTGTAATTTACAGGGGATAGATTTTCGGATCGCTTAAAAAAAGTAGTAAAATAATTTGGGTCATTGAAACCCATTTGGTTGGAAATTTGCTTGATGGGCAATTTTGTTGAATGAAGCAGATGTTTTACCTCCAGTAATATCCTGCTTTGAATGGATTCTTTTGCAGATACACCGGTATGTTTTTTTATCAGAGCATTCAGGTGATTCGGGTGCAGGGATAATTGGTCAGCATAGAACTTTACAGTGTGTTCTTTTGAATAATGGATATCCAATAAATCAACAAACCGTTTTATGATATCCACAAGAGGCAGATTGTTTGCAATATCATGCGACTGTTCAAATAAACGTTCGCCAAGATTCAGAATTTCCAGAATTTTTAAAGCAATCAGTTCGTTGTTCGTGTAATCATTCAGTTTTTTCTCAAACAGTATACTTTCAAATATTCTTGTAACATTTTCGGCCTGGTCATCCGCGAGGTAAATATAAGGTTGAGTGGACGCCGTTAATAATTTTTTATTGGAAATGAAATGGTGTGAAAAGTTGTTCTCCAAAAAGAAATCAATATTAAATAATAAAACATATCCTCTCGTATCAGGCGCCCAATTCCTGCTGGATGAAATGACCCGTGAAGGAATAACAAACAAGGTGTTTTTCCTGGCTTTGAATTTATAAATTCCGGTTATTAATTCACCCTCTCCATGTGTTACAAAACATATGCGATGGTATGACCATCTGTTCGGTGGTGCAGCCAGCCTTGAATTGCGCAACACATCTTCGTACCGGTGAATTTGGAAATTGAATTTATACTGATAGTTCTTGTCCAGATCTACTACTCCTTCACTGGTATACTGCCTTAATGCTTTCTTAAATTCACTTATTCTGAACTGATCATCATTCATCACATTCCATTTTCTCTTATAAGTTAAGTTATTTTTTGAAAAATTGAAAACATTTTCGCCTGGACCAGCATCTGTAATTTGCCGGAATGTAATTGTATTGACCCTCCCGAAGGCAGATATTTTTGAAAACTAACTATACCTGTGGATCGGTCTTGTAAGGCAGGTGGGACCCCCACCTCCCTTAACACTTATTTCATCTCCTTTATATAAAATTACTTTACATCCTTTATTCTCCAGTAAGCTTCTTGTTTTTGGGTTTCCTTCTACCATCAAACATAGCTTTGGAGCCAATGCCAGCACGTTGCAGCCCATTTTTTCAAATTCTTCTTCCGGAACTTCTATCAAATGATAACCACGCCGGAGTAAAAGATTTCGGAATACAATGGGCATCAGAGGGGAATAGACAACGGCCAGATCTTTATCAACAGGGCTTAAAATAGACATTAGGTGGAAAACATCATTAGATCCTTTATAATGCGGCAATGGAACAGTTATTACATCAACACCCAGAGGATTCAACAATTCTGTCAGCTGCTTTATGCCTTCTTCATTTGTACGATAAGTATGCCCTACAGCAAGTGTATTTTCATCAAGCCAGACTACATCACCACCTTCCAGTGTTCCCGGAGCAGTAATAGTACCAAGTACTGGAATTCCATTAGCTTCAAATGCCATTTTCTCAGCCTGAGGTTCTTTCACTCTTCCTGTTTTTCCCATATTGCAAATAATCATTCCTTTATTGGTTGCGATAGAAGCATCCCGGCAATAAACAGAATCCATATTTACAGAAGAATCTTCAGGTAGAAAAAAAATCTCAGCTCCATGTTCTTTTAAAATCGATTGAAAAGTTTCATATTCCTTAATCGCAATCCTGAAATCAGGTTTGCTTAAATAATTTAACGCTGCCCAATATTGCTCAATATGTGATTCACTTACAAATGCCTGCCGAACATTCTTAATAAACAGTGTTTTTATTTTCCCTATTTCTGAATGCGAAGTATACCTCATACTTATATGCTTTGATCTATCCTGGTTTTATAAGAATTCATGTATTCTTCTTCCAGATTATCATTACATAAAAAGGAACACCGGATAATAATAAAAGGAGTCCCCAATAAACAATTTCCTGTCCCGAACCGGCTATTGCCCATAAAGAAAATAAAAAAGCCAGCGAAGCCAGAACTATAGAAGAGAACCAGCTGGTACCCGGTTTTAAATATTTATTTTCAATCCTGATAATGATATAGGAAGCAGTAGAAAACAGATAAGGTATCAGCACGGTTAATGTAGTAAGTAATATCAGGAATTTAAACTGTTCTACCAGCCCCTTTGTATAATTCATGGACATGAGAATTGAAACAAGGATACTTGAAATAACAATGCCTCTTGCCGGAACTCCTCTTTTATTTTCCTTGCGGAATACAGCAGGGAATAATTTATCTTTTGCAATAGCATATGGCATTTGCCCCTGGATAAGTATCCATCCATTTAATGCTCCAAAAGCTGCAATGGCGACTCCGGCACTCACCCAATAACGTGCACCGCTTCCCCATATTATTACAGCCGCATCCGCAAACGGAGTAACAGAATGCTGAAGATTCTTCACAGGAATCATTCCCATGACACTTATGGTGCTTATGATATATAATACAGTTGTAATCAGGATACTCAGCATGGTTGCACGTGGAATTGTTTTTTCCGGGTTTGAAACAGATCCCGAAGGAATGGTGGCACATTCAATACCCAGGAAAGCAAAAAATGTAAATGTGGCGGTAGCTGTAATGGCAGAAAAATCAGAAGCACCGCTTGTATTGAAAGGAATAAAATTCTCCATTTTGAAAAAAAATAATCCACCAACAGATATCAGTACCAGAGGAATTATTTTTAAAATAGTAGTGACCAACTGTAATTTTCCCGATGTAACAATGCCCAGGGTATTTACCCATGTCAATAACCAGATCGCTCCCAGTCCTGTAAAAACAGCCAGCAGTGTATTCGTAGCAAGGGCCGGGAAAAAAGTACTTAGGGCACTGACAAGCGATACCGCAATAGCTGCATTGGTACACCAGATCGAAATCCAGTAACCCCATGCAACCAGGAAACCTGCAAAATCTCCAAGTCCCCTCCTGGAATAAGCATAAGGGCCACCATCAGCATGCGGCATCAGTTTGCTTAAATTACTGAAGACCCTGGCCAATAAAAAAGCACCAATTGAAGAAAAAATCCAGCCAAATAAACTGATACTTCCATAGGCTGCTAAAGCTGCCGGCATCAGGAATACACCGGCTCCGATCATATTACCTACAACAAGAGAAGCACTGGTCCATAAACCCAATTTATTTTTTTGCTGCTGGCCTTCATGCATCAGAAAGAAGTTTATTAAATGTATGGGTAAGATACAATTTTAAACTTATCACAATTATGGTTTGTAATTGTGTTTAATCTGATGGTATAATAGATACTTGAAAAAAATCAATGCCCGACTTTTATATAACCCCAACCCTGTTGTTGTTTCGAAATAATTTCATAAATGCCATCAGGCACTACTTCCACCCCCGGAACCAGCTGTGATTGATCAATATTATTTCTCTTCATAGTCATCGCACATACTTTAAAGGATGCTTTATTTTCCGCAATTAATTTTTGCACAGCTGCCTGTTGAGGAGAACGATCTTTTACTGCAAGATCCAAACCCTGTCCATATATTACCACTTCGAGTTTTGCATCCGGAGTAGCTCCAGTGATAAGCCCTATTTCGCGGATGATTGCCTGTTGATTGACGGTATCCCTGCTGGACATATCAAAAACAACTTTATAGTTGGAAACCTGGGCATTGGCGAACACTGATATAAAAAGTATTGCGCCGGCGAATACAAGATTTTTTTTCATATTGCAAATTTTAAAGGTTATTGTAGTGCTGGTTAAATGATATATTGAAGCATTGGAATACTAAATTACGCTGGATTATAATGAAAACCCTGCTTCTGTTCATGCCATTATGAGATTTTAATTGAAGGAAAAACTATCTTACAAGACTTTCCAGGATAATCTGAATGGCGAATAAAAGTACAATCACATCTTCCCGCTGGTACCGTCTTATACCGGTGGTTTTTATTACATACAGTCTTGCCTATCTCGATCGGGCAAATTTTGGATTTGGAGCAGCAGCCGGGATGGCCGGAGATCTTCACATTACATCATCTATGACTTCCCTCCTCGGATCTATGTTTTTTCTTGGATATTTCTTCTTTCAGATACCAGGAACATTGTATGCCTCCAATAAAAGTGCTAAAAAATTAATCTTCTGGTCACTGATACTATGGGGAATTTTTGCTGCGGCCACCGGAATAATAAATAATATAAAAATTCTAATGGTTACCAGATTCATGGTGGGTGTGGCAGAAAGTGCCGTATTGCCTTCATTACTATTATTACTTAGCAGGTGGTTTACGCGAAAAGAACGCTCCAGGGCGAATACATTATTGATGTTTGGAAACCCTTCATGCATGCTTTGGATGTCCATTATTTCCGGATATTTAATTCATTCTGTAGGATGGAGGTGGATGTTTATCTGGGAAGGAATTCCTGCTGTATTATGGGCTTTTATATGGTGGAAGGTTGTTCAGGACAAACCGGCAGAAGCTGATTGGTTAAGCGCGGATGAAAAGAGTATGTTGGAAAAAGCCTTGCAAAAAGAACAGGAAGCCATTAAACCGGTTAAGAATTATCTAATCGCATTTAAATCCAGGACAGTTATCCTGCTATGCCTCTTATATGTTTTCTGGAGTTTCGGAATGTATGGTTTTGTAATCTGGCTTCCTTCCATTATAAATAATGCTCCTGGAATTGGGATTGTGAAAACGGGCTGGTTATCAGCAGTTCCGTATTTAATGGCTGTAATTGCCATGATCCTTGCATCTTATTATTCAGATAAAACACTAAAAAGAAAAGCATTTATCTGGCCTTTCCTTTTTCTGGCAGCCATTGCATTTTATTGTTCTTACTTAATTGGTACGCATAATTTCTGGTTGTCATTTATACTGCTGTGTATTGCCGGAATGTCTATGTATGTTCCTTATGGACCTTTCTTCGCCATGATTATCGAGATTTTACCCTCAAATGTTGCCGGAGGAGGACTTGCACTGATTAACAGCTTTGGAGCTTTGGGCTCTTTCGGAGGCTCCTACCTGGTCGGTTATCTCAACGGATCCACCGGGGGATTCGGGGCATCTTATATTTTTATGTCAGTTGCTGTATTTCTTTCAGCTATACTGTCTTTAATTGCTGTTAAAGAAACTGAAAGTCGATAAACAATTCCTTTCTATTATAAAAAGCATACTTCAATTTCTATTGAACTAAAAGGTAGTAAACCTCCAGGACGAACTTCTCCAAAATACTCCTCACTTGAAAATCTAAAAGTTAGAATACATGTGCCTTCATCTTTAGAAGGATTAACAGTGATATTGACAGACAATCCCAAATAATCTCCTCTGGTTTCAGGATAAATCTGTAGAATTGAATTCCCTTCAGCGATATCTATTGCGTAAATCTTACTCGCAGATATTCCAGCCTGTTTTAATTCCGTTGTAATATCACTTGAATAAGACCCGTCATCTTGTTGTATCCAATTACTAACATTTAAAAATATACTATTCAGAACAATTGTATTGCAAGTATCACAGAGAGGCGGTGCAGAATTCAAAGAATCTTTCTTACACGAAGATGAAAGTAAAAAGATAAGAAAGCAGCTGATTAAAATGCTAATAGATTTTATGTGTTTCATAATGGTAGGTTTGAGGGTGATTAATATGATTGCTCCTGATTAATGAGTCGAAATAATATTCCTGGAGGGAACAAAATAATTTGGGTTCCTGGGAATAAATCAACGGGGTAGTCTTTTAAAATAATCGTCCAGGAATACAACCTTACCAGGTTCCTTTCAATATCCAATCATATTCGTTCGAGGATTCTTCGTGAATTCACGAAGAACCACGCTGAATTGTGGTACTAATATGACAGGATGCTGGAATAGCTATTGAAAATCAATGCCTGTTTATTGCAGATTGGTCACCCAAATCGTATTGCTGTATTGTACCTGTCCGAAGACCCCGACGATCTTATTTCTTTCAACAATTATAAAAGGAGGCTTCTTACAATATAATAGTAATGTGACCGTTAGTTGAGCGGTAGCTGATCGGTAGCAGCTAAAATACTCAATATGGCTAAAGTTAAAGACAATGTTATGGTGATGGGGTTCTCCGGAACGATCGGAAAACAGCTCACATTCAGGCAGATAGGAGGTGAAACTTTCGTTTCGAATTACCAGAAAGTACCTGCAGTCCCGGCTACTGAGAAAAAGCTGGCTGCCCAGGCAAGATTCGGAATCGCTACGGCTTATGCCCGGAGAGCAGTAAAGGATCCGGAATTGAAAGCAATATATCAGGCTTTCGTAAAAGGCGGACAAAGAGCCTTTAATATTGCGATGAGAGATGCGCTAAACGCACCCGTTGTTGAAAGTATCCAGGCAGAAAATTATCAAGGTCATGTGAGTGATCAGATTATTGTTCGGGCTACAGACGATTTTAAGGTGGCCGCTGTTGTAGTTTCCATATATAACCAGGCCGGAGATCTGATCGAAGAAGGAAATGCTACTATCCAAAAAGATGATGAGATGAAATGGCTATACAAAGTTCAGCAGGAGAACGCTGAACTCGCCGGATCAAAGATCATAGCAGTTGCAACTGATTTGCCCGGTAACACTGGTTCATTGAGCTTAATTGCTGAGTTGATTCAAACCAATTTGCCTTCTGAATAAAGTTTTCTCATTTGTTTTTTATCAAACTTACCAACACCTGTTCGTGGTATTTCCTTCATTACCAGGTATTCCTTTGGCAACTGGAATTTCGCAAAATGTCCAAGTAAAAAATCATCGAATTCTTGGGGAGAGGTAGTTTTACCATCTTTAAATACAACACAGGCTAATGGCCTTTCAACCCATTTTTCATCTGGAATAGCAATGACTGACGCTTCTGCCACATGAGGGTGGCTCATGAGCGAAGTTTCAAGAGCTACGCTTGAAATCCATTCCCCGCCGCTCTTTATCAAATCCTTTGTCCTATCCGTAATTTCCATATACCCCAACTCATCAATGGTTCCGACATCTCCCGTCCTGAACCATCCGTCATCTGAATGTGATCTATCAATATCCATTTTAAAGTAACTGCTGATTATCCAATGGCCCCTCACTTCAAATTCCCCAACGGTTTTCCCGTCTCTCGGTGCAATGATTCCACCATCACACATGACACGTATTTCAACACCAGGCAATTCAATTCCCTGCTTGGCTTTAATCCTTATTTTATTCTCGTAGTCAAATTTATCGTGATGAGCCTGTAATCTGGAAGCTGTAACTACGGGTGAGGTTTCCGTCATTCCCCAGGCATGAAAACATGTTATTCCAAAATCCTCTTCGAATTTTCTTATATAACTGGCGGGAAATGCCGATCCACCTACCATATATTCTCTTAAAAGCAATTTCTCCCTCGGAGGGTTGCGTTTCAATTCTTCATAAATACCCATCCAGATGGTAGGCACTCCGTTGGCCAGTGTAATTTTTTCCCTGTGAAGAATATCTATAAGCAATGCCGGCTGAAGATGCCTCGAAGGCAATATTAAATCTGCGCCGGCCAGCAAACTTACAAACGGAGCTCCCCATGCCATTGCATGAAACATCGGACATATGGATAGAAATCTGTCTTTAGAACTAATATTACATGCATTGGGTGACATAGTTGTAATAGCATGCAGATAAGTGGAGCGATGTGAATAGAGAACACCCTTTGGATTCCCTGTTGTACCGCTGGTATAACACATGCTGGATGCCTGATTTTCTTCCACGTCTGACCAATTAAAATCTTCTTCTCCTTCCGCGATCAGGTCTTCATAATAAATAATATTAGGCAGGAAAGATTGTAAATATTTTGAAGCATTAATGAGTACAATATGCTTCACCGTTTTTAGCCCGGATGCAAATGGTTCAAACAATTTAATCAGGGTAGCATCCAGAAAAACAACTTTATCTTCCGCATGATTTACAATGAATTCAATCTGCTCAGGTGATAATCGTATGTTCAACGGATGGCAGACAGCACCAGCTCCCGGAATCGCAAAGTATAATTCAACATGCTGATAATGATTCCACGCAAATGTTGCAACCCTGTCCCCCGGCTTGATGCCCAACCGATTTATAAGTGCAGAGGCAAGTCTTTTTGTCCTTTTATACATTTCTGCATTTGTATACCTGTGCCAGGACCCGTCGGGCATTTTTGAAATAATTTCCTTATGGGGAAATACCCGGTTGCCATATTCAATAATTGACTGGACAGTCAGCGGGCAATTCATCATTTGTCCATATAGCATAATAAGTTCTTTAAAGTTGATACTACTCAATTAAGATACTAAAATAGTAGTACAATTGATTGGAAGGTTTGAAAACTTGCAATTAATCAATTAACGGGGAATTATACTTAACAGCTCTGATACTTACTTTAATACTCCTTTTTTGCTTTTACGACAATGGTATCTTTAGGGAATAAGGGTACCTGATAACCACCTGAATCAATCTGTGTTTTCGGGAAAGCATCCTGTAATGATTTCCAATCCGCTTTGCGGACATTTGTCTGATAGAGATATAAGTATTGAAGTGATTTCAATTCCTTTAATTGCAAAATACCATTTGTCGTAATCTTTGTGCCGACAAGATTCAGATAATTCAGATTTTTTAGCGATTGAATTTTCACCAATCCTTTATCAGTAATATTTGTATGCTCCAGGTTCAAAAACATAAGGTTATTCAGCTGGGCGATCACAACCATATCTGAATCATTCAAATTTGTATCACCCAGTTTCAGCCATATCAATTGTTTTTTTATTCCCAGCAGCAATTGAAGATCATCCCCGTTGATCAGTGTATCTGTCATAAAATTTGCCTTGAGCCAATTACTGTTTTGCGCTATGGGCAAAACAACGACTCCATGGCTTTTCAATTTTTCCATTACCGAGCCGTCCGCTTTTCCAACACTCCCTTCAGGTATATCGAATGTTTTTTTTACGGTGGTATTTGTCGTTTGCAGGGCAAACAATATCTGGTTTATTTTATCAGGTTGATTTATTTCTTTGACCTTTTTTCCAAAATATGCTCCGTGACTTATCCACCATTCTAATAAATCAATCTGGCTTTCCGTTGGCTGCGGCTTTTCTTTCGGAGGCATATGGTCCTCATTATCCACCGGTAACAATAATCGTTTTATCATCGCACTACCATTTACGTCGCCAGGCGCAATAACTTTTCCATCTTTTCCGCCCTTCATCAGCATAACTGAATCATCCATACGAAGTTTTCCCTTTTGCTTGTTTTCCCCATGGCAGGAATAGCATTTGGTTTGAAGTATGGGTTTTATTACATCATGGTAAACATAGGCCTCCTGAACATTAGGAACAGGTTTTATTATTGTATTGGGAACACTGTCTTTTCCAAAAACATCTGCCAGTGGTTTTGTGAGATAATCCGAACCATGAGTCAGTGAACCACCAAGATGGCCGGTGATAAAAATGAGCAGTAATAATATGAGAGATAAAATTTTATTATTGACTGCTATCCGGGGATACCTGATTGTTAAATATAATAAAACAGATGTCAGTGCGACAGCAATGCCCATCCATTGATGCCAGTTAACGATCGTTTTATCATAATCGTCATTGTTCGATAATATGTATCCGGTTATACAGGAAAATATTGCTGCCAGCATTCCGAAAAAAAACACGACGGGAACAGCCTGCTGAATTCCTTTATATTTTTCTTTGAGTGATAACCACTGAAGGAAAATGCCAGTCAGCAAGATACCGATCGGCAAATGAACAAGTAAAGGATGAAAATGACCTATGAATTCCGATATGGATAAAAGCACGAATAAATATTTTAGGCCAGGTAACGGCTTCTTAATAACTGCATCATATATACATTTACGGCCCATTGATCTGCCAGGGGCTGGCGTGTATAAGGCAGTGTGGGCATATAATCGGGCGGTCCAAATTCAGTTAATACTGTAAGTGTATCTCCTTTTTGTTTTTTAAATTCAACCACTTTATCCCACCATGCTACATGCGCTTTCACTGCATGATCCCATTCAGGCGCACGCGGGTCATTCACTTGTGGTCCTTCGGGATGACCGATACGTGCATGAATATGATCCACCCTTTGCAAAGTCATATTTATTGTTTCCATCTGATTCTCTAAAAGACTCTCATGCACATTGCACCAGTGTGATACATCGAAAGTGACTCTTAAGTCAGGGATCGTTTCCATATAATGTTTTGCAACCGGAGCCGAGTATAATAATCTGGAACGGTGTGTTTCGTGACAGATTTTAATTCCGGTCGACTTTGCCAGAGCAATCGTATGATCTATAAATGTCTTGCCCTGTTCATATGAAAAATAATCCCTCCCGGAATGGCAATTAATATATAATGGCCGCTGAATGGATTCTTTTGCTGCAGCATCAATCATCTGTATAAACTGATCAAAATGCTTCTGATAATTATCGTCGGAACCGGCACATAAAAAACCAACCTCCAGTTCATGCTTTTTTAAACTGGCAAATAATTCATCCTGATCTTTTTTTTCCAATGGCCACCATATCTCTATTCCATCATATCCCTCTTTTTTTACTTTCGTACAATATTCTTCCAGTGACCCTGGGAAACCCCAGTTAGTGGCTAGCAGTTTCAATTTAAATGTATCCTTCATGGCTGGGTTTGGCGGATGTGAAGATGCGATTCCTTCTAATGATGCAAGCAGCAGGGCCGTAGTTGCAGAACCGGAAGTTTGCAAAAAATTTCTTCGATTCAAAGTAAATTTAATTTATTAAGAATTTATCGCCGGGGATTTGATCAGGCAAGAATATCTTCAATAACTTTTCCTCTTGTATCTGTTAACCTGAATGGCCTGCCCTGGAACTGATAAGTAAATTTTTCATGATCAAACCCAAGCTGATTAAGAATGGTAGCCTGGATATCGAAAGGCTCTACTTTGCCGCTGATGGCACTGTAACCAATTTCATCCGTTTCTCCATAACAGAAACCTTTCTTAATACCAGCACCTGCCATCCAGATGGTAAAAGCTTCTGTATGATGATCTCTTCCCTTAAACGGCATTTTTTTCCCTTCCCGGTTTTCCATCATGGGTGTACGGCCAAATTCACCTCCCCAAACCACTAAGGTTTCTTCCAGCAGACCCCTTTGTTTAAGGTCCAATATAAGAGCAGTAATGCATTTATCAACCTCCCTGCATTTATTGATAAACCCGATATCAATCGCGAGACTCGCATCTGATCCATGACTATCCCATCCCCAGTCAAATAACTGTACAAAGCGAACACCCTTCTCTACTAATTTTCTTGCCAGTAAAACATTATTTGCAAAACATGCATGACCGGGTTTCGTCCCATACATTTCATGAATATAGGCAGGCTCATTATTAATATTCATCACTTCAGGCGCTGAAATCTGCATCTTGTAGGCCATCTCATATTGAGAGATCCGGGATAAAATCTCGGGGTCATTGTATTCTGTATATTCCTGTTGATTCACTTCATTGATGGCATCAATGGATTCTTTACGTAAATCCCTGTCCATACCATCAGGGTCATTCATAAACAACACAGGACTGCCCTCGCTCCTGCATTGAACACCCTGGTATACACTAGGCAGAAAACCGCTTCCCCATACGCTTTTACCTGCATCAGGAGTTTTACCCCCGCTCGTCAATACTACAAACCCGGGTAAGTTTTGATTTTCAGTACCCAATCCATAGGTTACCCATGATCCTAAACTGGGGCGGCCCATTCTGGGTGAACCCGTATGTACCATTAACTGTGCGGGTGCATGATTGAACTGATCGGTAGTAACCGCTTTTAAAAAACTTAATTCGTCGACGATCGTCGAGAGATGTGGCATGTGCTCACTCACCCACGCACCGCTTTGGCCGTATTGGGCAAATTTTGCCTGAGGCCCCATCATTTTAGGTACACCACGGATAAATGCAAAGCGCTTTCCCTCCAGTAAAGATTTCGGGCAATCCTGCCCGTCCATTTTCATCAGCTCCGGTTTATAATCAAATAATTCCAGTTGGGAAGGTGCTCCGGCCATATGTAAATAAATTACACTTTTTGCTTTCCCCGGAAAAGGTGGAAGCTTTGGCATTAAAGGATGTGCAGGATCAAACACCACATTACTACTCATCGCACTATTGCCACAGCTTCCAAGAAATGAACCTAATGCCAGTGCGCCCAAACCCATGGCGCTTTCCTTTATAAAATGACGGCGTGTGCGCATTCGCATTACAGCGCGCTCTGCTTCCTGTAATAAACGCTGATTATGTAATTCCTTTTGTGTCATGAAATTTCCCTTCTTGCCTGGGATTAGTTTTTAGTTAATACTTCATCCAGATTCAATATGGCATTGGCTACTACTGTCATTGCCGCTGTCTCGGCTTTGTTATCAGAACTCATTCCTCCCAATATTTCACAGGTTTTATCTGCATTATTTTTAAATTGGGCTAATGCTGCATTGTATAATTTCATCAGAGCCATTAAACTTTTCTCATCAATTGCATGACAGGTTGCCAATTGATATCCTTCTTTTATTTGCTGTTGCAAATCAACGCCTGGTTCTTTTTGCATTCGATGCGCAAAATGCCTTGCCATATCAATATAAGCAGAATCATTCAAAGTAGCGAGCGCCTGCAGGGGCGTATTGGTGCGTATTCTTCGGGCGGTGCATACTTCGCGCGATATTCCATCAAAAGTTATCATGGATGGATAGGCTGCAGAACGTTTCCAGTAAGTATATAATGCCCGCCGGTACTGCTGATCACCCTTGCTTTGCTCCCAATCTTTGCCATTCCATGGGGACAGCCATATTCCCCTGGGTTGCCAGGGATAAACACTGGGGCCATACATCGAATCACAGAATTCACCGCTGATACAAAGGGCCTGGTCGCGAACCTGTTCCGCCGATAAGCGAACCCTTGATCCGCGTGCATAATATTTATTGAAAGGATCTTTCTGAAGTAAAGAAGGGGTAATTTTGGAATCCTGCTGATAAGTTGCGCTCATGACAATCCTGCGAATTAATTTTTTTACACTCCAGTTATCCGTATACATAAACTGATAACTTAACCAGTCAAGTAATTCAGGATGTGTAGGGAGCGTTCCCTGTGAGCCCAGATCTTCCAGGGTTTCCGCAAGACCCGTTCCAAAGAGTTGCTCCCATACCCGGTTCACCATCGTTCTTGCCGTCAGTGGATTTTCCCTGGATACAATCCACATAGCAAGGCCCGTACGGTTGTGCGGCGCATCTGCAGGGAAAGGGTTCAGGGATTTGGGGACATCCGGCATTACTTTATCACCTTTAACGAGCCAGTTACCACGCTCAAAAACATAAGAAGCCCTGTGCATATCCGGAGGATTATCCATCATCACGGGCGTTGTAGGTATGATGGCTGAATATAGTTCCTCGTATTTCTTTTTTATTTCACTATAACCAGGTTTTTCTTTGCCTGGAAATTCTTCTGTAAAATAAAACCAGTCAAAAATGACTCCATTATCTTCCGGTTTTTTCAAATTAGGATTGTTATAAGTAAAATACAGGTCATGCAAACCTTTATTCTCCGTAATTTTTGTTTGCTTGATTACCCAGTCATCCTTTTTCTTTGGTAATGGAATGGTTGCGATCACATTTCCTTCAGCAGAGTCAACATGAATTTTCCAGATACCACCGGGAACGTACGCCTGATAACGGAATATGAGCAGATTTTTATTCTGAAGGTCCACATTTTTTAAACGGCATTGTGCATGATCACGCAGGGCAAGCCATTTGGTGTCTGAAAGTTCGCTGTTGATAAAACTATCACAGGTAAGGGAGTTATAAGAAGGCTGCCATGTTTTTAAAAATGTATATGCTTCTTTCGCTTTTCCCTCTGATACATTTTGTTTTAACCAGCCGACAACAGCCGTTAATTGCCGCTGCATGGAATCGTTGTAACTGCGTAGCAGAGGATAATCGGCTTCCGTATCTTCATCTCTTGTGTCATTGAAGAAAGCCATGAACTTGTAATAATCATCGTGCTTAAATGGATCGTATGGATGACTATGGCATTGCACGCATGCGAAGGTTGTGCCCAAAATTGCCTGCCATGTCGTATTCACCCTGTCCAGAACAGCTGCAGTTCTGAATTCTTCATTATCCGTACCTCCTTCATCATTCGTCATCGTGTTACGATGGAATGCAGTGGCTATATATTGTTGATCGGTAGCATCGGGAATTAAATCGCCGGCTATTTGTTCAGTTAAAAACTGATCATAGGGTTTATCTTCATTAAAAGAGCGAATGACCCAGTCACGGTATTTCCAGATCGAGCGACTGTCATCACGTTCATAACCTTTTGTATCGGCATAACGTGCAAGATCAAGCCACATGGAAGTCCATTTTTCGCCATAATGTTTTGATGCGAGTAAGGAATCAACCAGGTCTGCATAGGCATGATCGCTATTGTCATCCAAATATTTTTTCGAAAGAGCCGTACCGGGTGTCAGTCCAGTTATATCCAGGCTCACTCTGCGCAGAAGGGTTTGTTTATCAGCCCGCGGAGAAGGTTTTAGTTTTTGTTCTTCAAATTTTTGTTCAATAAAATCGTCCACTTCATTTTGAGCCCAATCACTTTTTTTACTGATCAGACCGAAGAAAGTTTTAGTTTGTGGTACTGTCACTTCTTTTACCGGAACATAAGCCCAGTGCTCGCCCCAGTGTGCACCTTCTTTTATCCATCTTGTAAGGATTTCAATATCTTCCTTACTCAGCGGATTATGTTTATAAGGCATCCGATCTTCCGGATCCTTAAGGGAAATCCGCCTTATCAATTCACTATGATCCGGATCCCCGGGGATGATGGCAAGTTTACCGGATTTCGTTTTAGCCAGGGCCTCATCACGAAACAACAAACTGAATCCGCCTTTTTGCCTTACACCGCCATGGCAGGTAATACAGTTTCTGTTAATGATCGGTTTAACCTGGGTTGTAAAATCAATGGGTTTTGAGCTTGTGCTGATTATAAAAATCAGCACAGTTATAATCAGAATGGAAGTTGCAAGCAATGTTTTTTTCATTTACAGCCACATAGTATTTTCCAACCCAGCCAAATTTACATTTGCTACCTATAAATTTAGCTCAAAAAACCCAACCGGCATGTAGCTGAAATGATTATTTTGACCTGTATACCCTAAAAAGCAAACGCTCTGACTTAGCCAATGGGTTTGGAATGCCTAAAATTAACTCTGCCCTAACAGTGACAGAATTTATTCATTCAAAAAAATAACATCATTACATTTGAATTCGATTTTGAGTAATACTATGAAATTGTATTTAAATAAATCCTGTTGATATGGATTCGATTGAACTTAAAAACTTACAGGCTCCTCTTAAAGATAAATACAGAATGGAGCCCGGGTCTGCAATGATCACATTAAAAGCCGAAGGAAAAATCGGAGAAGGGATATCCTGCAGTCTTGAGACAGGTCGCGCATTCGTTGAGGCCGGACTGCATCCCGCTACAGGAGGCACCGGACTCCTCGCCTGTTCAGGTGACTTACTACTGGAGGCTTTGGTAGCCTGTGCGGGTGTCACTTTAAGCGCCGTTGCAACCGCTATCGGAATTGAAATAAAGAATGGAAACATTAAAGCAGAAGGTGATTTGGATTTCAGAGGTACCCTGGGCGTTTCAAAAGAAGTCCCAGTGGGATTTAAATCCATCCGTTTGATATTTAAACTTGATACAGATGCAACCGCTGAACAAATGGCCAGTCTTACAAAACTGACAGAAAGATATTGCGTCGTATATCAGACATTGACAAATGGAGTTCCTGTTGAAACGAAATATCATTTGTCTCAATAAATTTCAGCTGCCGTGATTCTTTAAACACGAATAGGGTAAACAATCGCTTACCCTGATTCGAAAAACAAAAACAGCTTCAGGAATTACGGGAACTTAAAATATCATAGTCTGTGTTTAATTTGCAGTAGCCGGACTGATAACGGTCGATACTTCATAAATAGCATTGGCCGGAAATCCTCCCCTTTTAGCATGTTCCTTTACTAGTTCAATGTTTTCCGCTTTGTAAACACAGAAAATCTTGTCAGCAGTCACATAGCTATGTAACCATTGAATCTTCGGACCCATCTCTTTCAGAACAGTACAGGATGTTTGTGAAATAGCCTTTAATTTTTCAGGAGAGAACTGACCTGCCCCGGGTATATCTCTTTCAATTACATAGGTCTTTAATTTTGTACTTTTTTCACTGACTTGTACAACCGGAGTTTGTGACATACAGGCAAAACCGGTAAATAGAATCATTGCAATTAGCAAATGGAAATGTTTAGTCATCTTTTTCATAAAAAATAATTTTTTGTTTTAGGAATAAGTAAATATAGTTCTGCTATTTACTCACAGCTATAACAAATCGTTCAAAGAATGGTAAAATTGAATCATGGACTCTCCGGGAGTCATTGCAATGAATTAAGATAGGCCACGGGGAGTAGGCCAAACTTCTTCTTAAAACATTTTGAGAAATAGGAAGGGCTGCTAAAGCCGGCCTGGAAAGCAATTTCTGAAACATTGCCTGCTTTTTTACTTAATAATTTCATGGCCTCATTGAGCCTGTATTCCTGAATGAATGCATTGGGTGATTTTCCCGTCAGCGAAATCATTTTACGATAGAATTGTGATTTACTGCAACTCAGCGGCTTGCTGAAATTATCCACTTTTAAATTTGCATCAGTCCTGGCTGCATCGATGTAATCCATTAAAATGGTAATAAATTTCTCATCCGTCTGCGAAATCGAAACAATACCTTTTCCTTTAATGAATGTATTTGCATTTTCGCTTTTATATAATTCCTTTGCTTCAGCTGATACAAGAATTTCTCCCTTAACTAAATCGCACATTCTTTCAGCTAGTTTAATAGTATCCTCAAAAAGCAGTTGTTTCTTGGTTACCGGCACTCCGGCATTTAACCCTATTTTTAAATTTAATTTCTCTTTGGTGTTTTGCTTATTGAATTCCTTGTTCAATTCCTGAATATCAGATGCTGCATGTACTGATTTTGTAACTGAATTAAAAGATGCCAGATAATAATAGTCCGTATGTTTAACAACATTCCCATTATACTTCTTTAAAATTCTACGAATCCCACTGGTAAATTTTCCGAATGAAGTTTTATAATGTGAGGAATCTTTCTTTGTCAGCGACAGTCTGTTCAACAATACAACTATTATAATTCTGAAAGCAGTATCATTTATAATATTTAACCCGGTGTCCTGAGCTCTTTTGGGATCTTCTATTCTGCCTAAAAAAGATTCAACAATACTGGGTTCCACTTCTATGATGCTGTGAGGAACCTGGCCATGTGCTTTATTGTGCATTTCTACAATGGCATTCTTATCTGGTGCTTCTATCAAACAGAATGCAGTTTTTCTCTTACCATCGAACCAATAAGTAAGCCCACGGCACTCAAACTCATGCTGTACCTTTAAATCCTTCTGATGAAGATCGGCAACAATTTCAGCTGTTACCGTTTCAGAGACATCGTGCCGGTCCATGAAAATTGGCATAACTCAAATTTAAGTGACTTAATTGATTTCCACTCCGGGTTAATGTTCGAAATGATCATTTTTATATTTGATCCTGTTAAGGTTTATTTTCGTAACAGGCGCCACTACCAGCGGGACTTTTTCAATTACAGCCAGGTCGCTGTCTATACCATATGCTTCGCTATCGGACTGGGCAAGCTTTATAATACTGAAATAGGTGTTCAAAATAAACCCATCCCTGAAAGTAAATTCATTATCATAAGAAAGAAACCGTTCCAGGATTACGAACCTGAAATCGTGTGTCCCGTTTGCATTCATCAAAGGAATTCGATTATCAGGAAATATTTCCCTGTTATGAATCAACTCTTCTACCACTTTGCGGAACATGATCCCGATTTTTGGTTGAATCCTGAAACCCAGTCGAAAATCAATTCTTATTATTTTATTTTCCAACAGGGGTTCCACACTATAATCCATGGTATAGGGAGCATCAGCCCTGCCGATATTAAGAAGCCAGTAAATATCAGCCCGTTTCGTCGTATGGCTGAAAATAGATTCAATGATCCGTTTCTCAATTTGTTTATGACTGCCGGCTTTTGTCAGGTAGACAAGGTGTGTGGCGAATAATGGAATACTCTTGTCTTTACTGAGTCGCTCAATCAAATCAATATAATCTTTTATGTAAACGAAGGGTAGGAGTTTTAGTGTAATCTTTCTGGCATTGTACCAAACATACATGGTAGTGATCAGCCCAAATTCAAATACAAGGAAAAATAGTCTTTTCAATAACTTAACCGCATTGGCAACAAAGAAGCTCGATTCCACACAGGCAAAAATGGTAATAATCGCACCAACAATCCAAAAAGGATAGTGTTTTATGTATCGCAAAAAATAAAACATCAATATGGTTGTCATGAGCATGGCCACCGTAATAGAAAACCCGTAAGCTGCAGTCATGGCTTCACTGGTCCTAAAATAAAAGACGACCAATATGCAGCCTGTAAATAATATCCAGTTAATGCTCGGTATATAAATTTGTCCCCTGACATCCGTCGGGTATTTTAATTTTACCCTTGGCCAGAAACCTAAACTGATCGCTTCGCTTATAAGTGTGAAAGATCCGCTGATCAAAGCCTGACTTGCTATAATAGAGGCGGCAGTAGCGATTAAAATACTTGGCAACAGGAACCAGGGGGGAACAATTGCGAAAAATGGATTTATTCCACCAAGAGATTGTTTATGTTCTAACAAAGCCCAGGCTCCCTGACCCAGATAATTCAATACCAATGTGGTTTTAACAAAAATCCAGCTTACCTGGATATTTCTTCTGCCGCAATGCCCCATATCCGAATAAAGTGCTTCAGCGCCGGTAGTACACAAAAAAACAGCTCCAAGCAGCCAGAATCCTTTTGGATGCTGAACAAGCAGCTCAATACCATAAACCGGATTTAACGCTATAAAAATCTGGGGATAATGAATGATTTGACTTATCCCTAAAATACCCAGCATGGCAAACCATAAAAACATAAATGGCCCAAATGAAGCACCCACAATTTTGGTCCCAAATCTCTGAAAAATAAATAGCAACAATAGAATAAGAACTACGATTTCAATCACCAGGTTGTTGCCGGGTATGATATGTTTCTCAAGTCCTTTGACCATGTTTAAGCCTTCTATTGCAGAAGTAACCGTAATTGGAGGCGTAATAATACCGTCGGCCAGTAAGGTACCAGCGCCAATAATTGCAGGATAGACGAGGTTTTTGCCAAATCTTCTTACCAATGAATAAAGGGAGAATACACCGCCTTCGCCATGATTATCGGCCTGCAGGGTGATGAATATATATTTAAATGTTGTTTGTAATGTTAATGTCCAGAAGATGCAGGAAATGGAACCATACACAAGACCTTCATCCACACGGCCGCCCTCCGTAAGAATGGTTTGTAAAGTATAAAGAGGAGAAGTTCCGATGTCACCATAAATGATACCAAGCGCAATCAATAAACCTGCAACGGATGCCCGTTTATTAGAGAAGATCATATATGTGAGATCTATATTATAAAGGTATCAATTGATTTTATTATGGTAGCGCAATTCCCTTAAGTTTGCGATAGCCTTTTAAACATTGCTATGCACAATCTGCGTGAAGGATCAGACTTATCTTATCCCTGGAAAAATTGGCTGGACAGATGGTTTTACTGGCTGCTTGCCACAGGCATTTTGATAAATGCCACCGGATTATTACTTCCGATATTAGAACCTGATGGTGCTTTATATGCTACCATTTCCAAAAACATGGTATTGTCCGGAGATTATATCAATCTGAAAGTTCAGGGATACGACTGGCTGGATAAACCACATTTCCCCTTCTGGATTACTGCCTTCAGTTTTAAAATATTTGGAATAAACAGCTTCGCTTATAAATTTCCAGGACTCTTGTTCTGGCTCGCAGGTGCATATTATACTTATGCTCTTACGAAAAAGATTTACGACAAACAGACCGCGTGTTTATCAGTCCTGATTTATCTTTCCGTAGAACACCTGATCATTTCAAATAACGATGTTCGCGCAGAACCTTATCTGACTGGACTAATCATTGCCGCAACATATTTTTATTACAGGACTTACAGGGAAAATAAATGGATTTACATTTTACCAGGCTCATTCTTTCTTGGAATGGCTACTATGACCAAAGGTATATTCATCCCCGCTATGGTATTTAGTGGGTTTATGGTAGAGTGGGCAATTAAAAAAAACTGGTCCGAATTTCTGAAATTACGATGGTGGCTTGCTATCCTGTTGGTTATTGTTTTTATTATACCGGAACTTTATTGCCTCTATATTCAGTTCGACCTCCATCCTGAAAAAATTGTATTCGGCAGAACCCAGGTTTCGGGGATAAGATTTTTTTTCTGGGATAGCCAGTTTGGGCGTTTTTTCAATACCGGTCCTATTAAAGGAAAAGGGGATCTTTTCTTTTATGTGCATACCATTTTATGGGCTTTCCTTCCATGGTCGGTTTTTGCTCTTTTATTTGTTTTTTCGAAACTCAGGACAATCAAACAGCCTCATCATGCATCTGCAGATTATGTATGTTCCGGCATATTTGTTACCGGCTTTATCGTGTTTTCCTTATCCCGTTTTCAGTTACCCCATTATATAAATATCCTGTATCCGTTCTTATCAATAATGATTGCACGATTTATAGTAAATCTGAGTGATCCGGTTTATAAGAAAATCTTTGTCTACGTACAGAATATCTTATGCCTGCTTCTTTTTATAGCCTCTGATACACTAATAATAATTTTTGGGCTTCCGCATGTTCTGATTGTAATCACTGTTTTGATGATGATTGCCATTTTGCTTTATCGCTTTTTTCCTGGTAATAACCTGGAAAACATTATTGGTAGATCTTTCGCATCTATACTGGTAGTTAATCTTTTGTTGAACGGCCTGGTTTATCCGGAATTGTTTAAATATCAGTCTGGAAACACGGCAGCAACATTCCTCAAAAAGAATAATCACCCAGGCACAGTTTATACCATCAGTGAAATATCATCGGAATATGCATTTGAATTTTATTCGCCGCAGCCGGTATATCAGCTGAAAAGGTCAGACCTGAATTCTTTAAAAGATAGTGTGCTGGTATTCACCCCGAAGAATGAATTAGATACTTTGAGAAAGGATGGCTTTATAATAAATGAAATTCACAGTTTTCCTCATTTTCATATCAGTCAGCTGACTGGAACTTTTATTAACTACCATACAAGGGACAGAGTGGTCGATTCCGTAACCCTGGCAACCATTTATCCAGGAAAATAATTCTGGTAATAATTGTCCTCATGAACTTGGGGTTGATGACTTACCCGCTTTCTTGTCATCGTTGTTGATACCACGCTGGTTTCTTTTTATGTCGCTGTTCAATTTACCGAATTTGAAATTGAATCGTAACGCAAAAGAACGATAAAAGATCTGAGTGTAATTGGACTGATAAAAATCTGGTGTGGTTGTATTCGACCTGAAAGTAAAGAACTGGCTATAGGGATTATTCATTACAGCAGATAATGTCAGTTTCTTGTTGAAGAAAGTTTTTGAAAATACATAGGAATTAAAAATATAAGCACTTGTTTTACCCTGCAGATTTACGTCACCGCTGAAATAGCCTGCATCAAATCCTATCCTGTACCCATTACCGAATTTAAATCCCATATTTAAAAACGCATTACCCGTATATCCGTCATTCGTATAAAACTGCCCGTTATAAGTTCCTTTCAGCCAAATATGGGAGAGTTGGGAATTCAGGCTGATACTCAGGTTTTTGACGCTCGTAAAATTTATATTCAAATTCAAACCCAGGGTCTTGTTACTTCCCAGATTTTCGTATGTAGTTACCGTGGTAGTATCTATTAGACTTCCATTGCTGACAGCCTGCAGGTGCGACACGGTTTGAATGGAGTTATTTGAAAAGGCATAACTGATACCGGCTGTTACAGAATTCTTTGAAAAAGTACTGTAGTTAAGTTCAAAAGTATGATTGATTTCAGGCTGCAGGTTGGGATTACCCGTAGTAATAAAATTCGGATTGGATTCATCTACAAAAGGATTGAGCTGGTAAATGCCCGGACGGCTGATACGGTCGGTATATCCCAAAGAAATATTACTGCTTTTTAAATTACGCTGAACAGATAAAGATGGAATAAGATTATTATAGTCCTGTTTAACCGTACTCGATGAGGATACAAAATCTGCATTCACTGTTGTATGCTCCAGCCTTAATCCGGCCTTTGCATTCCACTTATCCCATTTTGCCGAGTAGGAATTATAAATGCTGTATATATCCTGGTCATAATTGAAATCATTGGTCTGGGAAGGATTCACTTCATATTCCTTTGTTACATCATTATAATTGCTGGATTCATAATTACTGAAATTATTCCTTAGAATTGTTTTTGCCCCGGCTTCCAGATTTACTTTTTTAATAGGTTGCACATAATCCACCTGAATGGTATGTTCGTTGTTCCCTGCATGATTGTTTTGCTTGTAATCTGGCAGGTAGAAATTAACTGTATCCGAAACGGTATTGTTGACATTCTGGGTGTTCGGAGAATAACTGTATTTATAAGACAAAGTCAGTAAACGGTTTTTATCCTTTCTGAATCCCCGTTGATAATTCAGGGAAGCGTCGAGTCCTCCGAATCCGTTGCTTGCATCTGACATGATTCGATAAGCTTGTGTAATCGTTTTGTTACTGTCGTAAAAATTTGAAAGCTGATTGCCATCCTGGCTATAGTTACCTGAATAAAATTCGAGGGAACCGGTCAGCAGATCGAGGCTGTCAAATTCGTAACTTAATTCTGCATTGCCATATGTATTGTGCGCAGCCGCCGTATTGATTCCCTGCTGCACAAGACTGGAATTGTCGGAGAAAAAGTCCTGCTCACCGCCAATACCATTCGTTTGCGAATGACGAACATTATAACCCACATACCCGGAGAATCCGAATTTTCCCTGTTTAAAAGTGCCGTTCAGGTTAATGCCTGGTCCCCAGACTGTATTCAACCTTCCATTCACACCAATATTATATCCTTCGTCTATTTTCTTTTTAGTAATGATATTAATAATGCCGGCTAATCCTTCCGCATCATATTTTGCCGGCGGAGTCGTAATGACTTCTATACGTTCGATATTGGTAGCAGGCATCGACCGAAGTACATCTGAAGGGTTCTTGGCCATAAGCGCCGATTCCTTTCCGTTGATAAGTATTTTATAATTGCTTTTGCCTTTTAATTTGATATTGTCAGAAGCATCTACAGATAACAGGGGTACTTTACGCATCATGTCAAGAGCATCCAATACCGGTGTTTCAGGGTCTGCACTGACATCATAAGTTATTCCATCGAGATCTCTTTTTATCACGGGTTTTACGGCCACAACGGTCACTTCTTTCATCTGTTTACCCGAAGCTTTTAAAGAAATCTGACCCAGGTCCTCAGATTTACCCTTGATTATTGGAATGGTTTTATTGTCATAACCTGTAAATGCAATAACCAGTAGCCAGTCCAGACTATCAGTCACAGAAAATTCAAAACTTCCATCTTCTTTCGATATGAAATTTTTTACCGGAGCCTTGGTTTTTGCATTTTGCAGAACCAGTGTTGCAAATGCCAGGGGTTTTCCGGTGGCAGAATCAGTCACGGTACCTTTCAGATTTATTAAAGTATGACTCGTTTGCGCCCAGGCATGACACAATATCCAGGACAATAGGGCAGTTAGTGAAAGTGCTTTCATGAACAGGTTTAATGGAAAAGTGGAAATTCTTTCTGCACAAACCAATGTTCAATTTATATTGTCTCTTTGAATTAAGAAATCTTTCGTAGTTTAAATTTTCTATAAATATGATATACGGCGGAATTCAGTGGGGGAAGGTGATAAGTTAATTATCGGATAAGGGTCATGGTACCCTTCTTAAAAATCTTTACACCCGTATAGGTTGTTCCCTCAACTACCCATACAAAGCTGTCTGTTTCCTGTATTTTACCACCTATAGTTCCATCCCAACCTTCTCCCATATGTGATGTGCTGTAAACCATTTGTCCCCACCGGTTATAAATCCTGAAATATTGTATGGAGGAAATTCCTACGGGTATTGGTTTAAATATACTATTGGTAGCTTTTCCTGGAGTGAATGCATTTGGCACAAAAATATTGGGACTCGTTTTAAACACTTTAACGGCAATGGATGCATCAGCGAAACATCCGGTCGTATCAGTAACCACAACGGTATATCTTATCGAATCAATAGTTGAATTTAAAATGGCAACCGGATTTGCGATGCCAGGATCATTAAGGCCGGTTGAGGGCGACCATAAAAATGTATCAAAAATTGCGTCACTTGAAATTGCCTGCAATTGCAAAGGCTGATTGATAACAACAGATGTATCACTTCCCGCAGATATAACCGGAGGTGCATAAACCGTTATGTTTTGATAAGCTGAATCTATGCATCCATTGGTTGAAGTATTCTTATATAACAATTCAAAAGTCCCTGGCCCGGCCAATTGAGGGGTGAATAAGCCTTCCGGCGAAATCCCTTTTCCGGAAAAAGTAAATGCTCCTGGCAAATTTGTAAGCTCTGTAGCCTGGGTTATTAGAATCGGTGAATCATAAACACACAGAGAAGGTATGGGGCTGAATTGAACATGCGGACTGGGCAGAATGGTAATCTGCTGATCATTTTCATCCTCACAGGTTATACCTGAAGAAGAGATCATCCTGATCGTGTACGTAGATGGAGTAATCGAAATGGGATTCGGGTAATTATGGAAATATTGTTTACCCGGATATGGCTGACTGTCAGTATAAGAAATCAGGGAAGAATCCCCCCAGTAAATCTTTACCCTGGTGATTGATCCAAAATCTACAGAACTCTCATTCATTATACCAATTGATTGATTACTGCATAAAGAAGGAACACTGTTTACGCTGAAAGAAGCCTTGGGTACAGCACCATTCACAGTGAATATTTTTGATAAACTGTCTTCGCATCCCTGGCTATTAGTTACTGCCAGGGCCATCAGATAATGACTCGCAGCAGAATAATGATGTGTAGGATCTTTTAGTATTGAACTGTTTGGATTCCCTGCATTTGCATTCGGATCCCCAAAATTCCATTGGTAAGTAAAAGGCAGTGTTGTGCTGTCGCCCGTGTATGTGCTGTCATAAAATTGTGCAATGGCATCTGTAAGGCAAATTTCAGGTGTAATGAAATGAACTTTGGGATCAGGATAGACTTTTAATATTACACTATCCGTAGATGCGCATCCCGGATTGTTGCTGAATGAAGTTTTGACATAATATTTATAATAGATTGAATTACTAGAATCATTGGGAAGATGCAAATAAGGAGCAGAAACAGTTGTATCAATCAGACCAAAAGACGGATGCCAGGAATAAAGATAATTTGGAGTTGCAGGGGCTCCGATCTGAATAGTATCATAAGGACAAAAACTCTGGCTGTTCCCGGCAAATGAAGGAGGCATCTGCGTATAAATGACAACATTTTTAATTGTATGCATATCTGTATATCCGCCAGTGCTTGCAGTAAATCCCAGGTAGCCGGTAAAATTAAATGTCTGGTAACCCGTTAAATACAAAGTGTCATTCACATACACTTTTATGTTTCCGCTATCATAAGTAATCATAGCATGATTATAATTTGGAGAGCGTATATAGGAAATCTTTCCGTCAGAATTATCTCTTGTTGGGCCATTTTCACATTCTCCATATATAAGATTATTAGGGTCGGAATTATTATCATAGCCAATACCCCACCTGATCTCTATCTTAGGCATATTCTGATGCACAGTATTTGGATCAAATGGAATACAGTTGTTCCATGTATCAAAGCAGACTTTCAATCCATTGGCATTATCAGGTATACCCAGTCCACCTCCATTAACAAATCCGGCAGGAGGCACATCCAGAAAACAAAAAGCAAGTCCGTCAGCCCCCGTTCCGTCAAACATCCGGAAATCGAATTCTGCAATCCATTTGCTGCACATGGAAAGATTTATGGGCTGATTATAAAATAACGCACCACTGGAGTTGAATACAGCCGGACAAAGAAGCAATTCTGCGCCAGTTGATCCTGTAAAATTGTTCGGGCGTGCATCTCCCTGAAATGTCCATCCCGTTGTATTGACCGGATCCCCGCTAAGTTGGGCAAAAACATAATTCTGACAGAAAGTCTGATTATTTATGGAGAAAATAAAAAGAATAAAAATGGAGAATTTGAATAATTGCTTACAAGACAACATCACCGGGAGAGTTTCATATGGGGAAAACTGCAAATATTCACCATGTAATATACATATTAACAATGACCCTGTCAATGGCAGCGTCTGAAACCACAGGACTCCATTTTGAGTCGTTTAGCTGCCGTAAATCCAAAATATTTATGTTGCCGCTAAGATTCATCCTTAAAAAATGCAGTATTTTTAGTGGCTCACTTCCAAATAATAAATTACGCTATATGAAAAAAGAAATTGACCTGCCGGTCAGCGGGTCTGAAATGCAAAATGCATTATCCCCCGAAGTATTTGAAAATAGCTCCTCAATTAATCGCCGGAAATTTGTTGAAACAATGGCAGTTTCTGCATTGACTTTCACCATTCTTCCAAGGCACGTGCTTGGTGGTAAAAACTTTGTTGCTCCAAGCGATAAAATTACCCTGGCCTATATTGGTGTGGGAACACAGGGCATAAGGGAATTATTGCCCTTATTAGCCAGTTCACAATTCCAGGTAATTGCCGTATGTGATCCTAATAAAGAAGCGATAGGATATAAGGACTGGGCGAAGGATTGGCTAAAGAACGAAATACGTAAAACCATTCAAAAAGCCGATTGGGAACCCGGCGGCGATAATTCCATTCCCGGTGGAAGAGATAATGGCAAGTCAATCGTTGATACTTTCTACGCAAATGTTCATCCGGAAATAAAATACAACGGTTGTAATACCTATGCAGATGTTCGCGAACTATTAGATAAGGAAAAGGATCTGAATGCCGTTAAGATCATGACACCGGATCATCTTCACGGGGTCATTTCCATGGCGGCCATGAAAAAAGGCAAACATGTCTTTGTTCATAAACCACTTTCTAATCGCCTGCTCGAAGGGAAGAGGGTCATAGCGATGGCCCGTTCCAGCAAAGTTATTACCCATTTAATTCCCTGGGATTCGAACGGATCTATGGAAACTGTAATGGCCTGGATTAATGCCGGTTCAATCGGAACATTAACGGAAGTTCATAACTGGACAAACCGCCCGGTTTGGCCTCAATATCCAACGCTTCCCGTTGATACGCCGCCCGTTCCAAATGGTCTGGACTGGGATCTATGGCTGGGTCCTGAAGCGAATCGCCCCTATTCTCCCAATTATACCAATATGGTTTTTAGGGGTTGGTATGATTTCGGTGGAGGCTCTATGGCTGATATGGGACATTATAGTTTGTGGACTGTTTTTAATGCCTTGCAGTTGACGTCTCCTACAATCATCGAACCTAATCTAAGTCATGTTTGTGGAATGCATGATCCGGTTCCATTCCAGATCAATAATAATTTTTCTTTCCCGATGGCCAGTTCCGTGCGTTTCAGGTATCCTGCAAATGGCTCCAGACCGCCGGTAGATCTATGCTGGTACGATGGAGGTATGCGACCACCTATACCTGTTGAATTAATAGAAGATAGTAAGGAGCTGCCTGCCGAAGGAATGATGTTCGTAGGCGATAAGGGCAAAATACTGGCAGGATTCAACGTTCAAAATCCTCAAATCATCTCGGGCAGCAATAAAAACAATCCGCCAAAACCGAATGCTGATGCACGCAGCCAGGTTGACAGGACAACAGCAGCATTGTCGCTGTTCACGGACGCCTGCAGAACCGGCAAGCAATATCCTGGAAATTTTAGAGAAGCAGAATATATTACTGAAGCGATCAATCTATACGCTGTTGCATTGAGAACCGGTCACTTATTAAAATATGATGCAGCGAATTTAAAAATAACGAATGTGCCGGATGCAAATAAATACCTTGACAGGGAATACAGGACTGGATGGGATCCTGCAACTATGTAATTTTTCGATCTTCTTTAAAGACATATCATGAAAAAAATAGACAGAAGAAAATTCATTGGTAAAAGCACAATGGGGTTAGGTGCTGCATTCGCATTATCACAATTGCCCAATTCATTAATGGCTGCAATAAAGTCCGAATATATTGATATACCTATTGGCTTCCAGTCATTTCCAATAAGGGATATTTTAGCTAAAGATTTTCCGGGAACACTAAAAATGATGGCGGCAAATGGTTTCCAGCTTGTTGAAATGTGCTCTCCACAGGGATATGCCGGCATTGGATTCGGACCGCTGGTCAATATAAAGCCATCTGAAATGCGAAGCGTTATTAATGATTCAGGACTAAAATGTCCCAGCTGCCATTTTGGATTTCCGGAACTTACGGATAAGCTGGACGATCGTATTGAATTTGCTACTCAACTGGGGCTAACCCAAATGATTTGTTCAACTTTCTGGCTGCCGAAAACCGCCACGCTGAATGATTATTATGCATCTGCAGATAAATTGAATAAAGCAGCAGAAAAAATCAAAAAAGCCGGTATGCAAACGGGTTTTCATAACCATGAATTTGAATTTGCGATGCTGGATAATCAATTGATTTACGATGCACTGATGAGCCGCTTTGATCCTGACCTGGTTAAAATGCAATTCCAGACAGAAGTGATTAACCTGGGTTACAAGGCCTCTACCTATTTCAATAAATACCCGGGAAGATTTATTTCTTCCCACTTGTCAGACTGGACTGCCGACAAAAAAGAAATGCCCATTGGTCAGGGAATCATTGACTGGAAGGAATTTTTCATAGCATCTAAAACGGGTGGTGTAAAAAATTACTTTGTAGAAATGAATTTGGATAACATGAAGAACAGTACGGGTTATATTCGTCAGCTCAGTCTCTGATACCATACATTTTTCTTGTTGTATTTCCCATGAGATTGATGGATCGTTTGAGAGAAAATATATGATTCATCAGGAAGCTGACTATTTTGTTGGATCTCCCGCTGATAAAAGACGGAGTCTTTCCAATTTTTGACAGACATTCATCCACTACTTCTTCAGGCAGTTGAGGTCTGGGTGCGAGTTTGCTGATCTTTTTTGGATTGGATTGGATATAATTGGGCGTCATGATAGCACCTGCACAACACCCGATTACGTCCACTCCTTTCGTTTTCCATTCATACCAGAGACTTTCTGCAAGTATGCGGTTAAAAGCCTTGGTAGCCGCATATGTTGCCAGAAAACCAGACCCCTGATTTCCTGCCAGGGACGACATCAGCACTATACCTCCCCTTTTATCATCCATCATCCTGTTTCCAAAATGATGAAGCATTTTCATTGGCGTAAGTATGTTTACCTCGGCCATGTGAACGTGTTCTGACACGGGATTATCCACGTAAGGACCAATATAGGAAAGCGCCGCATTATATACCAGGAAATTGATCTTCATATCGCCTATTATATCTCTTATTTGCCCGGTTGCATCGTGGGCGGCAAGGTCGCAATTTACAGACCAAACCTCGATAGGGTACCTGCCTGCTAATTCCTGTGCCAGTGCTTCAAGGTTTTTTTTTCTTCTTGCTACAAGTACAAGATTTAATCCTTTTCTGGCAAGCGCATGAGCAAAAGCGGCTCCCATTCCCTCTGAGGCACCGGCAATCAGAGCTACAGGCCCGTATCTTTCTTTAAAATTCATAAATTCAAATCGCTTGATTGTTCAGTATAATTGTAAAGGGATGAACGGAACGCCACATACGGTATAACACGATCAAAGGGAAAATAACCCAGGCTGCATTTGAAAGAAAAACACGCATCAATTGCGGAGATGCATGTTCTCCATTTACTTCTTCAAATAATATGATGGTTACATTCGTAAGCATAACAGAAGCCCAGATAATACTTCCAAATCGTATCCAATTCCTGCCTTTGACATATGCATATATGGCGAAAACGTAGAACGGACCGAAGAATAATGAATCAATCCAGATGGTAGCACGCCACCAGGCTGGTCTTGCCATTAATACAGGATCAAAATTCCGGCCATACCAGTGTACCAGGTCAACAAGTTTTGAAGGTGGCCATACCGGGTAATTAAAATGACTGGGGTCAGCTATCACCAGTTGTTCCAGGTCAACGATATACGTGATGAATAAAAGGTTAATAATAAAAAAAATGACGGTTGCGATGTCAATAGGACGTTTTGAAATTGGCAATGAGTTTATCTGCATGTGGATGTATATTAGTTTTAATTCTGGTAAATGATATTCCCTTTTATCATAGTCGTATAAATGGAAATATTTTCATCGAAGATCACGAGATCTGCATCTTTACCAACAGTAAGAGAACCCTTCCGGTCTGAAATATTCATAATGGAAGCAGGAGTCTGTGTAATCATCTTTATCGCATCAATTAAGGAAACACTGGCCATATTGATCATTGTCCTTACAAGGCGATCAGCAGTAGCTACGCTTCCGGCAAACGAACTCCTGTCCGGAAGTTTCGATACCCCATCTTCAACGATCACTTTGAGACCAGTATGAATATTACCGATAATACTTTCTCCGGCTGGCATGCCGGCTGCACGCATTGCATCTGTAATGAGCGCGATTCTGTCCGACCCTTTTATTTTGCAGATCAGTTTTAACAGAGGAGGAGGGAGATGCACACCGTCTGCAATGATTTCCACATTCATTTCGTCAATGATGAATGCACTTTCAACCGCTCCGGCATAACGAAATGCATTTCTGCGCGTTACGCCCGACATGCCAGAATATAAATGTGTGGCAAGAGTATATCCATTTTTAAATGCTTCCAGCACTTCTTCATAAATAGCATCTGTATGCGCATATGATGCCAGGATCCCTTTGGATTTTAAATACCTGCCGAAGGGAATGGCGCCTTTCAATTCGGGAGCTGCGCTCCAGCGCTTGATGGAATTGGATCTTGATACGATGTATTCATATTCTTCAGGATTCGGATCACGGATCCATTTTGGATCCTGTGCACCCCGCTGGTTCATGGCAAAATATGGCCCTTCCAGATGAATGCCCATGAGCTGCGCCCCTTTTTCATTTATAGGAGCCGCTTCCTCAAATATCTCAAGCGTTTTTATAATGTCTTCTGTAGGTCCGGTAAGGGTAGTTGGAAACATCGCAGTGGTTCCATATCTAACGTGTAATTCGGCAATTTTAAGAAAGGCTTCTACCGTATTATCCATGAAATCATAACCACCACCCCCATGAACATGAATATCAATAAAACCGGGAGAAACATATCGCCCGCCAGCGTCAATGGTTTCTGCTTCCGGCATTTCTAAATCATGATCCGCAATCGCAGTTATAATGCCGCCCTCAATCAGCATCGAACCGTTTGGTATAACACGGTAAGGTGTAATTAAATGGCCGTTAGTTATTTTGATCAATGATTTTTTTGTAGCCAACTGATGCAGGTTATTAATGAATCTTCATCCTCTCCGGGTTTCCAAGCAAAGCTGATGAAGATTTGTCAAGAAAGCAAACACAGTTCTTATGCGTCTGCAATACGCTGGCAGGAAATAAATTGGAAACAGGGTTTTCAAAACAATCTCTTACTGCTACTGCTTTTCTTTTATCTGGCACAGAACAAATAATTTGCACGGATTTCATTATCTGTCTAACCGACATCGTAATAGCTGTTTGTGGCACATCGTTGATGGATTTAAACCACCCTTCGCCAAATTGCTGCCGACGGCATTTTTCATCCAGATTCACCACAATAAAAGGCTTGTCTGTTTCAAAATCGGCTGGCGGGTCATTAAATCCAAGATGTCCATTCTCTCCAATTCCAACCAACGCCAGGTCGATGGAAGTATTTCTAATAATCTCACTTAAACGAGTGCATTCTTTGGCAGGATCCCCTTCCCCATTCACAAAATACATTTCCTTTAACGGAGTAACTTTTTGTATAAACCTCTCTTTCAGATATCTTCTGAAACTCGCTGGTGAAGATTCGGATAGTCCGATAAATTCGTCAAGATGAAACATGACCACCCTGCTCCAGTCTATTTCTTCCTTTACAAGCTGATTTAAAGTTTCAAACTGACTGGTTCCCGTTGCAAGAATCAGATTCACTTCACCCTTGTTTTCGATTGAATGCCTGATGATTTGCGCAGCCATTTGGCCAGCCTCTTTTCCCAATTCCGCAGGATCTTTCTTTACAATTATTCTCATCTTTAATTTACTAAGAAATGAAAGGGCTAATTTACCTTAACATTATTAAGTTCCTTCGGATAGGGTCGCAGTGTGAAACTATTTTCCAGCAATAATTGGAAATCATCCGGATCGTTGATAATAACATTATGTTCCCTGGGACTATGTACAAAAAGTATCCTGTTATTTTTGATTATTTTTTTAGTTATTACACTTTCTTCGGTAAGTACGAAATCCGTATGCTGTTCTTTTAATTGCAACATCATGATTTCACTCATTTCATCAGTACCTCCGCCCAGATTAGTAAACCAATGGATAAAATGATGAGACTGGTCCTCATTTAACCAGGATAAAAATTTGTCAACCTGACCGTACAACGCGTCAAATAAAAATACTTCCTGAACAGCTACCTGTCCATTTTGAAGTATATATGCAATTACCCTGAATGCACCACTATGTCCTGCAATTAATATATTCGAAGGTTTAGATTCTTTTGAAGCAATCCCATTCTTCTTTAATTCATTCATTACATCATTAACCAGGGATTTAAACATAGCTGGCTGTTCCAGTTTTCCTCCATAACTGTCGGGCGCATTCCTGGTTGTTTCAGCTAAAACCAGCACAGCATTTCGCCTGGAAGCAATAAACTGCCTGGTTAGTTTGTAAAATTCTGCGGCCGTATCTATATTATTGCGCCACCCATGAAACCAGAATATGAGATCAATTTTTTCTGTATGCTCAAGCCGCCGGGGAACGATAAGCAGCACAGAACTATCGGTATAGTGTTCTGCACCGGGATATAGTACACTGTCGTACATTATCCCGAATTCCCTTCCTGTATCCGGAAAGGAAGTATGGGATGAAGTAAAATGTATTAACCTGAATTCACTGGTATCCTGAGCTTTTGCGGAAGAGACAGATAAAAAAAGAAGGAAGATAATTCTCTGTCCGTACAATCTTATTGATTGGATAATAAAATATTGTTTTGAAGAAGTTATTTCACTTTTCAATAAGGATTAATTAAAGTATCAGGAATGTAAAAAAATCAGATGAACTATTTGCTGACTTTTTCGATATCTATTGCTTCGCCGGTAATCGTCCCGGTAATCGTTACTTTGTCTCCAATATAATTGGCAACTTTTTTTGGATCAGTGATCGTGTAAACCTTATCACCAACTACGAATACAGGTGCATAACCTTCTTTAACGCATTTTTTTGCACAGGCCGCATGGCCATCATTATTACCTTTTGCACCGCAATGTGCATCACTTATGTATCCTGTCCAGGTACCCTTATCAGAGGCAAAAGCTGCGAAAGTGAAAAACAGCCCCAGCATTAATAAATATTTTTTCATAACAACAAGTTTAACGTTAATTAATCTGTTGAACCAAGTTACGAATAATTCAGGACAGGCCGTTCAGTTTACTTCCACCTATTGCATGGAGTATTTTAAGTCCAATTAAATTGTTGATATTCATGAAAATACCTGTATCCAAATTGAATAAATTAATAGCCTGTATTTACCCTGCAGTTTTATTTCCAGTGAAGGGCTGACTTACGCGTTTTATAGAATGGCTCGCGCGGATTCCTGCGCATTCGTTCATCGATCTGTTCCGCCAGCCATTGAAAATATTCTCCCAGAAAAGGATCCGGTTGTTTCTCACGAATATCCAAAAACATGTCTTTGTATTTCTCCCAGGAAGTAATGACAAATGAACCAAGCGTTTTATCTACCAGGTCTATATTTATCAGACGCTCTGCGACAAGAATTCCAAGAGATTCCATTTCCTGACCGAATTGTATAATTAATGTTCTTTCATCAGGAGAAAGCGCCATCATTCCTTCACGGTTGGTAGGAAGATCATGGAAGGAAACATAATGCAGGAGTTCAACAAATTCGCGCGTTTGAAATTCACGAAGCGTTTCAAGCGTAAGTCGTTCTCGACGATCACGCGCCGCTGCCCGCACCTGGACAATACCAAATATTAATCCTACGATAAATGATAGCGCCAGTGCAAGATTGGCGATTACTGAAATAACATCACTCGTCATATTAGTACAGGAGTTTGAACAATGCCTGTTTACCTAAAGATAAATAAAGACTCGAAAATATATTCCCTTCAGGGAAGTATTATAACTTCACTTCAAAATCTGATTTTTGAATCTAAAAAGAAGAAATTTTATTCAGCTTTCAACATTGGTGGCGGGATCTGCCGTAGCTGCAGGATTTACTTCCCTCGGGAATGCCGGGGAAACTTCCGACGACGGAACAGAAACATTGCATTCCTTAGCACAGGATATCATCCCAATCTCTCCCGCAGAAAGAAAGGAAAGAGTGGCCAGGGCCCAGCGGTTAATGATTCAGAATAAAATCAGAGCGCTGATTGTAGAAGCTGGGACATCAATGGAATATTTTACCGGCATTTCCTGGTGGCCCAGTGAACGTACTATGGCAGCCGTCATCCCTGCGAGCGGAGAAATAGCATATATATGCCCAGGATTTGAGGAAGCACGTTTTCGGGAATTGATTATTATAGGCAAAAAAGTATATGTCTGGCAGGAAGATGAAAGTCCTTACGAACAAATTATTCATGCCTTAATTGATGCTGACATAAGTTCGGGTAAAATTGGAATCGAAGAACAACTTCGTTTTTTTATTTTTGACGGAATAAGAAAAGCAGGTTCTACCATGGAATATGTGAGTGGTGACCCTGTTACCATTCCATGCAGAATGATCAAATCTGCCGCTGAACTGGCACTGATGCAAAAAGCAACTGATATAACGGTTGCAGCCATGAAAATCGGAATCAGTAATCTGAAAGAAGGAATTTCTCCTGCCGAAATATCTTCAGTAATCAATAAAGCCCATGCACAAATGGGCGCCAGACCTGATTTCGCCCTGGTTTTATTCGGAACTTCTTCTGCACTACCGCATGGCAGTATCAAACCGCAACTGCTGAAAAAAGGGGATATCGTACTGATGGATTGCGGATGCAAGGTTGAAGGATATTGTTCAGATATTACCAGGACCATTGTGTTTGGAGCCGTTCCCACTAACCGGCAACTCGAGATCTGGAACCTGGAACAAAAGTCACAGACTGCTGGTTTTGCCGCTTCCCAAATCGGTATTGCATGTGAACAGGTAGATGCTGCTGCACGTAAAGTAATAACCGACGCAGGTTTTGGACCCGGGTATAAACTTCCGGGACTACCTCATCGCACAGGTCATGGTATTGGAATGGACGGACATGAATGGGGCAATATGGTAAAAGGAAATAAGCAGACATTAAAAGCCGGCATGTGTTTTAGCATTGAACCTACGATCTCAATACCCGGTGAATTTGGCGTTCGCATGGAGGACTGCGTCTATATGACCGAAGAAGGGCCGAAATGGTTTTCACAACCCGCCATTTCTATCGATAAACCTTTTGCATAGGCCACATACTACCGATACAAAATCTAATTTATTTATCATCAGGATTACAGATCCTGAAAATAAGGGCAGCTACAGAAGCACCGCCAAAACATCCTAACAGATATACCCAAATGCTGTTCCAAGAAGTAAGTTTGAGCATACTTATTCCAATTGCTACTGCCGGATTAAATGCTCCCCCTGATACAGCTCCAAATGCAAGTGCCATCGCTAAAACAGTAAATCCTATGGCTAGTCCGTAAAAGCTGTTACCGCTCGTTTCTTTAGAAGTGGCAACATTCAACACAACATATGCCAGGCCAAAAGTACCGAGGAATTCTCCGAGCAGCCCTTTGGTGGAATTGGTCATTTCTACCGCCATCTCAGGAATCTTATCATTTAATAAATACATTACAACAACGGAAGCTATGACAGCACCCGATATCTGCACTATCATATAGCCAATTGCCTCGGTTAGGGGAATTTTACCTCGCAACAAAACTGCGAGTGTAACTGCAGGATTATAATGAGCGCCGGAAATATGTCCGCCTGCAAAAATCATTACCATTAATGCAGAGCCTATCGCCAAAGGTGCAAAATCACCCTTTCCTCCAACTACAACCATTCCAATAGTTAATACCAGGAAAAAAGTTCCGATAAACTCGGTAATGTATTTTTTCATAAACAATATTTTAGCTTTTTATAAAATTAATTCAATTTGAAACAATTGACACTATCCATGATTCCCAAATTTTTTGATTTATCTTCAACCACAATCAATAAAATCCTGATGCATCGTTTTTTTTCATTTTTACTTTTTATTTCTTTTTTTGCGACTGCAGTTGCCCAGAGCAATGGTGTGCCTGTTTTCCCCGCAAAGGATCTGAGCATTCAATGGGAAACCGTGCAGAATGATTATCAGAATAAGCCGGTATCTCTGAATGCTGTTACTATTATAAATAACAGTTCCATTGAATTCCCGGGTAAAGGCTGGAAAATGTATTTCAATTCGGCAAGACTAATAACTCCGGCTGCCGTGACCGGTAATGCCAGGATTGATCTGATGAACGGTGATCTCTTTAGACTGACACCCGCAGTAGATTTTCCTTCATTGAAACCAGGGGATTCAGTTCGCATCGAATTCGTTGCTGAAGAGCCGGTAGTAAATATTACCGATGGACCTGAAGGATTATATCTGGTTTGGGATGCAATGCCAGATAAAGGATTTTCAACAGGAACTTTTACTATTCATCCGTTTAAGCCAAACTATAAAGGTCTGATCACGACCTCAATCATTTATGATCAAAATAAAAATATCAGAGACATCCCTGCAGAGCAGCTGACAAAAATATTTCCGACTCCGGTATCTTATCAGGAAACGCCTGGTTATTTTGATTTGATAAATACAGTCCGTCTGATTTCTGATGAAAGATTCATGAAAGAGAAAGAAGGATTGATCAAAACTCTGGAATCTCTTCTTGGGAATAAAATTATTACGAATGCTTCAGGTAATTCCATCAGCCTGGAATATAAGGACGGATTGCCTTCAGAAGCATATGAATTGGAAGTAAAATCAAATTCTATAGTTATCCGGGCATCGGGTTCTGCTGGTTTATTTTATGGAATTCAATCTTTGAAAACATTAGTGCCCCCGGCTGCATGGTCCAAAGCCAACAAATCAATTCAGATACCATCCGTCCTTGTGAAAGATGAACCCCGTTTTGGTTACCGTGCGTTTATGCTGGACGTAGGCAGGAATTTCCAACCTAAAAAAGAGGTCCTGAAATTACTCGATGTTATGGCGCTCTATAAATTGAATGTTTTTCATTTTCATTTGACAGAAGATGAGGGCTGGAGACTCGAATTGCCTTCCCTGCCTGAATTGACTGAAGTTGGTTCCAACCGGGGTCATACGCTCGACAGCAAATCTTTTTTACCGCCATCTCATGGATCGGGACCAGATATTGCCAAAAATCCCGGCTCTGGCTATTATAATAGGGCAGACTTTATTGAGATTCTGCGATATGCAAATGACCGTCATATTCTGGTTTTACCGGAAATTGAAACTCCGGGGCATGCAAGAGCCGCGATTAAATCCATGAACGCCCGTTATGAAAGATTGATGAAAGCAGGCCGAAAAGAAGATGCAGGGCACTACCTTCTTTATGATCCGGGTGATCAGTCAAAATATAGTTCGAATCAGTATTGGAATGACAATATTATGGATCCTTCCCTGCCTTCAACTTATAATTTTATTGAAACGGTTATCAGTGATATCGTGAATATTTATAAAGAAGCAGGTGTCCCTTTAAAAAGCCTTCATTTTGGCGGGGATGAAGTGCCAGATCATGTATGGGAAAAATCTCCGGCCTATTTATCTTTAAAAGCAAGCCACCCCGAGATCCAAAGCACCAGTGATCTCTGGTATTATTTTTATGGCCGGGTTAATCAGCTGGTTAAAGCCAAAGGGCTCTACCTCTCCGGTTGGGAAGAAATGGGATTACGGAAAACCAAGCTGGACGGCAATTACATGTATTTGCCAAATCCTGATTTTGAATCCGAACATTTACAAACTGAAGTTTGGAATAATACGCTTGGCGGAGGAAATGAAGATCTTGCATACAAACTCGCCAATGGAGGTTATAAGGTTGTTCTCACCTGTGTAACGAATCTCTATTTCGATATGGCTTATTATAAATCATTCGATGAACCGGGATACTATTGGGGTGCATTCACGGATATTGATAAACCATTTTCTTTTATCCCCTTCGATTATTTTAAAAATTCAAATATTGATAGAGACGGGCTTCCGCTAAACAGGAATATTTTTATCGGAAAACAGCGTCTTACAGATTATGGGAAAAGTAATATTATAGGATTACAGAGTGCCGTATGGGGTGAAAATATTAAATCGGAAGAAAGATTGGAATACATGCTTTTACCACGACTTCTCGGCTTTGCTGAAAGAGCATGGGCCAGGGATCCTGAATGGGCAACCATACGTGATACCAGTTTAAGTAAATTACAATATGAAGATTCCTGGTCTTCCTTTTTAAATATTGTAGGAAAGAGAGAATTTCCCATGCTGGACTATTACCTGGGCGGTTTTGGATATAGGATACCGAAACCAGGTCTTAATTTTGAAAATGGGCATTACGCAGCCAATATCCAATTTCCGGGTTTGGTTATACGGTATACTTTGGATGGAAAAGACCCCGATGCAAAAAGCAATATGTATAAAGATCCTGTTACAGAAAACGGAAAAGTAATAAAACTCAGGGCTTTTGATAGCAGAGGCAGAGGTGGAGCTATATCAAATTCATCACCATGAAAATAAAATCAACTACGGAGTTTAAAAATTCTATGTCATTGACTGACCCTCCTGTAGCCTTATCACTTTATGAAAAAGCAATTTGGCATGCAGGAAAAGGAGATTGGGAAAAGGCACACAATATCGTTCAGAATATGGATGATCAGCCATCTGCGCTTATTCATGCATTCCTGCACCGGCAGGAAGGTGATCTTTCCAATGCGCGATACTGGTATGACAGGGCAGGTTCCCGGATGCCTGTTATTAGTCTGGATGAGGAATGGAAAGAGCTGCTTGCAAAATTTTTGGCAGACTGAGACATCTTTTTTATATTATTCGGTACGCAATGCAGTAACAGGGTTGGCTTTTGCAGATTTCCAGATCTCGAAACTTACAGTAAGCAAAGTAACTACCAATAAGCCCAACAGACTTAATATAAAGACCATGGGGCCGATCGAAACCCGGTATACAAAACCCTGCAGCCATTTATACGCCAGCAGCCATGAAACGGGGACAGCAATAAGGCTGGATACAATAAATATTCTTAAAAAGACAGATGCAAATAAAGCAACCACCTGTTTATCGCCGGCACCCAATACTTTTCTGATTCCGATTTCCTTAGTGCGTTGTTCGGCAGTATAAGAGGCCAGACTCAATACACCCATAATCGTGATCATAATCGCAAGAACAGCAAAAGTTTTCGCAAGTGATGAAATCGTGCTTTCCACTTGGTACATCCTATTAAATTCATCACTTACAAACCAATGATCGAAACCAGCCCCGGGGAATGCAGCTTTCCATTTCTTTTCAATAGTTGCGATTTTCTCCTGAAATTTTCCTGCTGGTAGTTTTATATAAGCGATTTTATCAATAAAGTCAAGGTGCGGATTAAGAACCAATGGTTCAATGGGCTGGTGCATTGACCGGAACGGAAAATTTTTCACTACACCAATGACGCGGTAAAGGTGGCTGCTATCCCTGGTATCCTTAACCATTGTACCCATTACTTCATTTACAGGTTTATTTAATGCTATTACTGCGGATTCATTTAGAATGAGAGAATTACTATCATTCAGATTACCTACCTGAAAATCGCGGCCTGCAATAAATTCCAGGTGAAAGGTTTTAGCAAAATCAAATTCCACACTCAATTGGTTCCATTGTAAATCTTTATCGGCTAAGGCAGGAAATTTATATGTGTGGCCAATGAATCCAAAATAATCAAGTCTGGGTAAATGATTTGCCATGGTCACATGTTCAATCTGCGGATCTTCCAGAACAGAACGTTTAAATGTTTCAAACCTATCCTGCTGTGCGATTCCTCCAAACCGGATGGCAAGCAACTGACTGCCTTGTTCATTCAATTTGGTCGTTTTCAATTGGTCCATTTGTTGTATGACAATTAACGTATAAATGATTAATCCCAGGGAAACTGTATATTGAATTGTAACAAGAGTTTTCCTTAATAATTCCGCCCTCTTACCTTTAATAATCTGACCTTTTAACACTTTCACAGGTTGAAAAGCAGATAAGTATAATGCCGGATAAAAACCGGCAACAAAAGTCATAAAGAGAATAATAGACCCAATAACAGTTATCATATAAGGATCTAATAATGATCCCATGGAAAACGATTTATGTGCGATCTGGTTAAATGGATGGAGAAATAAAAATACCAATAGTACTGACATTGCCAGGGCACATATCGTCATTAAAAAAGATTCAAGAAAAAACTGCGTGGCTATCTCATAGCGTAAACTTCCAAATGATTTCCGTAGACCAACTTCTTTCGCTCTTTTTACCGAACGCGCAGTTGCCAGGTTCGTATAGTTTATACATGCGATGACCATGATCATGATAGCAATAACACTGAAAATAGTGAGGTAAACCTTGTCACCATGTGTATTGGAATTATCTTCCCACAAATTTTTAGAATCAAAATGAAGATCCGCCAGTTTGATTGAGAAGGTGCTAAATTTAGTACCGGTCGGCGCAGCACCCGGACTTGACTGCAACATTTGAGTAGCCAGTTTATTTAAAACAGCATTGATTGGTTTTATATCAGCGCCTGGTTTAAGTACCACATAACTTTCAAAAAACTCTGTGAACTGGCCAAACTGAGTCCCCTCCTGGTAGTCTCCAAAATGCTCCCCATAAATACTATGCAGGGCATTCATATTGATAATGTAGTCCGGCTTGAAATGTGAATTCGCAGGATAATCTTTGTAGACTCCGGTAATTACTACATCAATCTCGCGGCCATTGGTAGCAAATAAATGCTTTAATGAAATGACTTTCCCCATCGGATCTTCTTTCCCAAATAAATTTCTCGCACCCGTTTCGCTGATCACAATGCTGTTGAAATTGCTGAACATTTTTTCAATGTTCCCCTTCTGCAAATCGAAATAGAGTACTTTGTTAAATCCTGGTTCTGCCCAGACAATCTTTTCTGTTAATACAATTTTGTCTTTCGGTTTATAATTAAGTGAAGTAGGATAGCCGATATTGTCAATGCGGCTGGTATAAAGCACTTCACTGCGATTATCTTTCAGATAACGAATGAAAAATCCCGGGGCAACAGTATTATCAAAATGCTGACCGTCAGGGTTAGTAAAACTGCATCCGATGCGATATGTATCCTTGTAATACGGCTGCATGGTGTCATACCGTAGTTCATCACTCACGTATAGGAAAATAAGGATCGCACTTGCCAGCCCGAGGGCAAGACCGAAAATATTAAGTAGTGAAAAAAGTTTCTGGCGTTTTAAATTGCGAAGGGCGATTAGTAAGTAATTGCGAAACATGGCTAAATAATTTTATTATTATTTAATAGTGATTCCCATGCGCATGACAGAAGATAAAAAGAAATCTTCATTTCAGGTTTCGCAATAATCCGCTGGTTGATCTGACATTAAGTTCAGATAAAACTTATCGCAATAAAAGCCAAATGTGACAAACGGTAATTTGATTACCCCCGGAAAGGGTGATCCAAATGAATTGACCAGCAAAAATTCCCTGCAAAACGAAATGGATGTACTCTTTTTTATTAAATTAGGGTAAAATCAAATCACCGTGACCGTAAAGGATATTATGACTGAACTCAAGTCCAGGGGTTCTGAGAGTATAAAAAAGATACTTTTGAAACATGGTATCAGGGAACCGCTTTTCGGTGTAAAAGTGGAGCATCTTAAAATTATTCAAAAGAAAATCAAAAAGGATTATCAACTGGCAAAAGATCTTTATGCCACCGGCAATGCCGATGCCATGTACCTTGCCGGACTGATTGCAGATGATAAAAAAATGACCATTGATGATTTACAGACCTGGGTTCGCCAGGCCGTATCCCAAAATATCAGTGAATATACAGTACCATGGGTGGCCGCTGAAAGCAATCATGGATTTGAACTCGCCATTCAATGGATCGATTCACCGGAAGAATATATTGCGGCTGCAGGATGGTCTACACTGGGAGCGCTGGTTTCTTTAAAAGATGATTCCGATCTGGATCTTGCAGAATTAAAATCCCTCCTGACTAGGGTAGTTAAAAATATTTCCACTTCAAAAAACAGGGTTCGGTACGCCATGAATGGTTTTGTAATTGCCGTTGGTTCATATGTGACAGCTCTCACTGAAACTGCGATGGTTGCTGCAAAAAAAATCGGCACTGTGAGCGTAGAAAAAAATGAGACGGCTTGCAAAGTTTCAGATGCGACTGCTTATATTTTGAAAATAAAAGAAAGAGGCAGTCTTGGGAAAAAGAAAAAAACAGTAAAATGCTGACTGGTATTCAACATTCCAGAAAGAACTTCTGATTTCCTATAGATAAAGAAAACATAGTAGATTTGGGAATGAAGTCTATTCATTATCTATCTGCACTTACGTTATTATTGCCGGCAATTTCAGGATTCACACAAACCACACTCCCGGTTCCTTTAAATATTGAACAGGCGATCCAAAAGGGATTCCGGACTACTAATGGATTACCGGGAGATAAATATTGGCAGAATAAAGCCGACTATAGTATCCAGGTAAGCTTTGATCCCGGCACCCGGCTAGTTAGTGGCTCGGAACAAATCACATATTATAATAACAGTCCCGATACACTTAACCAAATTGTGTTCAAACTTTATCCTAATATTTATCAAAAAGGTGCTGTCCGTGATATACATGTAAAACCAGAAGACTTAATAGATGGCGTATCATTGAAAAACCTGATGATTGATAAAGCAAGTCAATCCGTCAAAACAATTCCTGAAGGCACGAGCCTCAGAATTCCTGTTTCAAAGGTATTTCCTGGACATACCCTGCAGGTTTCCCTGGATTTCTCATATACTTTAAATAAGGGTTCACATATCCGGACCGGTGCTATTGACAGCGCCAGTTTTTTTATTGCATATTTTTTTCCCAGGATCGCTGTATATGATGATATTGATGGTTGGAACAATTATCCCTATACTGGTTCCCAGGAGTTTTATAATGATTTCTGCCATTTTATGGTGGACATCACTGTTCCGGATAACTATGTAGTTTGGGCCACCGGAGATTTGAAAAACAAGGAGAATGTAATAAGTCAGAGGTATATCAATCGTATTACTGATGCAGAAAGTAAAAATGAGAAAGTCGCTATTATAGACAGTAGTGATTTGGCTGCCGGAAATATTACACTCCACAACCATACCAATACCTGGAAATTTGCAGCCGATAATGTGACAGATTTTGTTTTTGCTACAAGTAATCATTATTTATGGAATTCTTCCAGCATTGAAGTTGATCCCAAAACTAAACGGAGAACACGCGTAGACGCAGTTTTCAATCCCATGCACAAAGATTTTCGGGAGGTCATTGATTTTGCACGCAATACAATTGATCTGATGAGTTACCGTTTCCCGAAATGGCCGTATCCCTATCCGCACGAAACAGTTTTTGACGGACTGGATCAGATGGAATACCCAATGATGGTAAATGATAATCCCCTGGAAAACCGGGAGGAGTCAATTTTACTAACTGAACATGAGATCTTTCATACGATGTTCCCTTTTTATATGGGTACAAACGAAACCAAATACGGGTGGATGGATGAAGGTTGGGCTACAATAGGAGAATGGTTGTTATCGGGTATGATGGATTCATCAATAAAAGACAATTATGGAATGGAAAATTATAACAAATTTGCCGGAAGGGAGGTTGATGTTCCTATCATAACCCTTACCACCCAGCTCAGTGGCATCGCATCATTTTTGAATTCATATCCCAAACCTGCGCTCGGTTACTTATTTATAAAAGATATGCTGGGAGATGCTGCATTTTTTAAAGGCCTGCATTATTATATCAGTCATTGGAGCGGAAAACATCCTGCCCCCCTTGACTTTTTTTATTCCATGAATGCAGGTTCCGGGAAAAACCTGGACTGGTTTTGGAAGCGTTGGTTTTATGATGATGGATATCCTGATCTGGCTGTCGGACCCGTAGAGAAAAAAGGAAACGAATACCTGGTGACGGTTGAAAGTGTGGGTTCAAAACCAGTACCCGTTGACCTTACCATTTTTTTTCAGGACAATTCCATTCAAAAAATTCATCGCGATATTTCATGCTGGGAAAAGGGCGATCATCTTATCCGGTTAAGTTTTTCTTCTCCTAAAAAACCACTGAAGATGACCCTTGGAAGTCTATATGTACCGGATATTAACAAGAAAGATAATGAGTATATATGGAAGTGAAAGCAACCGTTATAAATTGAAACCAGTATCTTCATAAAGGCCGTCTGACACTATAATAAACAGAAATAAAAATATGAAAAATAGTCTTGTAGGGTTATTCCTGCTCTTTTCAGCACCGATTTTCGCACAATTAACGGTGACCGAACAATTTCAAAAGATTGTGACCGTGCAGCAGGCGCAGCAATATATTGATGCCAATGCACCATTAAAACCAGTCCTGCTCCATCTGGCTTCCTGGAAAGACTCAACCCTTATCGATAAAAGGTTACTACGCCAAAATAGAGGTGATATTTTTTCAGTCGGTTATGTTACATATAAGGTCCTTGAATATTCGGATACAGTTGACTACAGGGCAAGTTATATCTTCCTTGACGGATCAACTTTATCAGTGACCGAAGTCGACAGCCTTAGAAAAATAATCGTACAAAAAGCTTCTACAGGTACTACTTTTGATCAGCTGTCAGATCAATATACTATGGATGGTAATACGACACATGGAGATACCGGATGGTTTTTCGGGATTGAAATGATGCCTAAAGAATTCCAGGATGCAGTTGCTAAACATAAGACCGGCGAAATATTTTTTGTGGATGTATCGGAAAAGCAATGGCATTATATCGTTAAAAAGACCTATGATGACCGGGAAAAGAAAGAAATAACTGTATTGCGTTCTAATGGGCGGTAGCGCGAGTCGCTTTGGAAAGCCTGCAAAGGCCAATCATATAATGGCTCGGACCGGTATTATATTTCTGAATAATACAATTTGTAAAATCACAAAAGGCACTTTTTAATTGACCTGATTTATAGTAAGCCATTCCACGGTCATACAATATATCCCGGGTTGGAATATCTGTTTCAACCGATTCACTTTCAAAATTATCTTTGCTTAAATCAAGCAATGCCTGAATACTTGTCGTATCAGCTGAATTAAAACCTCCTTTTGTATCTATAGCCTTATCAAATAATGCTATAGCCTCATGATATTTTTGCTGACTATATTTGCAAATACCGGAGTAATAATAGGCAGCCGTATTATCCGGATATAGCTGTAATAATTTCATGTAAATACGTAGTGCAGAATCGTGCTGGTTCAGATTTTCAAGGCATTGCCCCAATTGAATGTAGGCATCTTTCAAAAATGGATTTTTCTGAATGGCTTTTTCAAATAACGAAATAGCTTCTTTAGCATTTCCCTCAGAACTAAGGTCCTGGCCTTCCGATAAATAATCTTCAGCTGATTTACACCCTGACATCAAAAATACACTTAGCAGGAAAAACATACAGCGTATAACCATCATAGAGAGTTCTGCCCGAAGGGAAAGCAAAACTCATGCCTTCATTTACTTATCCTCATATAATTATTTCCTGTATATAATAACTGTAGAATGCCACTCATTTTTATTATGGTGTAAAAATTACAGGGAAAAACTGTCCTTCCATTTTGCTGCCTTTCTTTATTGGAGGTACTCCTGTCAGCAATACTTCATCTGTATTGGATTCCGTACCGTCTGTAAATACATTCAAAACGAATGCACGCCTCGATTTTGAAGACTTGTTGGCATAAGATCCATGTACCATCAGAGGATGATGAAATGTTGCATATCCCTTTTTTAATTCAATGGGCACAGGTTTGAATTCAGCTTTCTGCTGTTCAGTAAGATACTTTAACAATCCTTTCATGTCTCCGGCTAAATCAGGTTTTTCTAGTAGTCCCCAACGGTGGCTTTTAGGAACGTAATAAAGGCATCCGTTTTCTGTCGTAGCATCATCTAATGCAATCCAACAGGTAAGGTGTTGCAGCGGAACAGTCCTTGTCCAATAAGAATAGTCCTGGTGCCAGGCTACCACACCACCATGAGATGCCGGCTTACAAAATAACTGATCATGCCAGAACCGTATCGCTTTATTACCCAGAATCTGGCAGGCAGCCATAGTAAATGCAGGATTCCATATAGTATCATGAAAGCTTCCGGAAATACGCCATGCTCCAAGGGCATGAAATAAAACTGCATCCGGATCGGATGATTCGTTGTTGTGAAATTCATAAAACAATTCATGTGCAGGATGTGCAGGGTCTGCAATATCAGCCAATTCGTTATTAAGCTTTTCCACCTGCCAATCTTCCAGCAATTTTAAATCGCTGATATAACCATATTCTCCAAAAAAATCCAACTGCTCTTTAGTCAATTTATATTGCTCCCATTCCTGCTTTGTATCAGGTAATTTAAACAGATTCGAAATGAGCTGGTGTTTTTCTGACAGATCATCCAATAAGTTGTTCATGTTCAAATTTTTTTATTTATTTTATTACTATTGTCTGATACCAAATCCAGAACGAGCGTTAGAATATGTCCATAAAGGCCATCCGTACGTTTGTAATAACTGTACCGAAACCAGATCGTGTCAAAATATAACTTTGATTTTTGCTTTGCAAGTACAGCTAATCTTGCATCAATACCTGTTTCATAACTATTGAATGATGAAAAGGCATAATTGGATGTGTAAAATGGCTGATCAGGATCCAGTTCAAAATATGGTTTAAAATATGCGCTCCCTTTTTGAGTATAGAATCTGAATGTGGGAGTCAGTGAAAACCTGGATGATATTTTTGCAGTAAGATCTACCTCCATGGTATGGGCCGTAATACCAAAATTATCATGATAGAAACGGTAATATAAACTCAGGATATAACGATCAAGAACAAATGAATTCAATTGAATGCCTAAAGGGATCAGCCATCTTTTATCAGGCAATTTCTCCACTCTTTCGGTACTGTCGGTAAAATAGACCCTGTGATATGGAGTTGATAAGAGTCCCTGCTGGTATGAAATGCCCGGAAAAAATGCAAGAATCATTTTCTCATTTATCGTACGGGTAAAACTCAGGCTGAGATTATAAGAATTGCGTTTGTAATTCGAAAACCATTCCTTGTATCTCAGTTCAGCAGGATATACCAGACGCAAAGGCCTTTCACCATTGAGAAGACCCCATCGCAGATCATCAAAAAAAGCCTGGAACTCTGCCGACAACTCACTAGATTTATCTTTGCTCACATAATCAATGGATAGTGCACCACCAAGGGAGCGGTAAGCTGACTCAATGGAGAAATAACCATTGCCCCCGATTATAATGTTTTGGTTCTTTTTCAATTTTGTATTATAACCCGGCATAATATAGCCTCTTTTGCTTATACGCGATGCGGAAGACATAACAAAATCGATATTATCCATCGACGCGGAAGTAATTACATCGATACCGGCATCAACCCAATAAGAACTTAAAGAATCTATCTGACGATTTATTATTACCTCCGGCTCATAAACAATAAGTTTTTCAGTTCCTAATCCACCGGTAATCGCTGAGTGATCACCGTTCCCAATGTATTGTGAATAAACAAATTCAATATTTGATTTGGATATCCTTTTTATCCCATAAGGATTCAACGTAACTTGTGAAACGCCATATAAAAAGGATGTCGTAAAAAGGCCAAAGCAGATATACTTCTTTTTCATTTTACGGCTTAATTGCATCCGCAGCCGCCGCTGCTTTTACCACGACCACCACCTGATGCACCTTCTTTGTAAGAATGCATATCCTGGGAAAGCTTATCAATATTTTTTTTATTGATTTGCATAGCATTATCATTCAAATATGCACGCTGGTATGGTTTCACAGTCCTGCAGGATCCAAATGATAGCAAAGCGATGGCAATAAGAATTCTCCAGTTAAGTCTCATCAGGCGGTTTTTTTAAAGAATCTTGCCCGTTCAATCTTGTTTGATAAAAGCATCTGATCCTGGTCATCTATAATTATACAATGGGTTTGCGGTAATTGATTGATTAAACGAAGTCCGCGATCTACACCCATAACCGTTACAGCCGTTGCCAGCCCATCACTCAGTTCTGCATGCGGACTTATGACTGAAACGCTTTTTATACCCTTAACCGGAAGGCCAGTCATGGGATTTATATTATGAGAATAGCGCACGCCATTCAATTCAAAATATTGCTCGTAATTACCGGACGTAGCAATAGAGAATCCATTTAATTGTAACCAAAGCAAAATTTCATCCGGCCTGTCGGGATTTGCAATTCCTGCATTCCAAAACCTGCCATCATGTTTGGTTCCCCATGCACAAAGATCACCGCTTGCATTAATAACACCTCCAGGCACTCCTTTTTCCTGCATCAGCCTCATGGTTTTATATGCTGCATATCCTTTACCGATTGCTCCAAAACCAATATGCATTCCCTTTCGTTCGAGATAAACTCTATTATCAGTCAATAATTTAATTTTTTTATACCCGGTTATTTCAAGACAATCCAGTATTTTACTTTGTGAAGGCAATTCAAACTCATCATTCCTGAAATTATATAGCTTCTTCAAAATGCCCGTAGTGACGTCAAAACATCCGTCAGTAAGTTTAGAAATCTGAACACAACGTTGTAACAATTCGTACGTTTCTTTACTTACCTGCACCGGACAAATTCCAGCATGTTTATTGATCAAAGCTGTTTCCGAACTTTCTTTGAATTCTGTCAACAAGTTTTCTATACGACTTACTTCTTCAATACAATCCTTCAATAAACCCTCACCGGCATCATTTGTTTCCGCTGTGACAATAAATTGAAAGGCAGATCCCATCAGCCTGATATCGGTAGTATATTCATTCATTTCCCTGATGATTTTATGGCGTTTTTTATCTCTTCAATAAAATGCCCGGAATCATAGTGAACATAATCCAGTGATGTTATAATTGATTTATCAGCATTCAGCAATAGCAGGTAAGGAAAAATACCGTCAGGGTTAAATTCTTCTGCCAGCCTTTCGTTCCATAAAATCTGTTCTTTGGAAAGTTTAATCTTTTGAGGGAAATCTGCTTCAATTAAAACCAGGTTTTGAGTGGCAAAATTTTTGAAAGCTGAATCTGAAATAATTTCCCTATTAAGTCTTTGGCAGGGCAGACACCAGTCTGATCCCGAAAAAATCAACAGCACATGCTTTTTACTTTGTAAGGCTACTTGAAAAGCCTGGTCTGGATTATTATACTCCTGACTGAAACAAATCCCCGGGGATGCTAAAAAGAGTAATCCTAATATAACGAATCTGAAAAGCTTCACGGGAAGAAATTATTAGTCTATCTTAAGTTAGTTATTCTTTTTTATTCAAAAAGAAGATGTTATCGAAATAAATAAAATTGAAGCTAAATTCGCGCCGAACTAATGGATTTGCTGTAGAAATAAGCAAATATTAGCGAAGTTCAGATAATTCATTAATTTCCTTTTTTGAATTCATATGAGAAAAATATTTAGTACGCTTTTCCTGACTGCCATCATAATGCATGTAAATGCGCAGTATAACGATTCCTTAACTGCGAGTGATTATGCGCATGCCGAGCGTTTCCTGAGATATAATACCCAGCCATATATCGATAATGGGGAAGTTAATCCCCTTTGGTTGCCTGGTGATAAATTCTGGTACAGGAACCTCAACCCAAAAGGAAGTGAAATTATTGTAGTAGATGCCATTCAGGGAACTATGACCCCTTCTGCCGGACAACAAAAAACCGGAGATGCCGTATTAAACCGCAGAGAGTTCAATAAAAAAGCATTGATTTCTCCCGACAGCAGCAAAGAAGCATTTATAAAAAATTACAATTTATGGGTGAAGGACCTGAAAACCGGAAAGACTTTACAGCTCACTACAGACGGGATTAAAAATTTTGGATATGCAACTGACAATGCCGGCTGGAAAAAAAGTGATAATCCAATTTTAAAATGGTCACCTGATTCAAAAAAAATAGCCACTTTCAAACAGGACGAACGCGCTGCCGGCGACATGTACCTGGTTACAACGAATGTGGGCCATCCGAAACTGGAATCATGGAAATATCCACTGCCAGGCGACACAAATATCATTACCATTCAACGCGTGATTATCAATGTGGATGAACCCAAAGTAATATTTATTAAAGCGGATCCTGATCCGCACAGAGCCAGTTTAAGTGATGACATTTCAAGTAGCGGAACCTTTGATGATGTTGCATGGAGCCCGGATGCTTCACAACTGGCTTTTGTTTCCACATCAAGAAATCATCAACAGGAAAAATTCAGGATAGCCGATGCAGCTACAGGGGTTGTCCGCGAAGTTTTTGATGAAACGGTTAAGACCCAGTATGAATCAGGACAGGGAACAATTAACTGGCGTTATCTGCCTTCATCAAAAGAAATTATTTGGTATTCTGAGAGAGATAACTGGGGACATCTTTATTTATATGATGCCCTGACAGGCAAATTAAAGAATCAGATCACAAAAGGAAACTGGGTCGTCACCCAGTTAATCAAAGTTGATGAAAAGAAACGTATACTGTATTTTCTCGCAGATGGCATGGAGCCTGGAAATCCCTATTTTACTTATTTATATAAAATCGGCTTCGACGGGAAAAATCTTAGTTTACTGACGCCGGATAAAGGCAATCATAGTATAAAATTGTTTCCGGATGAAAATTATTTTATTGATTATTATTCCCAACCCGATGTTCCCGGTATTAGTTTATTAAGAAATATCGATGGAAAACTTATTCTGACACTCGAAAAAACAGATATATCCAGACTTACTGCTACAGGTTGGAAGCCACCTGTTCCTTTCACTGTAAAGGCGCATGATGGTGTAACAGATTTATTCGGTTTGATGTACACACCGGTTACATTTGATTCTACGAAAAAATATCCCATTATTGATTATATCTACCCGGGACCCCAGGGCGGAAGTATCGGAAGCTGGTCATTTATAGCTTCAAGGGGAGATAATCAGTCACTGGCAGAACTGGGTTTTATTGTCGTACAGATAGAAGGAAGCAGTAATCCGCTTCGCTCGAAAAGTTTTCATGATATGAATTATGGGAATATGGCAGATAATACCTTACCTGACCAGGCAGCAGGTATTCGTGCGCTCGCCCTTCGGTTTAATTTCATGGACACGAACAGAATAGGCATTTGGGGTCATTCAGGCGGAGGCTTTGCTACTGCCTGCGCCATGTTTACATATCCTGATTTCTTTAAAGTTGGAATTTCCGAATCCGGCAATCATGATAATAGAAATTATGAAGATGACTGGGGTGAAAGATACAATGGTCTTTTGACCAAAGATGCGGGCGGTTCATCAAATTATGCAACGCAGGCAAATCAGTTGTATGCAAAAAATCTGAAAGGTAAATTGCTGCTGGCGCATGGATTTATGGATGATAATGTGCCTCCATCCAATACCCTGCTGGTTGTGGAAGCACTGGAAAAAGCAAATAAGGATTATGATCTGATTATATTCCCGAACAGCACCCATGGTTATGGTGCCTATTCTCTGTATATGATGAGACGGCGATGGGATTATTTTGTAAAATATCTTCTTGGAAAAATTCCTCCCAAAGAATATAAATTAGAAAGCAAACAGGATCCAAGAAATCCGGGATCTATGCAATAGAACAGGATAAAGCACGTGTAATATAAATTACCGGCGCAGCATTTCTTTTTTTGCAATATCCCTTGCTATTCTTTTCGCATCCAGGGCAATTTCCCGGATCTGACCTGTCGTACTGACCCAATATCCACAGAAATACAATCCATCTTTACCAAAATATTTTTGCTTACCTTTACTTACCAGCAAATCCTCAAACCGGCTCTTATCAACTTCAACTATTTCAGCAAAATCCCTGTAATATCCGGTCCCTGCAACGATAGCACCAAAATTTTCATTTTTCCCATCCTTGAAATGAATGGTATTCCCTTTGATATGATCAATATCACCAAAGATCTTTATATGACCTTTTCTTATATGCTGAATAGTGCCAATATCTAAAACCGGGGCATTCCCATCTTTGCTAATTTCTTCCAGTGCCCCATAGGTTCATAGTATCGTCCATGATCATTCAACTTATATTTATATTCAGGCTACCAAAGATTCAATCAGTTTTTGAAAATGTTATTTCTTAAAAAATTAAAAGAAGCCATTAAATACCTGTTTTCAAAAGACGCAATTTTAGATATTCCCCTCGACAAAATATTTAAAATGGTGGGTGAATCCAATATTAAAACCTTTGTTCAGATTGGTTCCAATGATGGATTAAAAAATGACCCTCTGCACGGTTATATCAGGAAAAACGGCTGGAAGGGAATCCTGGTTGAACCCGACAAGGCGAATTTTGTAAAACTCCTGAATAATTACAGTGGAGTGAATGGTCTCATTTTTGAAAATGTTGGTATAGGCCCGGAAAGAGGAGAAATGTTATTTTACAAATTAAAAGATATCGCAGTAAATGAACCCGGCTGGTATGATCAGGTTGGATCATTTGATAAGGGAACATTTATAAAAAACATTGAACATGGAAAGGATCTGGATAAAAGGATTATTACTGAATCTTTACTATTGATTACATTTTATGACCTGCTTCAAAAAAATAATTTCGGGAAAGTCGATCTGTTACATACGGATACAGAAGGATTCGATTTTAAAATTCTCAGATCAATCGATTTTTCAAAATATAATATAAGAATCGTTTTATTTGAAGGGGAATGGATGACCAGGTTTGAATTGAAAGAGATCATTCAATATTTAAGGAAATATAATTATCGCATTTTTCGTTGCGGAATTGATTATGCAGGTATAAAAATGTAGATCTTCCTTAACTGGTTTGATTGGAACGATATCCGGATTGTAAGGAAGAAGAAAAACCTCTTCTTAAAGCCGAGAGTAAATGCCGCCAATGATCTCCATTTATAAATGCCTTCCACAATCTATTGGCTGCCTGTGAATATTTTCTTTGCCTGATTCTCTTTACAGCTGCTTCTGTAAGTTCACCCGCCATTCGGCGGCGGGCGATCTTTGCAAGCTTTTTTTCCGGGCGTGTTCGGATGAAATATTCGTATACAGCTGCCGTCCGCTCATTGCCATACTCAAACGCATTTGTTGACCGGCCATAATGCTCCCTTACCCGAACTAAAATATCGGGAATTGCCAGAGCCTCTGCTCTCAAAGCTATCCTGATTACCAGTTCATAATCCTCCCGGTATAAGAGTTCTGCATCTTCATTAAATCCTCCGGCTTCTTCAAAAAGAAGCCGTTTCAGTATCAGGGTTCCAATATTTACTGAAGCTTCGTTAGTGAGCAATTCTTTAATTATCCATCCTGAAAGCGGGCGATATATTCCTAATTTGTTAGGGATCTTCTCCCTCTCGCTATTCATCAGTTCAAATCCTCCATATCCCCAGCTTTTCTCTTCTTTAAACAATGTTTGTAATTGAATCTCCAGTTTCCCGGGAACCCATAAATCGTCGGAATCCAGGAATGCTAGCCATTCTCCTGATCCTGCTTTTACGCCTGCATTGCGCAGGGATGCAATATTCCCGGAGTGCTTCATCCCGAGCAATTTGATTCGGCTATCATTCATGGAAATGATTGCCCCGGCCGTTCCATCCTCCGATCCATCATCCACGATAATTAATTCCCAATGATTATATGTTTGAGTAATTACAGATGCGATGGCCTGTTGAACAAAACCAAAACGATTGTAAGTTGGAATCACGATGGTAACAAGCGGTTGGTCTTCCTGTGATATTTCCAACTGTAAGTTTTACCCAATTTAAGATTTTTCTGAATAACAGATGATGTATTTGCAGGTGCTCGAAATAAAGTAAATTTATATTTACATTCCCATCCTTTTTTAGATTTATTGCATCTAAAAGTGGAAGTCGTCTTTTTGTTAATCTATTGAGTGCTGCCATAAATTAAATAATATGAAAAAAATATTCTTCCTCTCTTTGCTTTCTGTTCTTACTGCATGTGCCACAGTAAAACTTATTCCACCGGCACAATCGGATGTAGAAAGGGTTTCCTCTAAATATCCCGGTTATAGCCTGACTGATCTAAAATCAGGTCAGGCATTATTTGAACAAACCTGCAACAGGTGTCACCGGTTAAAAAATCCCGCATCCAGGGATGAAGATCAATGGAATAAAATAGTACCTAAAATGATCCAAAAACTGAATAAAAAAGAAGGTAATGTCGTAATAGATGATAAACAGGAACAATCGATTTTGCAATATCTGGTTACCATGAGCGGTGCTCCAAAACCTTCCAAATAATATCGGATCCCCGAGTGTTATTATTCCAGGTCCATCACCTGGGTAAATTTTAACATTTTCTCCAATTTTGCAGAACAGAATTAATATATCTAATCAAATATTTAAGATATCCGGACATAAGTAACTACCGGTAATCAATATCATTTGGACAAATAGAGCCAAAAACTTATATTGTAAGGATATACAGTTAGTTTTAGCTT
>Ga0206982_1015_pt1 | contig 63127 bp, 66 predicted proteins | sample Alteio_BWMinCont_18_FD_153493 | JGI IMG/M metagenome (GOLD analysis project Ga0206982, IMG submission 153493) | Enriched cells from forest soil in Barre Woods Harvard Forest LTER site, Petersham, Massachusetts, United States -... | ecosystem: Environmental > Terrestrial > Soil > Temperate forest >... | reverse complement strand
AGATTTCGATGAAAATCATCAGCTATGGCAATATCAGCGCCGCAGCAGATACACCGAATTTAACTTGGTTTATGACGCGGGCACGCGGTTTGGTCTTGAAACGAATGGTCGCATTGAATCCATATTGATGAGCCTGCCCCCAACAGCCAAATGGGTGTATGATTATAAACCCCAACCAGGCAGCGAAGAAGAAAAGACCATGTCTTTACTAAAAAAAGGAATTAACTGGGTTTAAAAATCGACTTATGTTAAAAAAATCGGGTCTTCTTTTTGCAGCTTTACTCCTGTGTTCGTTCTCTAAACCAGTAAGTCTTAAAGGCACCTGGGAGTTTGTGGGCGGTGTTTACAATGGTAAAAAAGAAGGAGCGCCAACTGAGTATGCTTTGCACCGCAAGTACAACGAGAATAGCTACGAAGCTTTTGCGGTTGAAAAAGGGTACGAGCCCGAAAAATTTGAAGCTGGTAACTATGTATTAAATGGCGATACCTGTGTTGATACAGAAACTTTTTGCAGCCAACCCTCAAAAATTACCAATATCCCCATCCATTATCTGTATACCATAAAACACGATACGCTGACTCTCAAAGGTACTTTACCCACTGGCATGCAGGTTGAAGAGTACTGGAAAAAAATAAAATAGCCTTATCCCCAAAAATACCTTGATGAAATAAAACACTGGTGGGTATAAAATACTTCATCATGTGGATAAAACCTCGATTGTTACTAAAAATCACATGGTAAAACCATTAATTTTCTTAACTTCGCAGGTCGTTTAAAAAACACTTTTTGAACGGGCAATTATAGAGAAGATTCTACAACGAAATAAAAATGGCCGAAGGAACAGACAACGATAATTCACAAAAAGAAGACAGAATAATTTCGATAAATATTGATGAAGAGATGCGTTCAGCTTACATTGATTATTCAATGTCGGTTATCGTGTCAAGAGCATTACCTGACGTTCGTGATGGTTTAAAACCGGTACACAGACGCGTTTTATACGGTATGCTTGATCTGGGCTTAAATAACAATAAACCCTATAAAAAATCAGCCCGTATAGTGGGTGAGGTGCTGGGTAAGTATCACCCGCACGGTGATAAATCTGTTTATGATGCAATGGTACGTATGGCACAGGATTGGAGCTTACGTTATCCATTTGTTGAAGGACAGGGTAACTACGGCTCAATTGACGGTGATGAACCTGCAGCAATGCGATATACTGAAGCGAGGCTTGAAAAGATAGCTGAAGAAATGCTTGCTGATATCAATAAAGATACTATTGATTTTCAATTAAACTTTGACGATTCATTACAGGAGCCAACAGTATTACCGGCAAAATTTCCCAACTTATTGGTAAATGGTGCATCGGGTATTGCGGTGGGTATGGCTACCAATATGGCCCCTCATAACTTAACGGAAGTAGTTAATGCAACCCTTGCATTAATTGATAACCGCCAGATTGAGGTTGCCGAATTGATGAAGTACATAAAAGGCCCGGATTTTCCAACAGGAGGTATTATTTATGGCTTTGAAGGTGCACGTGAGGCATTTGAGACTGGCCGCGGAAGAATTGTAATCAGATCAAGAGCTGAAATTGAAACTTATAATAACGATAGGGAGCGAATTATAGTAACCGAAGTTCCGTACCAGGTAAATAAATCATTAATGATTGAGCGTACTGCTGAATTGGTTAATGAAAAGAAACTGGAAGGCATTTCAGCCATAAGAGACGAATCAAATAGGTTGGGTATTCGTGTAGTTTATGAAATAAAACGCGATGCTAACGCTGCTATCGTTTTAAATAATCTTTACAAATACACATCGCTGCAAACCTCATTCAGCATCAATAACATTGCGCTGGTACATGGCAGGCCGATGCTGCTGAATCTTAGAGACCTGATTCACCATTTTGTTGAACACAGGCATGAGGTTGTTATCCGCCGTACGAAATTTGAGCTATCTGAAGCTCAGAAACGTGCCCACATCCTTGAAGGTTTGCTGATAGCCCTTGATCACCTGGATGAAGTTATCAGATTAATACGTGCTTCAAATACGCCGGACGATGCAAGGGAAGGTTTGATAACCCAGTTTGGTTTATCAGATATTCAGGCCCGTGCTATTCTGGATATGACGCTAAGAAGGTTAACAGGACTTGAGCGTGATAAGATTAAAGATGAGTATGAAGGCTTAATGAAACTAATTGATTACTTAACCTCTATTTTAGCAGATGAAGGTCTGAGAATGCAGATTATTAAAGATGAGTTAATAGAAATACGCGATAAATACGGCGATGAGCGCAAAACCGAAATGGTTCATTCATCTGCCGAAATGCAAACAGAAGATTTTATTGAGGATGAAGACGTTGTAATAACCATTTCGAGAGAAGGCTATATTAAGCGTACGCCATTAACAGAATACCGCAGGCAGGGTAGAGGCGGCAAAGGATCAATAGGTAGTAACAGTCGCGATTCTGACTTTATTGAGCATTTACTGGTTGCTTCTAACCATAATTACATGTTATTCTTTACCGAATCGGGACAATGTTTCTGGTTGAGAGTATTTGAAATTCCTGAAGGAACCAGGACATCTAAGGGTAGGGCGATTCAAAATATTATCAATATTCCGAAGGAAGAAAATATCAAAGCTTATATCAAGATAATCAATCTGAAGGACAAGGAATATCTTGAAAATAACTTTATTATTATGTGTACCAAAAAAGGTACCATCAAAAAAACCTCTCTCGAAGCATATTCACGTCCGCGTGCAAACGGTATCAATGCGATCAATATCAACGAAGGCGATTCATTGTTAGAAGCAAACTTAACCAGTGGCAGCAGCGAAATTGTGATGGCTTTAAAATCGGGTCGCGCTATTCGCTTTAATGAGGCTAATGTGCGTCCGATGGGTCGTACTGCAACCGGCGTGCGTGGTATTACGTTAGAGAATGAGAATGACGAAGTTGTAGGCATGATCAGTATTGATAACCCGGAAACAACCGTGTTGGTAGTTTCGGAAAAAGGTTATGGTAAACGTACTGATATTGATGACTACAGGGTAACCAATAGGGGCGGTAAAGGCGTTAAAACCTTAAATGTCACCGAAAAAACCGGAAAACTGGTTGCCATAAAAGGAGTTACCGATAATGAGGATCTGATGATTATCAATAAATCGGGCATTATTATCAGAATTGCGATCAGCGAGCTTAGAACCATGGGCAGAGCTACCCAGGGCGTAAGATTAATAACGCTGAAAGAGAATGATGAAATTGCATCAATAGCCAAAGTTGAGCACGACGAGGACGAAGATAAGGAGTTGGAAGAAGGCGGGGAAAATAATGGAACAGAGCCAACTGCCGACGATGCAGGCGAAATAAAAGAATAAACAGCATGCAAGGCCGTAAAATTGTAATTCCGGTTTTAATTCTTTTGTTCACCACATCTGCTGCCTTTTGTCAAACAGAGGCTTTAAAGAATGTGGTGAACAATCTTGCTTTTTATAAGCAAAAAAAGGATCTGAAATATTTAAGCAGCGCAAAAAAATCGGTAGACAGTTTATTTACTACGCGAGCTGATTCGTTGGATGTTGAAAAATTGGTTTACAGAGCCATTGTTAATTCGAGCATCCTTTATATCGATTCATTAAATAAACTTAAGCAACCTGATAAATTTTTTGCCCAAACAACTGATTTGGTTGACAAGTTATCTGGAAATAGGAAGATTTACAGGTATCAAACCGAAATGGATTATGTAAAGCGTTGCTTAACAAATGTTTATATCAGGAAAGCCTTTGCTTATGTAAATACATCTGACTTTATAAATGCGTTACAATTATTTACCGAGGCACAAAAATATTCGCCAGACTATAAACAATTAAAATCTTATATTGCTTACGCTAATAACAAGCTGGGTAATTTGCAAATTGCAGCAAAATATTATACAGATTTAATTAATACCGACAGCGTTAAAGCAGAATATGTAGAAGCGGCATCTAATATTTATAAATCAATAGGAGATACGGTAAGTGCGCTTCAAATAATTAAAAAAGGGCGCAAATTATTGCCAAACAATAAATCGTTGCTGGTTGATGAAGCAAATATTTATAATAACCGGAAAGATTATAAAGCATTAGAGCCATTATTACCGGCACTAATTGATATTAATACAAACAACGCCGACATTGCGTTTGTGGCGGCAAATTGTTACGATCACCTTAATCAATATGATAAGGCCGAATCGCTTTATTTGAGAGCTATTGAGTTAAACAGCTCGGCGTTCGATCCTGTATTTAATCTGGGATTGTTATATTTTAAGCAAAGTCTATCGAAAAGAGAAAAAGATAACCAGCAAAATGAAGCGCGGGCCGTACAATGGCTTGAAAAAGCCAATGAAATATCGCCCAACGATGTAAAATGCCTTGAGGTATTACAGTTGGTTTATAATCAAACCGGAAATCAAAACCAAGTAAACAAGATAAATAATAAACTAAAACAGTTAACCAATTAACAAATAATCATGAAAATCAAACTATTGATGGTGGGCCTTTTGGGCTTAATATCAGCAACAACGTTTGCACAAAAAGGCGAATTAAATAATGCCCAGGACTCATATAATCAATACCAGGTTTCCAGTGTTTCAACGGTTCCGGTAATTGTTGCAAAAGCTAAAGCAAGCCTTACAGATGCTAAAACATCTATTGACAAAGCTTCGGTTAACGCAAAAACTTCAGCGCTGCCGCTTACCGTTGCTTTAAAAGCCGCTATTTATTCGTCTCTTGCACTTACAGATTCTGTACAGACAAATTCGGCTGTGGAGTTCAATACTGCATCTGAAGCATTAAAACAAGCTAAAACCCTTGATACCAAAAACGAAAATGCAAAGCTGATTGAACACACCAACATCCAGCTTGCTCAATATTTATTAAACCAGGGGATAGCCAACTTCCAAAATAAAAAGTTTGATGATGCATACAAATCATTTGATAGTGCACGCCAGTTAATCCCAACTGATACTACTACCATTTTGAATACGGCAATAGCCGCCGTTAATGCAAAAAATTATAACGCGGCTATTACCAACTATAAAGATCTTTTAACCACCAATTATTCGGCAAAAAATAAAATATACAACGATTTGCCAAATATTTACCTGTATAATAAAGATACTACAGGAGCACTAAAGATAATTGATGAGGCCTTGGTTAAATATCCGGGAAATACTACTTTGCAAAGAGAAGAGATAGAAATAGCTTTGCAAACAGGCAAAACTGCTGATATAACCGGTAAACTTCAGGCAGCTATAGCGAATGACCCTAAAAATAAGGTTTTATATTACTATGCAGGTTTAACCTACATCCAGATCGGCGATGCAGCTAATGCAAGTTCAGCTAAGGCTAAAGATGATGCAACAAAAAAAGCTACTTATCAAACTGCATTAGATAACTATAATAAGGGGGTTGATTACTGCAAAAAAGCACTCGAAATTGACCCGGATTATTTTGAAGCAAATTTAAATTGCGGCTACGCACTAATCAGACCGGCAGTTGATTTGTATAATATTGCGAGAAATATACCTGTAAATAAAGAAAAAGAATATCAGGCAACAATTGCTAAATCAAATGCACAGTTTGATTTAGCGAAACCGTATCTTCAAAAAGCGGTCGATTTAAATCCTAAGTCTGTTGATGCTTTAACAAACTTGAGAAACTATTACAGAGGTAAAACAGATCCGGCACATGCTGCAGAAAATACTGCCAAGGCAAATGATCTTAAAAAACAAATAGATGCTCTGAACGCAGGGAACTAAAATATAGAAGAGGGACTTTATGTCCCTTTTTAAACAAACTACTACTTAACATAATGTTAATTATATGAATTAATAAGATAATTGAAAATACGTGTAATTGTCAGGTTCATTACATCTTTCCTTAAATTTTATAAGCCCGGCTAAAACATCGTTAACTTGGTATAATTAGTTTATAAAATTGTTATTATGGATTTAAAAATAAAAAACAAAACCGCATTGGTAACCGGATCTACAGCTGGTATTGGATATGCAATAGCAAAAGCACTGGCAAATGAAGGTGCAAAAGTAATTGTTAACGGCCGTACAGCCGGCCGTGTAAACAAGGCTGTAGAAAGTTTAAAAAAAGAAACAGGAAATTTGAATATCACCGGTTTGCCGGCAGATTTTTCGAACAAAGAACAAATACAACATTTAATTAACCAGTTACCGGAAGTTGATATATTGATTAATAATGTGGGCATTTTTGAGCCGAAGGCTTTTAACGATATTACTGACGAAGATTGGTTTAAATTTTATGAGGTAAATGTGTTGAGCGGTATCAGGCTATCAAGAGCTTATTTTGATAAAATGATCAGCAAAAATTGGGGCCGTATTATATTTATTTCGAGCGAATCGGCTATCCAGATTCCTGAGGAAATGATCCATTACGGAATGACCAAAACTGCGCAGATAGCGGTTGCACGCGGGCTTGCCGAACTTACAAAAGGAACTAATGTCACTGTAAATACGGTACTGCCGGGGCCTACTTTTTCTGAAGGCGTAGGTGGTTTTATCGAAAACCTGGCAAAAGATAAAGGCACAAGTACCGATGATGTTGAAAAACAGTTTTTTCAAACGATGCGGCCCACTTCGCTTTTAAAACGTTTTATTGAGCCTGATGAGATTGCCAGTTTAGTAGCATATTTATCAAGTGATTTATCTATAGCAACCAATGGAGCAACGGTTCGTGCAGATGGTGGCGTGGTTAAAAGCGTATTCTGAAAAAGCGTTGTCAAGAAATACAAAAATGATAATTAAAGTAAAATAGCCTGGTTAACCGGGCTATTTTACTTTAACGATTAATGTATCAGGCATTGAGCTAAATAATCACATCCGTACTATGTAAATTTTGCAGCACCTGTTATAACATTACATGATTTTTTCTGATATTTAGCCAATATGTTAGTATCCGAAGGTGTATTGAAATGGGCCATCAACCTCTACCCTCCTCTGTTTTTTCAGCGCATCCGGGTAATTAAATTTAATAGAGGGTTTATCGGCGCCAGCATAAAAATCAAAAAAAGCATTTTCAACACCAACTATCACGATTCCATTTTTGGCGGCACTATATTTTCAGCGGCCGATCCTTTTTACCCCGTTTTGTTTTACCAGGTTTTAATACGTAAGGGCTACAAGGTAAAAGCATGGTCGAGGTCGTCGGCTATCAGGTTTGTAAAGCCGGGTAAAACAAGTCTCTATTTTAAAGCAGCTATAACTGAAAATGATATAGCAGATTGCGAATATCATTTAAATACTGCGGGGAAGTATAGAAAATCATTTCCGGTTGACATATTTGATAAGAATGATAAATTATGCGCATCACTCATAAACGAAATATATGTACGTAATTTAAATTTTAATGATGGTAAAACTGATGACGCGTCTGTTGATGAATTATAAAAATCCAGTTTTATAAAATGCAGGCAATAATGAATGATGAGGTATATCAGAAAAAAGGTTTTCTGATATCTACAGATAAAAGTCTTTTAAATATTGAAGTGATTTACAAATACCTGAACGAAGATTCTTATTGGGCGCAAGGTATGCCTTTTGAGCGGTTAACAAGAGCTATTGAAAACTCACTTTGCTTTGGTGTTTATAGCCGGGAACAGTTGGCTGGCTTTGCAAGGGTAATCACCGATAAGGCCACCTTTGCTTACCTTTGCGACGTTTTTATATTGCCGGGTTACAGAGGCCAGGGTTTGTCGAAATGGTTGGTACAAACCATTGTGGAGTACCCGGAATTAAAGGGATTAAGAAGATTGTCTTTAGCCACTGCCGATGCTCATGGATTGTACAGCCAGTTTGGGTTTTCGCAAATAACAAAGCCTGAAAATTGGATGGAAATATTTACACCTTATCAACCTATAAAAAAAGAGGAAAAATAATCATGAATGTGAAAAGGCTGATTTTTGATGGTGAGGGAGTGTCTCTTGATTTCAAAAAAACCATTACCAGTTGCGAAAAAATTGCCCGCACTATGGTTTCATTTGCCAATAATAAAGGCGGCAAATTGTTAATTGGCGTGGCTGATGATGGTACAATAAAAGGGGTGAAATCAGAAGATGAGGAGCGTTATATGATCACCAAGGCGGCCCATCTTTTTGCCCGTCCGGCCCTTGATCCAAGCTTTGAAGAGGTTTATGTTGATGAAAAACTGGTGTTGGTGGTTGAGATACCCGAAAGTAATTTAAAGCCTCATTATGCCCTTGCCGAAGATGGAAAATGGTGGGTGTATGTAAGGGTAAGAGATAAAAGTGTATTGGCCAGTAAAATTGTAGTTGATGTTTTAAAAAGATCGGCATCAAACCAGGGTGTATTAATTGAATATTCATCCATGGAAAAGACACTGCTGGAGTACCTTGACCAATCAATAAGGATAACCATCAAAGAGTGCTGTGAGCTGCTTAAAATAAGCCGTAAGCGCGCCCAACAGCTGTTAGTTGATCTTATCCTTTCAGGCATCATTCGTATTAATACTACGGAGAAAGAAGAGTTTTATACAGCAACGGTTCGTTAAAGTAAAGTTTATTGAATTGCCGGAATGATATAATGAATAAACAATGCCTGCGAATCATTCCTTAATGTTTTATTGTAATTGCCAGCGGTTATTATAACTATCATATGGTAGGGGTTTAATATAAAGATGCGCTGACCGCCATTACCTTTTGCGGCTACCGCTTCCAATTCTTTTCCTTTTATATGTACTTTATCTACCCAGAATTGATATCCGTATCCTCCCGGACCTTCTTCGGCAGGTCTTTTAATAGCATTCACACAAGTGGAATCAACCCATTTTGAGGGTAAAATTTGTCTTTTTTGAGCCATGCCATGATGAGAATATAGCATCGCAAATTTTAACAGGTCCCTGGATCGTAAACGCAATCCGGATGCTGCCGCCGGATCTCCCCCATCCATTTTTACCCACTCATGATTACTAATTTGTAAAGGGACAAACAAATTTTTAGTGGCAAACTCGTCAATATCTTTGCCGCTTACTTTTTTTATAACAGCCGCAAGTAATTGAGTGCCGCCGCTGTCGTAATTCCAGGTGGTGCCGGGAGCAGCGGCGATGGGTCTGCTCAAAATAAAAGCAATCGGATTGCTGCTTCGTTCCATAATTGCTTCACAATTTTTTGAATCGTCTTTATTCTCTTCATCCCAATTTAAACCAGAGCTCATGGTTAACAGATGGCGGATAGTGATGCTTTTTTTCTCGGCGGTATTGTACTTGCTGTATTCGGGGAAGAAAGAAAATACAGGTTGATCGATATCGGTGATCAGATGCTGGCTAATAGCTATGCCAATACAAGCCGAGACCACACTTTTTGAGATGCTTCTTACATCATGCAAATCGTTAACTGAGTGCTTTATATTCCCCAGTTTTTGACCCCAAACTTGGTCATTCCCTGAAAAATATTGTTCGTAAACCAATTTATCATCCTTTTCAATAAGCAGGCTATGGATGTTAGGGATACTGTCGGCCAGAATAAGCCTTGTGAGGGCATTTATTCTCTGCGTATCCAATCCCGAATTATTTAAAGTGCCTGTCGGGATGCTATCATTTAACTGTGGTGGTTTTGAATAAGGGTAACCAATATCCCGCTTACTATTAAAGCTGAGCAATATCGATACCAACGATGCGCAAAACACCGGCTTAAGTAACTGCATCGTCTTAATGATCTTCATATTATGTTGAATGGATTGGTTTAATTGAGGATGAATTATTGTTGGATAGGACATTGAAGAAAACCGGATGTTGCACAGATTTAAAAAAGATAGAATGTTTAGCAAACATCAAATTTTTAATAACTTTTAAACCAATGGGGAATAAATCAGCTTTATTTGGTATTTTAGTTTTTTAATCCCCCTCTTCTTTATAAACTTAATTAGCAACGCTATTGGTGCGTACTGCCATATAGAAGTACATTTTCAGAAACTTTATTAATCATCATAATTGAAAAACAAATGAGCAAAATTACAGTAAAAGACGGAACCGAAATTTATTACAAAGACTGGGGAACCGGACAACCACTTTTTTTTCATCACGGCTGGCCTTTGTCAGGTGATGACTGGGATGCACAGATGATGTTTTTTCTTGCACAGGGATACAGAGTTATTGCCCATGACCGCCGTGGACACGGAAGATCTACCCAAGCTTCCGGCGGCCATGATATGGACACCTATGCAGCCGATGTTGCAGCGCTTACCGAGGCACTTGATTTGAAAAATGCTATACACATCGGTCATTCCACAGGTGGTGGCGAAGCTATCCATTATGCCGCAAAATTTGGAAAAAGCCGTGTATCCAAAGTTGTGCTAATTAGTGCCGTTACGCCGCTTATGGTACAAACTGAAAGCAATCCGGATGGTGTTCCGATGTCTGTGTTTGATGAAATACGTGAAGGTACTGCTTTTAACAGAGCGCAATATTTTGAGGATTTTACCATTCCATTTTACGGATATAACCGTGAGGGTGCAAAAATATCTCAGGGAATCAGAGACAACTGGTGGCGTCAGGGAATGATGGGCGGAGTAAAAGCTCATGTGGAAGGCATTAAGGCCTTTTCAGAAACGGATTTTACCGAAGATTTAAAAAGCGTAGATTTCCCCGTATTGGTTTTGCATGGCGAAGACGACCAGATTGTCCCCTTTCCAATTTCGGGAGCAAAAGCAGTTAAGCTTTTGAAAAACGGGAAATTGATCTCCTATCCGGGTTTCCCCCACGGAATGCCGGCAACAGAAGCTGCAACTATCAACAGGGATCTTTTAGCCTTTATCAAATCATAATTCAGTCTGCATTTCAGATTAAAGCAAAAGCCCTGGAAGTGCAACTTTCAGGGCTTTGTTGCTTTTAAAGCATCGGCTATACGAATTGAAATATTAATTTTAGGTCACGATAGTTTTGATTACTAACTTCGGTGCCTCAAATCCACATCATTCTCAATGAAATCCATCTACCTAAAATATAAAAGTCATTATTTTGATAACCTGAACCTGGCTATTCCGGTTGTTATATCTCAACTGGGGCATACACTGGTGCAAACTTCTGATACCATTATAGTAGGCCATTTTGCTGGCACGGTATCGTTAGCTGCGGTATCATTAGCCAATAGCATTTTTGTTATTTTACTGGTTATCGGCATTGGCGTGTCTTATGGCATAACGCCTTTAATAGCCCAGCACAACGGCCGTGATAATTATGCTGAATGTGGTCAGCTATTATCAAATAGTTTATTTATAAACGTACTTACGGGGGTAATACTTTTTACCGTTACTATGGTCGGCTCCATATTGTTGCTAAACCATTTGGATCAAACCCCGGCAGTTGTTAGCCAGGCAAAGCCGTTTTTGTTCTTGTTGGGTTTATCTATTATACCCATGCTTATTTTTAACACCTTTAAGCAATTTGCCGAAGGCCTCGGCTTTACTAAACAGGCTATGCTTATTTCCATTTGGGGTAACGTACTTAACATTTGTGTAGGCGTAGTTTTTGTAAAAGGCATGTTTGGCATTAGCCCTATGGGTGTTAAAGGGGTTGGCTACAGTACACTTATCGATCGTTGTTTAATGGCATTGGTAATGTCGATGTATGTTTTCAAATCGGCCAATTTCAAAAAGTATTTAAAAGGGTTTTACGTTACCAATATCAGCCGTGAACGCTGTTTGCAAATTTTGCGTATCGGCGCGCCGGTGGCTATGCAATATGCTTTTGAGATTAGCGCATTCAGCGCGGCAGCTATTATCATTGGTACTATTGGTTATCATGAGCAGGCTGCGCACCAGGTAGCCATTAACCTGGCTTCAATAACTTATATGATGGCAAGCGGCTTATCTGCTGCGGCGGCAATAAAATCGGGTAACTATTTTGGCGTCAGCGATCATCAGAAGTTGAGGTATTCGGCTATATCCAGTTATCACATTGTTATAGCCTTTATGTGTTGTACCGCAATTATCTTTATGCTGTTTAACAAAGCCCTTCCATGGATTTACACTTCTGATACCATAGTAATAAGCATTGCTGCACAGCTACTTATCATAGCGGCGCTGTTTCAATTGTTCGACGGTACGCAGGTTGTTGGCCTGGGCATACTGCGCGGTATGGGCGATGTAAATATTCCTACATTAATTACTTTTCTGGCTTATTGGGTGGTAGGCCTGCCGGTGGGATATGTATTGGGCCTCATCCTGCATCTGGGCGTTAAGGGCGTATGGTATGGGCTGGTTTTAGGTTTGATGGTTTCTTCCATTCTGCTGTTCTTCCGATTCCAGTTTATCAGCAAACGGAATGAAGATAAAACGGTGATGATACCCGCACAAGATTAAAAGTATAATTCATTTGCCAACCGGTAGGTGTTGCAATGAGCATCAACAATATCCCTGATATTGGGCGAGTAGCCCCCTCCCATGCTCACCTGCAACGGAATGCTGTGTTTGATGCACTGTTCAAAAACAAAACGATCGCGCTCTTTGCATCCGGTTTTGCTTAAAGCCATCTTGCCCAGCTTGTCTGTTGCCAATACATCAACTCCCGACAGGTAAAATATAAAATCGGGCTTTTGTTGTTCAATCAACGCGGGCAGCGTTTGTTCCAATAGTTGCAAATATTGTTCATCACCAGTGCCATCGGGTAAGGCAATGTCCAGGTCCGATTTTTCTTTACGGAACGGGAAGTTATTTGCGCCATGCACCGAAAAAGTAAACACCCTCTGCTCCTCTTTAAAAATATCGGCCGTGCCATTTCCCTGGTGAACATCTAAATCAATGATTAAGATGGATGATGCTAATTTATTGTTTAATAAATAATTAGCTGCAATTGCCTGATCATTTAACAGGCAAAACCCTTCGCCCCAATTACTGCCGGCGTGATGTGTGCCACCTGCAACGTTAAAGGCTACACCGTGGTCAAAAGCGTAATGACAGGCTTCAATAGTTCCCCCTGCAATGCGTACTTCGCGCTCAACCAATTGAGCTGATAAGGGGAAACCCGTACGCCGCTGCTCCTTCGCTGGCAAAGTTAAATCCCTTAATTGCTCCCAATAGCTTTTTTCATGTGTCCGGCAGATCACTTCTTCGGATGGTACTGATGGCGCGAATAAATTATCCATACTGATTAGCCCCTCGTGAAGTAATTGTGCAGGTATTAATTCGTACTTCAGCATGGGGAAACGATGTCCTTCAGGCAGTGGATGTATGTATATCGGGTCGAAAGCGATTTTGAGCATAGATTTGTTTTATCAGCCTGTAAAGTTGGTAAGAAAAATTAAAATGGATATCATCATGAGCGCTTGACTTGATTAGAGGCGCTGTAATCGATTTTTATTTGCAGAACGATTTGTAGTGCGGTTGTATGGTTGAAACTCGTTCTGAGTAATTAAAATGCCTGTACAGATGAGATTCTATCCGACCAGACGTCTTTGAAATTCATGATTTGAATTTTAAAAACGTTAATGCAGAAATGTGATACAAAGGTTTGAGCTTTTAAAATTACTGTCGGTATTACTTCAATTAAATAAATATAAATATATGTAAAATAGTAATTTATGTATTTTAATTATATAGCTTGTTGACTAATTTAAGAAGACTAACTAAAATCAAGGATGAGCCTCCATGCCAAATAATGCCACGTTGAAAAAAAGATCGGCGTGATCTGTGATTTAAGAACGAAAGCTCAGACATGCCCGGCTACGCAAAGTCGCCTGGTGTAATTTAAGGCCCGTAGATTAATTTTCCTCCAGTGAGCGGGCCAGAATAGATGCCGCGCTAAAAACCTGTTTAAAACTGTTGTAAAGCGGCACAGGGCTTAAACGAATTACGTTGGGCTCGCGCCAGTCGCCTATCACACCTTTGCTGGTCAAAAAATCAAAGGTTTTACGGGCGTTATTTTTGCAGACTATTGAAAGCTGGCAACCGCGTTCGCTTTTATTTTTAGGAGTGATGATCTTAAAAACCTCCTCACCCTTACTCCTGTTAATTTCTTCTATCAGAAACTCGAGATAACCGGTTAATAGTTCGCTCTTTATGCGTAGAGGCTTTAATCCGCCAGCCTGCTGAAAGATATCGAGTGCGGCCTTGTGCAGGGTCAGCAACATAACCGGGCTGGTACTGAGTTGCCATCCTGCCGCACCCATCTCCGGCTCAAAATCATGCGTCATCAAAAAGCGTTTATCCTCGCGGTAGCCCCACCAGCCCTCAAAACGACTAAGCGATTTATCATCGAAATGCTGTTCGTGAACAAAAATCCCGCTTATACCGCCCGGGCCGGAGTTCATGTACTTGTATGAGCACCAGGCCGCAAAGTCAACGTCCCAGTCATGCAGTTTCAGTAAAACGTTCCCTGCTGCATGCGCCAGATCAAAACCTGCAAAGGCACCAACCTGGTGAGCCGTTTGTGTAATTGCTTCAATATCATAAAATTGTCCGGTAAAGTAATTTACGCCGCCAAATAGCACTAATGCCAGTTCATCGGCGTGGTCATTTATCGTTTTCAGGATATCTTCAGTTCGTAAAATCAACTCGCCTTCGCGTGGGAAAACTTCAATAATGGCCTCTTTCGGATCATAACCATGAAACCTGGCCTGACTGGCAAAAGCATATTGGTCAGAAGGGAAAGCGCCGCCTTCCATAATGATTTTGTATCTTTTACTTGTTGGTTTATAGAAACTTACCATCAGTAAATGAAGGTTTACTGTCAGCGAATTCATTATGGTAATTTCTTCCTTCTTTGCTCCAAGCAGGTCGGCAAGTGTTCCTATTAGCTTTTTGTGGTAGCCCAGCCAGGGATCATCACCCTCAAAAAAACCTTCAATACCCAGGTTCTTCCAATTGGCAAACTGATCAAGTACATATTGCTGCGCAGTGGCCGGCTGAAGGCCCAATGAATTTCCGCAAAGGTAAATGACGTCTTTTCCATTATGCTGCGGCACCAGAAACTGTTTGCCAAAGTCTTTTAACTCATCCTGTTCATCAAGTGTTGCAGCAAATGCTAAATTGTTCTGGTAGTTCATGCGTTGGGTTTATAAAATTGATGGGGCAAAATTAATTAAATTAACTAATTGAAATGATTCGGTATATGTATTTGATAATCAATTGTTAGCGATGGGATTTTAAACCCGTCGCTATGATTACGATTGAATTTATTTATTTGGCTTGCTTACGTAAGCATTCCCTTTCACATAGAAGCGATAAGGTAAAAGCGCATCCTCAGCGGCATAAGATACGCCAATACGCGGAACGGCAGCAATTGCGGAGTCGGGAAACGACAAGCCGCGATCTTCAATCCAAATGGTATCGCTTTGCAGGCTTAATGCATTTATTTTGCGAGATATGCCCAATGCTTTAGCAACAGAGCCGGGTCCTGCGGTAATATTAGGTTTTACCACCGGCATATTACGACGAAGCTGCATCAGCTCTAATCCTTCAGTTGGATTAATGGCTCTTATCAGGATGGCATGCGGCGTTCCTTCAACCGAAGTAACGATATTAAACATCTCGTGAATACCATAGCACAGGTAAACATAACTAATGCCGCCCTGGCTAAACATAGTTTGCGTGCGGGGTGTCTGTTTGTTACCGAAAGCATGTGAAGCTTTGTCAATAACACCGTTATATGCTTCTGTTTCAACTATATATCCGCCTGTTGTTATACCGTCAATACAGGTAAATAAGTATTTGCCAAGCAAATCTCTGCTAATGGCAACTACATCGTTGCCCTGGTAATAGCTTTCAGGTAGTTTCATTTCTTTAGTATTCGCTTCAGTATTTTGTTCACCTCTTTGGCCATTTCAAATATCATAATGTGCGTTCCGCCTTTTATAATAATGGCATCTTTAATCTTTTGGTATGGAAATATCAAGTCTTTGTCGCCGGTAATATGAACCACATTTGGCGGAATAACTTTATTATCCCATTTTAGAATAGCACCCATGGCCCACTTTAAAAATATGGGCGACGAAGTTTTAAGCATATCTCTGAATAGCCAGCTGTCGGCCTCGTTCATATGACCAAAAAAGGGTTTGATTAAAAACTCCATCCCGGTAAATGCTTTTCCAGGGATGATTTTGTAGATGGGGACTGCCCGGAAAAATTTAAAATACCGGGGTGCCTCTTCAATGGTCTTAACACTCGAGATGAGAATTACTTTTTCAACCGGTATCAGTTTGGCTATTTCAATGGCCAGCATGCCACCCATTGAATTGCCTATTACAATTGATTTTGGCTTTATATCGTATTGTAAAACAAGCTTTTGTGCGTATGTTGATAAAGTGTCGGTTGTGTTTGGTTGTATCCAATCAACGCAGGTTACGTCGTGATTGTTTAAGTCGATATTGTTATATACCCGGGTATCGGCTCCTAGTCCGGGTATTAAAAATATCCTGCTCATTTAAAAGTTAACCAGCTTCACTATGGCTTCCAGGTAATGGGCGTCTGTTTCATCGAATTGATCTAACTCTTCGCTGTCAACATCTAAAACAGCCATTACTTTATCATTCTTAAAGAGAGGTATCACTATTTCAGATTTAGAAAGTGAACTACAGGCAATGTGCCCCGGAAACTGTTCCACATCTGCAACAACTAATGTTTTTTGCTGTAGCCATGCTGCGCCGCAAACACCTTTACCCAAACCAATACGTGTACAAGCCACCGGACCCTGGAAGGGCCCTAAAACCAGTTCATCATTTTTTACCAGGTAAAATCCAACCCAAAACCATTTGAATTGTTCTTTTAAAGCAGCGCAGATATTGGCAAGATTTGCCACTAAATCAGGCTCGCCATAAAGCAAAGCCTCAATCTGGGGTATTAATGATTGATATTGTTCCGCTTTATCGGTTGATGTTGTTATGTTTAAATCTTCAGCCATGGTACAAAAATAACATTGCGATGTTAAAAGTAATTAAGATGAATCTCATATTTAATCTTTTATTTAGCATTCCTTTTACTACAATCCTTCTGTCATCCATAACCGCGTTCAGCATGGCAGGGAAAGTAAATATTAAAATTTCAATAACATGAGAATCATTGCCGAATTGCCGCACCCGGAATTTAAGATATCTATCCTCAATATGAACCATAAATTTATTGTGAAGATGGAGCAGGGAAACCTTGAACAGACTTACAAAATTGCCGAAGCAGATTTATTGGATGGCGTCAACAGCGTATTTGGATTATTGGACGAAGAGTTTCTGAAGGTAGTTTTGGCCCGCTTCCACGAGATGCGTAAGGATTTTAAGGAAAGTTACGATAGATATAACTATTAGTTTTTTGTTTAATATGTAATTATCTGAAAATTAGATACTTATATTGTTAATTTATATTAAACCAAATTTAATTTGGTGAGTTTTATTGAAATCAGTTGAAGAAATAATTAAAGTGAATAAATGGTCTATTTAGATTTAATTGTTAAAATTCTGATAAATAGTTAGTTATAAAATATACAAAATAATATTTGGTGAAGGATATGAAAGATTTTAAGGTAAAAAAGGTTGAAAAATCACTCGAAAAGGAACTTCAACACAAAATTGATTTTAAAACAAAACCGATTGGTTCATTGGGTAAACTGGAAGACCTCGCTTTACAGATCGGGCTGATTCAGGAAACTTTAAGTCCGAAGATTAAGTCTCCTACCGTGGTAGTTTTTGCAGGCGACCATGGAATTGCCAATGATGGTGTTAGCCCCTATCCGCAGGAAGTAACTTACCAAATGGTGATGAACTTTTTAAATGAGGGTGCGGGCATCAATGTGTTTGCCAAACAAAACGGTATGGCCCTTAAAGTAGTAGATGCCGGGGTTAATCATAATTTTGAAAGTACTGATCATTTACTTCATTACAAGGTAAACAAAGGCACCCGCAGTTTTTTAAACAATACCGCCATGGACCGGATAGAATTGAGTGAATGTTTTATCAAAGGGTCGGCCATTGTTAATGATCTTTTTGAAAAAGGATGCAATTGTATTGGCTTTGGCGAAATGGGTATTGGCAATACTTCATCGGCTGCCATGTTGATGCACTACTTTACCAATACAGATCTGCATGATTGTATTGGCCGGGGCACGGGTTTGGATAATAAAGGCCTCAAAAAAAAGACCAGCATTTTAGAAGCCGCCATTGAGTTTCATGGCGAAATAAACGATTGGGAAAAAATCATGTCGACTTTTTCCGGTTTCGAGGTTGCCATGATGACCGGCGCTATGTTGCAGGCTGCTGAAAATAAAATGGTTATTTTGCTGGATGGTTTTATCGCCAGTACTGCTTACCTGGCTGCTTACAAACTTTATCCTGAAATTAAAGATTATGTAATAGCCTGCCATTTATCTGATGAAAAAGGCCATAAACTATTATTGGAATATTTGGGATTATCGCCCCTGTTAAATTTAGGTATGCGATTGGGCGAAGGCACAGGTATGGCCATCGCTTTCCCTATAGTAAATGCATCAGTTAACTTTTTAAATGAAATGGCCAGTTTTGAATCAGCCGGCGTAAGTAATAAGGAATGAAAAAGGAGATCCGTATTTTTTTTACTGCATTAATGTTTTTTACCCGGATTCCCTGTCCAAAATGGGTTGATCATTCTGAAGAATATCTAAACAAATCATCACGGTATTTTCCGGTTGTCGGTATTTTGGTTGGATCGATAAGCGCTTTGTTTTTTTACGGATTTCAGTTTATTCTACCCAAAGAAATTGCCTTGCTATTAAGTATGGTTGCATCGGTACTAACAACCGGGGCTTTTCATGAGGATGGCTTTGCCGATGTATGTGATGGCTTCGGCGGCGGCTGGACTAAGGAACAAATCCTGCTGATAATGAAAGATTCGCGCCTGGGGACTTATGGTGTTATAGGTATTGGATTGATGTTATTGTTAAAGTGGACAAGCCTAAATTCCTTACCGACGGAACTTGTGGTAATAGCCTTAATAGCTGGACATGCAATAAGTCGTTTAAACGCCGTTTCGTTAATTTTTACGGATGAATATGCCCGCGAAGATGATACCAGCAAAACCAAGCCACTTGCCACTAAAATGAGTACAGGCGGATTGATATTTGCCGTCATCACCGGTCTTGCTCCCTTGTTGTTGTTTGCCAATCTTTACGTTTGGATCACCTTGTTACCTTTGCTGTTTGTGCGATGGTATTTTTCAAGATATTTTAAAAAGTGGATCGGCGGCTACACCGGCGATTGTTTAGGCGCGGTGCAACAGGTTTCCGAGGTGGTATTTTATCTTTCCCTACTAGTCATATTCAAATACGTTAAATAATGGAAATTTATCTGATCAGGCATACTGCAGTGTACAATCCCGGTAAACTTTGTTACGGGCAATCAGAAATTGAATTAAAAGCCGATTGGCAGATATCATTTAATAACCTTAAAAAAGAGCTGGGAAAAGAAACGGGTGATGCCGTGTTTTATTCTAGCCCATTTGAGCGTTGTACCCAATTAGCGCAGTTCTTATCGGTCGATAAATATGCGGTTGATAACAGGCTATCGGAAATGCATTTTGGCGACTGGGAGCAAAAAGCATGGACTGAAATTGACCAGGCCGTTTTAAATTTATGGATGGCCGACTATGTGAACTTCCGCGTGCCAGGCGGTGAGAATTTTGTTAATCTGTATGACCGCTGTGCCCAATTTTGGGATGATTTGCAATTACAAACACAGCCTAAAAGCTATATTCTTAGCCATGCCGGTGTGATCCGCTCACTGCTTGCCTACGTTTTGAAAATTCCGCTCGATAAAGTTTTTCAATTGGATGTTGATTATGGAGCCATCACAAAAATTACTACCAGCGGCAAAAATAGCCAATATCAACAAGTGAATTATGTTAATTATCGGGCAGCAGATCACAATACCAAAAACCGGATATTGTAGTAACCGGGTTTGATGAAAAACAGGTATCATCCGTGCTTTTGGGCGCAGCATATTGCTTAAATACCTTTTCGCCTGTTTTATAATTTATTGGGTTGTTGAATATCGGCCCTTTAAAAACAAAAGTATGGAACTCGCCATTTTCACCGCAAACATCCACATCTGCGGGTAGTTCACTGATTAGTTCGGGGCTAATTTCCCGACCAACAAAATTTTCAAGGCGGGCCTGGGTGCAGGCAATTACCGTTCCGAAGCCCAGAGCTAAAAACTCATTGATCAGTTCGCGAGAGTCGCGTTTCCAGAGCGGGTAAATACCGGTCATCCCAATTTCAGTAAGCCGTTCATCACGGTATTTTTTCAGATCCTCCAAAAAAATATCACCGAAAATAGAATGAGTAATCCCCTCTCCTTTTAATTTTTGCAGATGCATACTCATAGTATCATCATACTCCTTCATACCAGGCATTTCCGGCAGCCTGATTTCATATAATGGAATGCCGATATTTTCAGCCTGCATAACCAATAATTCTTCCCTTACGCCATGCATGGAAATGCGGTTAAGGGCGTCGTTAACCGTTGTAACCAAATATTTAATTTCAATATCAGGATTCTGTAAACAATGGTATAGCGCCAATGCACTATCTTTTCCACCGCTCCAGTTAAATATGCATTGTAGTTTTTGAGGCATGTTAATGTATTGTGATGTTGCTTTTAATAGGTTTCGTTGAAAATCAGATCGGCCACTTTTTTGCGGTTTTCCCACTTTAAAAGCTCCAATTCCGGTTGTGGTAAAAAGCCATTGGTATAACCCAGGCAAAAGTAGCCCACCAGTTTATTGCCATCAGGGGCTTTAAGTATCTGCTTAACCTTTTCGGGGTCAATAATGCTTACCCAACCCATGCCAATGTTTAATGCCCGCGCCATCAGCCACATGTTCTGAATGGCGCATACTACACTATACAGGCCTACTTCGGTCATTGTTGTTTGCCCCAGCACAGGTTTATCGGAATCTGTATAAAAAATGGCAATATTTAAGGGTGCTTCAAAAATGCCTTCCAGCTTCAGTCGGTTATATTCCTTTTGTTTCTCGTCTTTAAAAAGTGCAGATGCTTTGGTATTTTCCTGGTTAAAAGTAGCCTTTATCTGCTCTTTTATCTCCTTACTTTTGATAATTACAAATTGCCATGGTTGCGAAAAGCCAACCGACGGCGCATTTACTGCTGCCTGTAATATCTGATTGATCTTCTCTTCTTCCACAGGCTGGTTGGTGAAACGGTTTCCCCTTACATCCCTCCTGTTCATGATTATCTCTAACAGTAGATCGGCTTCGTGCTGCAAAAACAGCCGGTTTTCAGTTTCTTCCATTTTATCAGGCATTTAATAGTTCGTCAATCAGTTTGGGAACGCCAACGGTTGCTTTTTCTTCAATTTTCACTACCCCGGTTAGGTTATAAACGGTTGGTATTTTAGGGTCGATGATATACTTAGGTATTTCCGGTCGCGCATAGCCAACTAAACCCGCCGCCGGGTAAACGGCCAGCGATGAGCCTATCAGCATAAAAATATGTGCTTTACGGCAAATGTTCATGGCGTTGCCAATCATCGGCACATCTTCGCCAAACCAAACCACATGCGGGCGTAATGGCGAACCTAATTCACACTTTTCATCCATGCCAATTTCCCAACCGCTTATCGGGTAAGTTAGATTTGGATTTTTGCTGGATTGTGATTTGGTGATCACACCATGCAAGTGCACCACTTCGGTTGAACCGGCACGCTCATGCAGATCGTCAATATTTTGGGTGATGATAGTTACCCGGTATTTTTCTTCCAGTTTAGCTAAAGCCAGATGCGCCGCGTTGGGCTGTGCTTCCAATACAGATTTTCGCCTTTCATTATAGAACTGTTGCACCAATACCGGGTTACGGTGCCATGCCTCGGGTGTCGCAACATCCTCAATATTATAGCCTTCCCACAAGCCATCACTGTCGCGAAAGGTTTTAAGGCCACTTTCGGCGCTTATGCCGGCCCCGGTAAGAATAACTACGTGTTTCATTGCTTTAAGTTTAAAGGTAGTCCTGATACCATAAAAATAGCTCTATCTGCCTTTGCTGCAATGTGTTGGTTGATCCAGCCCTGTAGATCAGCAAATTTTCGACCTATTTCGGTATCAGCGTGCATGCCCATACCAATTTCGTTGGAAATAATGATCCAGGTGGCATCTATTTTGGCCAGTTGATCAAATTCCTCTTTAATCAAACTCAAAGTATCATCCACATTGTATTTGGCATCCGAAAAAAAGTTGGTAAGCCATAGCGTAACGCAATCCAATACCACTACCCTGCCTTTTAAGGCCAGTTTTGAAGGATTTTTTTCTTCTTCGATATTTTCCCAGCGCTCATCCCTATCCTGCTGATGGCGCTTGATGCGGTCTTTAAAATCATCGTCCCATTTGCGGGCGGTGGCCAGGTAAACAGGATTATCGCTCAAACTTAAAGCCAGCTGCTGTGCGTAGCTGCTTTTACCAGAACGTGTTCCACCGGTAATATAATAGATCATAAAATTCAACTTATAAAAAAAGCGACCTGCCTTACGACTGATCGCTTTTTATTAGTTTTTTATTTAGTTAAACTGCTAATTCGTTACTTACACGTAAGAAAGTAAACTTTCTTTGAGCCAGCTCAAAACCGCCAAACAAAATAGCGCTAAAAATCAGTGTAGCATAAAGGCCATTCAGTTCATAAGGTATTGCCGCAGCTAATGATTCAAAGTATCCATAAAAACTCTTTGAATATAATATGCCGCTCAACCATGGATCTATATCGGTAACTAACCAATGAATAACCACGGTAAGTACCGAGCCTGCTGCAACATTTACAAAGGTTACCTTTCTGATAAAAGTCCCTACCAGCACCATAAGTGCATAGGCTATATAAACTGGTAATGCGCCGCTGTAAAAGAGCATAAATTTACCAAAATACATATAGTCCAGCGGTATATCACTAATAAATAAGATAACCAAAGGAACAAGAAACGCTTTCCATTTATCAGCAAAATAAGCCCCTCCAAACAGTGCTATAGCACCTACCGGAGTAAAATTACTCCAACCTGTAAGATGATTAAAGTTAATTAACCTTGTTGCTGCGGCACAAACAATCATGAAAATTAATGCGCCGTTTCTTAAGTTTATTTTTTTTAGTGACATAGCTAAATATATGATGTAAAAATACGGATTATACTTTTAAATAAACAATGCTTAATTGATCTGGTATTTTATCCCAGCCATAAAATTAAACCTGGCAGTGTTGTATCCTAACCAATCGGTATATTTCTCGTCAAGCAGGTTCTTTAAATCGGCAAATAAGCTAATGTGTTTATTTGCTTCATATTGCAAGTGGGCATCAACAAGGTTATAGTGTTTCAATGTAACATTGGAGCCGGTTGTGAAGTTCTCATCAGTTCTGTCGCCGGTATAGCGATAAGTTAAACCCGCTGAAAAGTTTTTGATAAACTGATAATATAAATTAGCACCATAAGTGTTTTTTGGGCGGCGAATAAGATAATTGGTTACCACTCCGTTTTGATCTGTCAATGCACCTGTTACGTAAGCATAATATACAGATCCAGTGAAATCGTTCTCTTTATATTTTAGCTCACTTTCAAAGCCTTTATTTTTCTGACGTTCGCCATTTTCGTATTTCCCGTATGGCGCAGCTGTTTCTTCAAGAAAATAGATTACATTTTTAGTGTTATATTGATAAAATACCGTATTGAATGATAATTTGTTGCTGATAACATCCCAGTTAAAGCCGGCCTCGTATGAAGTAGTTGTTTCTGGTCTTAAATCAAGGCTGCCATATTGTGAAAATAATTGGTACAATGATGGTGTTTTATATGCTGACGCTGCTGTTGCAAATATTTTAAGCTGATTAAACAAGTATACGGAAGGGTTTACCGTGTAGGTGAAGTTGTGGCCATAATTGTTAGTTTGATTGTATCTACCACCCAGTTCCATATGAAATATTCCTTCTTTCAAAAATAACGAGGTGTAAATGCTGGCGATACTCTCGTTTACGCTTTTTATAGTGTCATAAGTACTGTATTGGTTGGTGTTGCTGTATTTAAAGCTGGCGCCGCTGGTAATACTTAGATGCTTTTCCAGTTCGTAATTAAAAACAGCTTCGGCATTGGTAATATTTCCGGTATTTTTCTCATACGAGGCAAAATCAAAGTTGGTTGGGCCGGCCAGATCATTATAATTATTTTTAACATTGTTCTCGCTAACGTTGATTTTTAAATCACCTTCTTTAAGCTTTAAATCAGCGCCGACACCTTCAAATAGGAAAGTATTGGCATAAGTGTAGTTCTGATCATCGGTAAAAGCGCCTTGAGGCAAATGACCTGTATTATAACTACCCTGAAAATTTCCGTTTATTGTCAGATTATCTGATACTTTTTGATTGAGGTTTACGCTTGCAGAGCGTTGATGAAAATCATCATTCCTGAATCCGCCTTTGCCTGTAGTATCAGTAGCTCCCGGGAAGCCATGCGAATCTGTATTGGATAAATTGACCGCTATTCCGGTGTTTTTTATATTTCCGTTTACTCCGGCCGACTCCTTAAATGTATCGTAAGTACCTCCGCTAAGCTGAACATTAGCTTTTAAGCCTTGACCCTGCGCATGTTTGGTAATTATATTAATTACGCCTGCTACCGCATCAGATCCATATAAAGTAGAGCCACTTCCTTTTAGTATTTCGATATGATCGATCTGGTCAAGCGGGAATGCATTAAGATCATAACTGCCATCAATTTGCGAAGCATTGTTTACGGGGAAGCCGTCAATAAGGATTAGTGTATTGCCGGTTGTTGCACCGCGTAAGTAAACATCAGAACTAATACCGGGCGCATTTCCGGCTCCTGAGAAAACAATCCCCGGAACAGTGTTTAATAATTGGGGCAATGTTTTGCCTTGTGCGTGTTTAATGTCATCTGCTGTAATAACAGAAACTACACGACCAATTTCTGATTGTTTTTGTGGTGATCTGGTCGCCGTTACCACCACGTCATTAAGTACTTTTGTGGTGTCCTGTGCATGCGCTGCCGTACTAAGCAACACCAGTTGAACAAGCCCCAGGCCTGCCGCAACTAAAACATAATTTTTTTTCATGTTGTTGTGAGTTTAAACCCACAGCATACAGAAATGAACAGAATGGAAACGAATCAATAGAAAGAGTTTCACATCCAAGCTTCAATCCCCGAAAGCTATGAATAATATAATTGCTGAGGCAGGTCTTCTGACTTACTCCCCGTTTACCCGGTCTTCCCGTTCCGTTTTAGCGGAACAGTGACCAATTTGATTGGGCAACAGTTTATGGAGCTTACAGCTGCGGGACAGTTACGGAATTACACCGTATTCCCTTTTAATTCCGGTTATTCACCGAAAACCTAAAGCGTTGCAAAAGTAGGATAAGAATTAATAAACACAAACTATCCTTGTATATTTAATGTAATGAAATACTATTATACCATAGCCCTTTTAATGATAAGCATGCTTTCCTCGGCACAATCGCCTGATACCATTTTCCTAAAAAACCTGCTGGAATCACATCCGGAACTGTTTAGCCATATTCTTAATCATCCTACGCATAACGAGGTGCAAATACTTTACACCCAAATTGACCGGGATGAAAACAATATGCCGCACTTTAAATCATACAGCTACCGGCTTAATGCGCATCACTATTTTTATCCAGCCAGTACGGTAAAACTGCCTACAGCTATTTTCGCCCTCGAGAAACTGAATGAGCTGAATATCTCACACCTCGATAAAAATACCGTGATGAAAACCGATAGTTCATTTGACGGTGAAACAAGGATGGAGCAAGACAGTTCGGCTTACAATTTGTTGCCCAGTATTGCTAACTACATTAAAAAGATATTACTGGTAAGCGATAACTATGCCTATAACCGGCTTTACGAATTTGTTGGCCGTGCCGAAATCAATGCCAAACTAAAAAAATATGGCTTAAACAACACCCGTATTGTTGGTCGATTGGCCATTGGTGATGGTGGCGAGGCGGCGAAACATACTAATACTATTGATTTTTACAAAGGTCAGAGCCTGATCTATCATCAGCCCGTTCAGTACGATGATAAAGATTATCCTATGCATCTGGACAATATGCTGCAGGGAAAAGGCTATATTAATAGCAATCATCAGCTGATAATGGAGCCGTTTGATTTCAGTGGGAAAAATGTTTATACGATAGCTGATCAGCAGATGGTATTGAAACGTTTGTTGTTCCCGGAGGCGTTTCCAAAAGATCAGCAATTTAATTTAAAACCCGCCGACTATAAGTTCCTTTATCATTATATGAGTATGTTCCCTAATGAAAGTCATTTCCCATCTTATAGTGCGGACTTCTGCCCTGCTTATTGCAAGTTTTTGTTTTATGGCGGCGATAGCACGGCTGTAATTGATCCCAATATCAGGATATTTAATAAGGTGGGCGACTCGTATGGTTATGATATCGATAACGCTTATATCGTTGATTTCAAAAATAAGGTCGAATTTATACTTACCGCAGTGGTACAATCAAATGACGACGGTATTTATAACGATGACAAATACGAGTATACAACCGTGTGCCTGCCTTTTTTGAAAAATCTGGGACAGTTAATTTATCAATACGAACTTACACGACCCAAAAAGTATTTGCCCGATTTGAAGAAATTTAAATTTAACTATTAGTCAGGTTTTAATATCTAATTTCATTTAAGGAAAACCACCCGTAATAATGTTTGTTCAAATAGTATACTATTTAAACAATATTATGGCAACAACAACTTTGCAGCGGATAAACGGATATAAGACCGTTTCTGCGGCTGACAGCATAAATTTAACCTGGCCCGAGCGCTATGTTTCTATAGCGGCGGGTGTGAAATTGAGTCTTTCGGGAATAAAACATTTATTAAAGAGCCCGTTTGCCAGCATATTAAAACTTGGCGCAGGCGGATACCTGCTGAACCGTGGCGTTACCGGGCATTGCGAACTGTATTCGCAGATAGGCAAGGTAAATACCGACCCTGTAAATATCCGGATCAAATCCTCTTTTAAAGTGAATAAAAGCAGACAATATGTTTATGATTTTTGGCGTAAACTGGATAACCTGCCTTTATTTATGAACCATTTGGAAAGCGTAAATATAATTGACAACGAGCGCTCCCATTGGGTGCTTAAACTACCAGCCGATATAGCAAAAGTCAGCTGGGATGCTGAAATTGTAATGGATGTGCCTTATGAGCTGATTGGATGGAGTTCTGTTCCTGGTTCTATAATTGATAATGCCGGTAAGATACGATTCAGGGATACCCTGGATGGTGGAACGCTGATTGATCTGATAATCAGTTATCAGCCACCGGCAGGCGGATTAGGTGCCGGTTTAGCCCAGGTGCTTAACCCCGTATTTAAAAGTATGATTGATACCGATGTGCAGAATTTTAAGCAATATATGGATCTTGAAGATAAGGATGATGTGGTAATTATTGTTAACTAAAGTGCAGCGTTCATTTTTGGAGACATGAACCGCATGAACGCCGTGAACACCGTGAACACTTTAGCTTAAGGGATAAAATTGGGTGATTCAATAGTTTAAAAAAATATAAAAATCTTAGTTCAAACACATGGAGGCCGGTTCATTAATATGAAGCCGGCCTCTTTTGCTTTTACACTGGGGTTATATACTTTTGATTAGTTTTGAGCCTTACACCAGACACCAAATGGCTTCGATAACAATCAACAAAGATTCAATTGAATTTCTGAAAGATCTTTCAAAAAACAATAACCGCGAATGGTTTAATATCAATAAGGACCGGTACCTGCAAGCCCAGAGCAATATCATAGCATTTGCTGATGCGCTGATTATAGAAATGAACAGGCATGATAAAATCGAAACCTTATCAGGCAAAGAAAGCTTATTCCGTATTTACAAAGATGTCCGTTTTTCAAAAGAAAAAACACCTTACAATGTTCACTGGAGTGGTGCTTTAAAAAAGGGCCACCAAAAAGCTTCGTGGTGGTTATTATTTTCGATTCGAGCCCGGAAATTCATTTATCGCCGGTGGTTTTTTTGGCCCCGAGCCGAACGATATGAAGAGAATTCGCCAGGATATAGATGCCAATTATGAAGATTGGACAGCAATGCTCGCTAACCCACTGCTGACAGAAACTTTTGAAAAAATGAGAGGTGCACGCATCAAATCGGCTCCCCGCGGCTTTGCAAAGGATCACCCGGCTATTGACCTTTTACAATACAAACAATTTATGTTTAAGTACGAGTTCAGTGATGAGGAAGTACACAGCCCGGACTTTTTATTTAAGGTGAACACTACATTTAAAAACATGCGCCCTTTTTTGGATTATATGAGCGAGGTATTATCAACCGATGCCAACGGCATATCAATTGTGGATTAAAAATATACTGTGACGGCTAAAATTCCAAGAAATAGTATTTGAACAAAATTGAACAGAGAATGAACCGGTATTAACGATAATTACACCTAAGTTTATTTGAACAAACTTAAATACCAGTATGAAAATATTATTCTCCTTCCCTCCTGCTATAATAATGCTTTTTATAGCATTAAATTGTTTTGGTCAGTCTGCTGATGATCTGCAAAAGCAATACACAGTAGTTAACCGTACCATAAGTGCCGGATCTGATGCAGGCAGCGTGCATTTAAATGATGCGCAAAGCGTTGGTATAGCATGGGTAAATCACAAAAAATTCAATTATGGAACTATCGAAGTTGATATTAGAGGCAAGGACGTACTTCAGGCAAGTTTTGTGGGTATTGCCCTTCATGGCTTAAACGATTCAACTTATGAAGTGATCTACTTCCGGCCGTTTAACTTCCGGGCTGATGATCCTTTAAGAAAATCACATGCTGTTCAGTATATGGCATTGCCTAATTACGATTGGCAAAAACTCAGACAAGAATACCCCGGCAAGTATGAACAACCTATTTCACCTGCGCCCGATCCCAATGTATGGCTGCATGCACGCATAACTGTCGACAATAAAAATATTAAAGTGTATGTTAATGGAAATGCCACGCCCTCACTGGTTGTAGAGCCGCTTGCACATACTGGCGGTGAGATGATCGGCCTTTGGGCTGGAGGAACAGATGGCGACTGGAAAAACCTGAAGATTATTCCTAATTAGACTAATAGAATTAAAACAAAAAAGCCGTCTCATTTTACTGAAACGGCTTTTTTGCCTTGTTTTTAAAACGATATTTTTTAATTATTTTACTGCATCAACAACTGCTTTAAAAGCATCCGGATGATTCATAGCTAAATCAGCCAAAACCTTACGGTTTAAACCAATTTCTTTTGCTGTTAATTTACCCATTAATTGAGAGTAAGAAATTCCGTGCTGACGGGCACCAGCGTTAATACGTTGGATCCATAAAGCTCTGAACTCTCTTTTCTTGGTTTTACGGTCACGATAAGCGTACTGTAAACCTTTTTCAACTGTGTTTTTAGCAACGGTATACACCTTGCTACGTGAACCCCAATAGCCTTTGGCTAGGTTCATGATTTTTTTCCGGCGTCTTCTCGACGCTACTGCGTTAACTGAACGTGGCATGATTTTGTTTTTTGGTAGTGAGTGCCAGTTTACACTGAACTTAAAACTCTAATACCTGGTTAAAAATTTGTTAATTACTTACCTATGCAAAGCATACGTTTTACGTTACCCATGTCAGCATCAGAAACTAAACTGGTGTGAGTAAGGTTACGCTTACGTTTTGTCGACATCTTGGTTAAGATGTGGCTTTTGTAGGCGTTCTTCCTGGTGATTTTACCTGTTCCAGTAAGCTTAAAGCGCTTTTTGGCACTGGAATTGGTTTTCATTTTTGGCATAACCGTCTGTATATATATTTATTTAATTAATTCTTCTTTTTGAGGTGAAAGCTGAAAGCAAAAAGCCGAGAGCTAAATCATCCACGCTGATCACTAACCTCTGATCTCTAATCACTAACCCCTACTTCTTAGCCGCTTTAGGCGTAACGGTTAAAAACATCCGTTTTCCTTCAAGCTTTGGTAATTGCTCCACTTTACCTACTTCTTCTAATGCCTGTGCAAAACGAAGTAGCAAAATTTCACCCTGCTCCTTGTAAACAATTGCACGGCCTTTAAAGTGTACATAAGCTCTTACCTTTTCGCCGGCTTCCAAAAATTTGATGGCATGCTTTAATTTAAATTCAAAGTCATGGTCATCAGTGTTCGGTCCGAAACGAATTTCCTTAATAACGGTCTGCTTGGCATTGCTTTTTATTTCCTTTAACTTTTTCTTCTGCTCGTAAATAAACTTGTTATAATCAGTTACTTTACAAACAGGAGGTACCGCATTTGGAGATATCTCCACTAAATCCAATTCCTGCTCTTCGGCTATTGCCAGGGCGTCCCGTAATGAATAAACTCCCTGCTCCACATTGTCGCCCACAAGGCGAACTTCCTGAGCACGGATAAATTGATTGATGTTGTGTTCAGCTTCCTTTTTCTTAAATGGTAGCCTTGGTCCTCTGTTGAAAGGTTTGTTTAATGCCAATTTATACTGTTATTTCTTTAATTATTTGTTTTTTAAAATCCTCAATGCTCATACTTCCCAAATCTCCTGTGCCATGTTTTCTAACGGAAACCAGACCCTCGGCCTCTTCCTTTTCGCCAACAATCAGCATATAAGGGATTTTTTTGACTTCAGCATCGCGTATCTTACGTCCGATTTTCTCGTCCCTGAAATCAATAAGCCCGCAAATATCGGAATCTTTTAATGATTCTGAAAGTTTTTTTGCATAATCTTCATATTTTTCAGAAATAGGCAAAATAATAAACTGCTCAGGAGATAGCCAAAGCGGGAAATTACCGGCGCAATGTTCAATCAGTACAGCAATGAATCTTTCCAATGAACCAAAAGGCGCCCTGTGGATCATTACCGGGCGGTGTTTTTGATTGTCGCTGCCGGTATATTCCAGTTCAAAACGCTCGGGCAGGTTATAGTCAACCTGTATAGTTCCCAGTTGCCATTTTCTGCCCAAAGCATCCTTCACCATAAAATCAAGCTTAGGGCCGTAAAACGCGGCCTCACCTAATTCAACAACGGTTTTTAATCCCTTTTCGGCAGCAGCTTCAATAATTGCGGCCTCAGCCAATGCCCAGTTTTCATCGGTACCTATATATTTTGATTTATTTTCCGGGTCGCGCAAGGATACCTGTGCAGTATAATTCTCAAAACCCAAAGCAGTAAATACATATAATACCAGGTCAATTACTTTTTTAAATTCTTCCTTCACCTGGTCGGGACGGCAAAATAAATGCGCATCATCCTGAGTAAATCCGCGTACACGGGTTAAACCGTGCAGCTCGCCGCTTTGCTCGTAACGGTAAACAGTACCAAATTCAGCATAACGAACCGGAAGATCCTTATACGAACGTGGTTTGGTTTTATACATTTCGCAATGATGCGGGCAGTTCATCGGTTTTAAGAAGAACTCCTCACCTTCCTGCGGTGTTTTTATAGGCTGAAAAGAATCCGCACCATATTTTTCATAATGGCCCGAAGTTACATATAGGTTTTTATGACCGATATGCGGCGAAATCACCTGCTCATAACCGGCTTTAACCTGTGCTTTTTGCATAAAGTCAACCAGGCGTTGCCTTAAAGCCGCACCTTTGGGTAACCACAGAGGCAAACCCATGCCTACCTTTTCAGAAAAGGCAAATAACTCCATTTCTTTACCCAGTTTGCGGTGATCGCGCTTTTTAGCTTCCTCCAGCATGTGCAGGTAGTCGGTAAGCTCGCTTGCTTTAGGGAAAGTTACGCCATAAATACGGGTAAGCTGTTTGCGGCTTTCATCACCGCGCCAGTAAGCGCCTGCAACACTCATTAGTTTTACAGCCTTTATAAAGCCGGTATTGGGGATATGCGGACCGCGGCACAAATCGGTGAAATTACCCTGTGTATATAAGGTAATAGAACCATCGGCCAAATCTTTAATCAGGTCAAGCTTATATTCGTCTCCTTTTTCGGTAAAATATTCAACGGCATCGGCTTTGCTAACCGGTTTGCGAACAAATTCTTCTTTGGTTTTAGCCAGTTCCAGAATTTTGTCTTCTATCTTTTTAAATTCTTCTGATGAAAAATCGCGGTCGCCGAAATCAACATCATAATAAAAGCCGGTTTCAATTGCCGGGCCGATACCAAATTTAGTACCCGGATAAAGTGCTTCCAAAGCCTCGGCCATTAAGTGGGCCGATGAATGCCAGAAGGTTGATTTACCCTGCAGATCGTTCCAGGTTAATAGTTTAATGGAGGCATCCTGCTCAATGGCGCGGCCTGCGTCCCAAACCTGTCCGTTTACTTCTGCTGCTAATACGTTTCTTGCTAATCCTTCGGAGATCGACTGCGCGATCTGCATGGAACTTGTTCCTTTTTCATACTGACGTACTGAACCGTCAGGGAGAGTAATGTTAATCATCTACAACTATGATTTGAATTTTAAAAAATTGTGTTTCAATTTAATCACCTACCAAGTGATCTTTAAATTTTGTGGTGCGAATTTAAGGAATTATTTTGAAAGGGATGTGGTGATATTGTAATGATTTTTGAAAGGGAAATTGGCGACAACTCAGCAAAACCATTAGCATTAAAAAATTCCGCAATCCAAATTCCGACTTCCGCAATCCTTAAACATTCCCCCATCCCATTGCCAAAACATCAGCCAGGTGGTAGGTTTTTATGGGAAGATTATTTTTGTCGATATAGCTTTGCAAATGCATCAGGCAGGATGCATCGGTTGAGATGATGTATTCAGCTTCGGCAGCCAGGGCGTTGTCGACCTTTTGCTGCGCCATAGCTGTTGATATAGCATCAAACTTAACAGCAAAGGTGCCACCAAAGCCGCAGCAGGTTTCATTATCCTTTAGGTCTACCAAATCTAACCCCAATACTTTTGACAGCAGCTGACGGGGTTCTGTTTTAATTTTGCATTCGCGCAGGGCGGCACAACTATCGTGATAAACTGCTTTACCATCCAGCTCGGCGCCAAAATAATCAACCTGCAAAATATTCACCAGGAAGTCTGAAAGCTCATAAATATTGCCCTGTACATTGCGGCATTTGTTATGCACCGCAGTATTGGTAAACAGATCGTTATAGTAATTTTTCACCATGCCCGTACACGAGGCTGAGGGGGTTACGATAACACTATCAGTCGGAAAATCATTTAAAAATTTACTACCCACGGCTTTGGCATCATCCCAAAAACCGGCATTGAAGGCGGGTTGGCCACAACAGGTTTGCGATGGATTGTAATTAACTGTGCATCCTGCTTTTTGCAGCACTTTCAAGGTATTAAAAGCGGTTTCGGGAAACAATTGATCAATAAAACAAGGAATAAACAGTTCAATATTCATCAGCAATAATTATGGCGCTAAATTCCGAATTTTCCTTAAGCTTTCGACTGTTTAAGGCCGAACAAAATAAAAGGAACTGCGGATCAGATAAATATACAAAGTATGAGCTTAATTGTTGGACTAAGATTTATTTGATTCGCTGGATGATTGGATTTATCCCCCGCCAAAAAGAATAATCTTATAATCCATACGTCCTAAGTCATAGTTCCCACAAAATACACGGTAACCGCCAATATTAAATAATTGATTACTATTGTTACATAATGCAACATCGGTAATTTATAAATTTACATCTCTGTTTCATTTCTTCAATACCAATTTTAAACCAATTTGAATGAGAACTTATTTTAGTTTTTTAATGCTCCTGATATTTATGATGAGCAGCGCAATGGCACAAAACAACCCGCAGGTTAAAATTAACAATGGTACGCTTGAAGGTGCTTTTAATGCATCAACAGGTGTAAATAGCTTTAAAGGTGTCCCCTATGCGTTACCCCCTGTTGGTAATTTGCGTTGGAAAGAACCACAACCCGCAGCTAATTGGACAGGCATTTTAAAAGCAGATCATTTTAGTCATATGCCCATACAAAAACGTGTTTATAGTGATATGATATTCCGCGCCGATACCATGAGTGAGGATTGCCTGTATCTTAACGTATGGCTGCCTGCAAAGGTACCGGCAGGAAAGAAATTGCCCGTTTTGGTATATTTTTATGGCGGTGGATTTGTTAGCGGCGATGGATCGGAATCACGTTATGATGGTGAAAGCATGGCACAAAAAGGAATTATTGCCATTACTGTTAATTATAGGTTAGGCGTCTTCGGTTTCTTTGCACATCCGGAATTAACCAAAGAATCGGTACATCATTCTTCAGGGAATTACGGTTTGCTAGATCAGAATGCAGCTTTGCGTTGGGTACAGGCTAATATTGCAGCTTTTGGCGGCGATCCTAAAATGGTGACCATCGCAGGCGAGTCGGCAGGTTCTATATCTGTATCTGCTCAAATGGCTTCTCCCCTTTCAAAAGATTTGATTAGTGGCGCTATTGGCGAAAGCGGTGCCATGATTAAACCGACTACTCCGCCTATGTCGCTGGCTGACGGAGAACAAAATGGCGTAAACCTGGCCACAAATTTAAAAGCAAACTCATTGGCCGACCTACGCGCTATCCCAGCGGCTCAACTGCTTGATTACGCATCAAAACCAGGCAATTTCAGGCTGGCGGCAACGGTGGATGGTTATTTTCTGCCAAAAACACCGGCTGCCATTTTTGAGGCAGGAGAACAAGCCCACGTACCGTTATTGGTTGGATGGAACTCTGCCGAAGTGCCTTATCAGGCTTTTACCGGAGGCGATATGCCCACACCTGAAAACTATGCTGCAAAAGTAAAACAACAGTTTGGCGATGATGCAGCCGAGGTTTTGAAATTATATCCGGGTAATACACAGGATGAAGTCATCAAATCGGCAACAGCCATAGCGAGCGATAGGTTTATTGCTTACAGCACCTGGAAATGGGCGGATTTACAGGCAAAAACAGGAACCAAACCAGTTTACCGCTATTTGTTCTCGTGTCCAAGACCGCCCGAGGTAAATGCAGGTTCTACTTATACTAAATTGCCGAAAGCCATGGTGGGTGCCTCACATGCATCGGAAATTGAATTTGCTATGGGCAACTTAGCATCCAATAAAGTATTTGCCTGGACTGCGGACGATTATAAAGTATCGGCCACTATGCAAAACTATTTTGCCAATTTTATAAAAACAGGAAATCCAAACGCGGCAGGCTTGCCTGTTTGGACACCAAACACAAACGGTAGTTCTGAAAAATTCATCGACATAAATGTCGATACCAAATTACAGTCGGCAACCGACCGTGACCGTTATTTGTTTTTGGATAGATTTTACAGCAAATAAAATAATATATTGAAGCGATGGGTTTTTAAACCCATCGCTTTGGTGTTAAATGTTCATCAACATGTACCCGCAACTACTTGCTCATATAAAAAGATACGTGCAGCTAACGTCTCAGGAAGAGCAGTTGCTTTGCGATAAGCTGGAGCTCATCAATCTAAAAAAGAAAACTTTTTTACTGGAGCCGGGCGAACACTGTAAAGGCAATTACTTTGTAGTGAAAGGATGTGTGCGTCAGTACCTGGTCAATAATAAGCTGAACGAACAAATTATACAATTTGGCATCGAAAACTGGTGGATAGCCGATCAGGACAGCCTGATGACCAACAAACCTTCAAATTGTTTTATACAGACCATTGAGCCCTCTGAATTATTATTGCTTCCCGAAAAAAACAGAGCGGCATTATTTGAAGCGATACCCAAACTGGAAAGCTATTTTCGCATCATAATGCAAACCGCATTTGTAGCCTCGCAGCGCCGTATAGGTTTTATTTTTAATATGACGGATGAAGAGCGCTACTTTCATTTTGCCAAACTCTATCCCGATTTTATGCAGCGTGTACCTCAATACATGCTGGCCTCTTACCTTGGCTTTACACCACAGTTTTTGAGCAGGCTGCGCGCCAAAAAGATTTGATTTTCTTAAACTCAGTTCATTTTTTGAAGGACATTTGTTGCCGAACTTTGATTTATCAAAAGAGATAAAAAAATGAGCAACAGAATTAAAATTAACCAGGCAGATCCGGCAGCATACAAAGCTATGCTGGCTTTGGAACATTATGTAGAAAGCACCGGTCTTACAACCAAACACAAGGATCTGATAAAAATAAGAGCCTCACAAATAAACAGCTGCGCTTATTGTATCGACATGCATACCCGCGATGCCCGCAAAGCTGGCGAAACTGAACAACGAATCTATGCCCTGAATGCGTGGCGCGAAACACCGTTTTTTGATGAGCAGGAAAGAGCCATATTAGCCCTTACCGAAGAAGTTACGCTGATCAATAACAAAGTATCTGATGAAACCTATAACAAAGCCGCGGCTCTTTTTGATGAGACTTATCTGGCGCAAATCATTATGGCTATTATTACTATTAACGCCTGGAACCGTATTGGGGTAAGTACGAAGATGGAACCAGTATTGGTTTGAGTGAATTAGCCGACTAATAAACATCACGTCATTGCGAGGTACGAAGCAATCCATAAACTATGCAGGTAATAGCACAAAGTTTGTTGATCAAGTTCCGTTAGCGTATTACGTTCCATTGACCGTCCTGTGTAGATGGCTTCGTTCCTAGCCATGACGACGTGTAGAATGATTACAAAAAGAACTACTGAATTTGATAGATCACCGCCTGATATGGTAATAATTTACTTTTATCAGATTCTGATTTCTCATAATTACTTAAAACAAGTTTAGCAACCGACAAATCATACCCGGTTTTTATTTCTGCAATTGTGCTGGTAAAGTTGAGTACGATCAGCATTTTCTTGCCATCTAATTCGCGGGTGTAAGCATAAACTTTGGTATTATCTTTATCGAGCAGGGTATATTTTCCATAAACCAATACAAGGTTTTCTTTACGGAGCTTAACCAGTTTTCTGAAATAGTTAAGGCAGCTGTTCTTATCCTTTTCTTCGGCTGCAACGTTAATGGTTTTATAATTAGCATTTACTTTTATCCAGGGTGTCCCGGTAGTGAATCCCGAATTTGCCGAGCTATCCCACTGAAAAGGCGTGCGCGAATTATCGCGGCTGCTAAATTGTGCTTCTTTCAGAAAATCGGGAATGGAACCGCCGATGTTTAACTGGTGATGGTATTCATTCAATAAGGATACATCGCGGTAGTCTTCAATTTTAGTAAATCCCGGATTACTCATACCCAATTCATCGCCATTATAATAATAAGGTGTGCCGCGCATCGTCATTAAAAAAGTAGAAAGCATTTTTGAAGATACCTCCCTAAATTTCGGACTATCATTGCCATACCTGCTCACCAGCCTTGCCTGATCATGATTGGCTAAAAAGATAGAAAGCCATCCTTTATCAGCAAAAACACTATCCCATTTGCTGAATACCTGTTTAAACTCCAATAAACTGTACCCGCTTGATTTCGCAATATTAACGCCATCAAAAGCGTAAGCCATATTGAGTTCGTGACGGTCGGCATCTACCATGTTGTGGGCATCTTCGTAAGTGTTACCTGCGCCCTCGGCTACCGTCATTACGTTATACTTACTTAATACTTCTTTATTCATTTGCTGTAAGTAGCCATGCAGGCCGGTTACCATACCGTAGTATTGATTAAAATTCTTTTCAAAACCTTTCGGGAAAGCCGGAAACGTGGTGTCTTTAGCTGCATATTGAAAGGCGTCCATCCGGAAGCCGTCTATGCCTTTATCGGCCCAAAACTTCATTATATTAAAAACCTCTTGCCTTACTTTTGGATTTTCCCAGTTCAGGTCGGGCTGTTTGCGCGAAAAATAGTGCAGGTAATAAGCATTGGTTAAGGAGTCATACCGCCAGGCATCATGGTTAACATCAAACAGGCTGTAACGATAAGGTGGTTTGCCATTTTCGGCATTCCACCAGTGGTAATATTCCCGATAAGGGCTGGTTCTTGAACTGCGGCTTTGTTTAAACCATTTGTGCTCATCGCTGCTATGATTAACCACCAGGTCCATCACCAATTTAATACCGCGATCATGCAGACCTTTGAGCATTATGTTAAAATCTTCCATGGTGCCGAAGTCGCTCATGATGTTGCGGTAGTCGCTTACATCGTACCCGTTGTCATCATTGGGCGAGCTATAAATTGGATTGAGCCAAACCACATCCACACCCAAACTTTTGATATAATCTAATTTTGATATGATGCCCTTTAAATCACCAATGCCATCGCCATTATTATCCTTAAAGCTTCGCGGATATATTTGATAAACTACAGCTTCTTTCCACCACTTGCGGTCAATTTTATGCGTTGTATCCGTTTGTCCGAAAACGTTTCCGGTGTATAGGACAATGATACAAACCGCAATGACTTTTTTTAGGTTGAAGGCAGGTGACGACTGGATATAACTATTCATGGTGCTTTTTGAAATATGGCTCCTAATAAAAGGATAAAAATAGGTTTACGGCATAAAGATAATAATGTTCTGGCTGATGTGGATAACGGAACTTTTTCAAACAAATGACAATGAGCTATTTCATTTAATAATTGTTTATAAAATATTGAATGTTAATTGTTTTCAACAAATAGGTAAGATGATCTGACTCTTAATAATTACAGTCATTTTACCATATTAAATCAAATTATAAGCAGTAATTGACTATGGTAAAAACAGAAAAAATTAAATAGATTAGATGAAATCAAACACGATATGCAAAACACATTTTTTGATCAGAAATCGTACGAAAAAGATATCGACCTTGGTACTAATGAAGATGTTTTAAAAAGAATTTACAAGGACAATGTAAAGCCAACCGATATGCTGCCTGTGGAGTTCTTTTTTGTTACCGATAAGAAGGCTAAAGCAACAGCTTTTAAAAAACAGCTTAAAGAACAATTTCCGGTTTATGACTCTTTAGAGATTTCGGATTACGATGGTAATTTTGAGATATCAGGTATAACCGACCCTATAGAAATGAGTTTAATCGCAATTAATGCTTGGAATCAGGCAATGTGGGATCTTGGTTATCAGTTTGATTGCAAACTTGATGGCTGGCAGGTGGAAAGTTGAATATATTATACCATAAGAAGCACGGAAGGTATATTAAAATGATAAAGCACTCCTGAAGATATTTTATTGATTGTCAAAATCTACCTAACAAAATAAACCATGGATGAAATAACCAAACAACCAGAGCGGTCAGCGGAAGAAGAACAAATATTTGAAGCGCTGAATGCGCACTGGCAAGCCTCAGCAGCAGGCGATGTAAACACGGAACATGATATTTATGAGGACGATGCCATCTGCGATTACCCCCAATCGGGCGAGCGAATCCTGGGCCGAAACAATTTACAGGCCTTGCGGAGTCATCATCCGGGTAAGCCATCGGGCTTCAAAGTTAAGCGAATTCAGGGGAAAGGCAATCTATGGGTCACAGAATACATCATCATCTATCAGGGGCAACCGGCATACACGGTAAGTATTATGGAGTTTCGGAATGGCAAGGTAGTACATGAGACACAGTATTTCGCAGACCCCTTCGAGGCGCCGGCCTGGCGACGTCAATGGGTTGAGCAGATGGATTGATGATTTATCATAAGTTAATTTATCTTTGGGCTCAAATTTTATAATTATATCCTCATGGCAAAAGCATCCGAAATTAAAGTGGGCAACATACTACGCTTCAACGGCGAACTGGTAACCGTTACCGAAGTATTGCATCGTACACCGGGAAAAGGCGGTGCATTCTATCTGGACAAGTTCCGTAATATTAAAACCGGCAAAATTGTTGAGGCCCGTTTAGGCACCGACGAGCAGGTAGAGATTTGCCGGGTAGAAACGAATGATTTTCAATATTTGTACGAGGATGGCGATTTTATGGTCATTATGGACAACACCAGTTTTGAACAGCATAATATTCCAAAAGCACTCTTTGGGCCGGCTGTGAAATTCCTGAAGGAAGGAATGAGCGTGATTGTTTCTTTTGAAAGTGAAGAACCTATTATGGCGCAGGCACCCAACTTTGTGGAACTGGAAATTACCTATGCAGAGCCGGCGGTTAAAGGCGATACTTCTTCCGGCGCGCTTAAGATGGCAACAACAGAAAATGGAGTGGAGATAAGAGTGCCGCTTTTTGTAAACCAGGGCGACAAAATAAAGGTGGATACACGCACCGGAGAATATTGTGAGCGGGTGAAATAGTCACCGAATTGAATTGAGCAAAAAAAGCCGTTAACTTCTCAGTTAACGGCTTTAAAAATTCTGTGCGCTATATGTATAATCATGGCAAAAAGCGATACATTAGTAAAACCTTATCATTCTCTATAAATGATCAATACTAATCAAAAGCTGCATATTCTTTACGACCTGTTAGTTGATAATTTTGCGATACTTAAAACCGAATTAATAGATTTAATTGCGGAACCCAATAGAATAGACAATACTAACAAGTTTGCCTCTTTGCTTTCTGAACTTAAGAACTCCGACTTTATAACCCCACTGCTTTTACAAATTAGTTTAGCCGATAGAGGCGCTTCATGGCTAACGGACTATTTATATGCGGCGATTAATTTATTAGGAGAAAGTTCTCTCAATGATAAATTTGACGTTCCCCCAAATTTCATTTCTAAGTTAGAATCATGGATAATTGATAATCAAGGAGAACTCTCCTGGAAGGCAGCAAATCTTTTAAAATACCTTGAATCGGAATCTGCAGAAAAGATACAATTAAAAAAATTGGAGGAACGCGGCGATTTCTTCTTAACTTATGTTGAATGTATTTTGGGTCTTTTGCGATATAATAAGGCAAAGCATATTCATATAGCAAAAGAAATTGCAGCGGATGAAACAAGAGACAATAAATTACGTGAGTTTTGCCAAGAGATAATTGATAATAAATACTAACAAAAATAAAAACGTTTGCAAGTGTTTCGGTATTTGCGAACGTTCTGTGTAGAAGAAGGAACTCGAACCCCCGCGCCTCGCGGCGCCACAATGTTAAATATCTTATCAGTTCTGAGATTTCAATTTTGTTTTACTCAAATAAGCTGTTAACTCATCAAAGTTCATTCCCTGAATGTCCCTGGATATTTTATCCTTAATTTCTCTGAACGTTTTTACAGTGTCAAAATCCTTTATCTTTTTATCTTTCGTTTTCATCGCCTACAATCTCCTTGGGTGAACGTATCTCAAGTGTTCAATATCCTAAACATAAATTTACGGAATTATATCCTCGAATACGATAAACGTTTACAATATGCAGGGAAATCGCTTTTAAACTCAATGGCTATTAGGAGGCACCTACGGAGCCATTTTTATATTCATTTTGCTATAAACAGGTGACTCCGCCGGAGTCCTTGATTGAAACCCACAATAGTTCCAGCGGAACTACCTGTTTATAGGATATAAGATGATGTTTTAACGGCTCCATCGGAGCCTCCTGTTTTTTTAAGCGATATGTTTAAACCAGTCATTGATAAAAACAAAAAACCCGACCAAATTGACCGGGTTTCAAATGTGCGGAAGAAGGGACTCGAACCCCCACGCCTCGCGGCGCCAGATCCTAAGTCTGGTGCGGCTACCAATTACGCCACTTCCGCGTTTTTGATTTTTAAGAGGCTGCAAAGATAGATTAAAATAGCAGATTTTAAAATTGAAATTAAAAAAATTATCGATCTATCTCCTTAATGCCTGATCTTCAATGAAATCAAATGTTCAATTCTTTTCGCAACAATTCAAAATAAGCCAGCGCATGCAATAACCGGCTGCCATACCACGAAAATATCTCACCATCAACCAGTTTAATGATGGCATTTGGCAATATGGCCCTAAGCTCTTCTATATGTTTTTCTTTAAACGGATAAGGCTCAGATGAAAGCAAAATAAGCTCCGGATTGGCAGTTATTAACATATCCACATTTATTTCCGGATACCTGTTGGCTTCAAATACGTTTGTTAAACCAAATTTTTGCAGCATATCATCTATAAAGGTATCACGCCCGGCAACCATATAAGGTTTGCGCCAAATAAAATAGGCGGTGCTTAAAGTATGGGAAACCGGGTATAATTCTGTAAACTGTTGTTTAATTTTATCGCTTAATAATGCGGCCTCTGCTGCTTTGCTAACCAGCGCTCCTACCCCTTCAATCATCTCCAGCGCGCCAGCAAGGTTGCTGATGTCGCTTATCCAAACCGGGCAAAAATCCATCAGCTCTTCAATCTGGCTGCGCTCATTCTCTTCTTTATTGGCAATGATCAGGTCTGGTTTTAGAGACTTTATTTTGGCAATATCCAGTTGTTTGGTACCGCCAATTTTAGTGATCGATTTAAATTTATCCTGCGGATGAACGCAGAATTTAGTTATACCAATAATCTCCTCGTCTAAACCCAAATAAAACAAAAGCTCCGTTTGCGAAGGCACAACAGAGATAACCCGCCTGGGTACGGATGATAATTCAATCTCCCTGTTTAACTGATCACGGAATATGGGCATTTTTGGATGGCTTGAATCTAAGGTTAGTTAATTGAGTTAAATAAGTCGATTAAATCCTAATTAACCACTTAACTCAATCAACCTAATCAACCAATTATTGACTATAAATCTGGTAAATGCCGCTCAACTTTCTGTCGCTCGCAGAGCCCACCAGTATAGTGGTTATTTTCTTTTCAATCATCAGCTGTTCGGCGTGATGGATAAACTCATTTTCGTCGATAAATATAGGTGATCTGCTCATCATATCTATTACGGTATGGCTCGCCGTATCAGGATTCTTAACCAGTGCGCGTCTTAAGTCACCATCGGTCACCACACCTTTAACATGCTGTTTATCACCAACTATCACCATTCCTAAGCGGCCTTCTGACATGCAAAGTAGCAATTCCATAAAGGATGCAGCCTCGCTGATGAAGGGCAAATTATCCGTTCGCATCAGGTCTTTCACCTTGATCAGTAATTTGCGGCCCAAACTTCCGCCGGGATGAAATCGGGCGAAATCCTCATGCTGAAACTGACGTGATTCCATCAGTGCAACCGCCAAAGCATCGCCCATTACCAGCGTTGCTGTAGTAGATGATGTGGGTGCCAGCGCCAGCGGACAAGCCTCCTGTTTGATATTTACATTGAGGTGGTATTCGCTGTTTTTAGCAACCGTTGAGTTGGGGTTACCGGTGATGCCGATGATGGTATTTTTATTCCACTTTAAAAATGGAATCAATTTTAATACTTCGTCAGTTTCACCCGAATAAGATATCAGGATCACCATATCATCACTACCCACCATCCCCAAATCGCCATGGAACGCCTCGCCTGGATGCAGGAAAAAACTGGGCGTACCGGTGCTGGCCAAAGTGGCCGCCACCTTTTTACCGATGATGCCTGACTTGCCAATGCCAATGACAATGACTTTGCCACTGGCTTTCAGTATTACATTTACCACCTTGCTGAACTCATCATCAATAAGGTTGGCAACGTGTTTTAAGGAGTCAATTTCCGTATCAAAAACCCTTTTTGCAATATCTTTCATTTAATTTATCAGAACCGGAATTCTTAGAATTAGGGAATATCCGGAATTTACTTTATATATTGATCTTAGCCATAATTCTGGCAATTTTAAAATTCAATAAATTCCGGTTCAGCCTAATAGCGGTTTAATTACTTCTTCCAGCTCATGTAAACGTACCATGTTTGGCCCGTCGCTTAAAGCATGGTCAGGATCAGGGTGCGCCTCCATAAAATAACCATCAGCACCAAATGCTTTGGCAGCCAGCGCCATCATGGGCACAAAAGTACGGTCGCCGCCGGTTTTGCCCCCCGCACCACCCGGACGCTGCACAGAGTGCGTACAATCCATACATATCGGATGACCAAAAGCTTTCATGTCATAAATGTTCCTGAAATCAACCGCAAGGTTGTTGTAGCCGTACATGTTTCCGCGTTCGGTTAAAATTACCTGGTTGTTGCCGGCCTCAATTACTTTTTGAGCAGGGTAAAACATATCCTGTCCCGATAAAAACTGCGCTTTTTTAACGTTCACAATTTTTCCCGTTTTTGCAGCAGCTACCAGCAGATCTGTTTGGCGGCATAGAAATGCCGGAATCTGTAATATATCAACCACCTGGCCAACAATTTCGGCCTGGTAAGGTTCGTGTATATCGGTAGTCATTGGCAATCCAAAACGGTCTTTTACTTTTAACAGCATCTCCATGCCATGTTCCAAACCCGGACCGCGGTATGAGTGAATAGAGGTACGGTTAGCCTTATCAAATGATGACTTGAAAACAACAGGCACATTGTACTTCTGCCCTATTTCGGCCACCTTTTCGGCAACGGTGTATAGCAACTCCTGGTTTTCCATTACACAGGGGCCCAATATAAAAAACGGCTTCTGCCGCATCTGATCAAATAACATAGCGTGTGTGGTAAATAAAATGTAAAGATGAGAATTATTTTGGGAAGTCGGAGTCAGAGGTTGGAGATTAGAGGCTAGAGGCTAGAGATTTGACCGCTTCTCCCACCTCCCTAACCTCCGCTCTCCAATCACTAATCTCCAAACTCTTTTTCTACCTTTGCAGCATGAACTACTTTGAATTTTACGGCATCGAAGAATCATTTACCCCCGATGCTGCTTTGCTAAAGAAAAAGTTTTACGAGCTCAGTAAAAAATATCATCCCGATTTTTATGCCAATGAAAGCGAGGATAAACAACAGGAAATATTAGAACTTTCGACTATAAATAACAAGGCATATCAGACGCTTTCGGACCCGTACAAGCGCCTGGAATACGTTTTATCGCTGCACGAATTGCTAAAAGAAGGCGCAAAACCACAACTTCCGGCAGATTTTTTAATGGAAATGATGGATATTAATGAGCGCCTGATGGAAGTAGACGATGCAAAAGAGCTGGGTCACATCACTGCAGAAGTGCTTGCTGTTGAGGATGATATTAATCAGAAGATTATTACAGCTACTACGGGTTACGCCCATTTGAACGATACTGCCAAAGAGGAAAGATTAAATGAAATTGCAGATTGTTACTTTAGACAAAAATATTTGTTGCGTATTAAGGAGAGTTTGAATACATTTGCATCCCGCTTTTGAACGAAGTAATCCAACGTTCATGCAAGGAAAGGCCCAGATGGCGGAATCGGTAGACGCGTTGGTCTCAAACACCAATAACTTCACGGTTGTGCCGGTTCGACCCCGGCTCTGGGTACTTTAGGAAAAGCCTCTCGATACGTCGAGGGGCTTTGTTTTTTAGGATCGTTATTTAATCAGCGGCTCAATAGTTAGAGGCACTCGTTTCTGCTTTGGGTTATAGAATCCTGAAAATTATTATATTCCTCATTAGATAGGTTAAGAGATCCTGCAAACTTTTTAGAAAGTTTTTATTTAGATTCTGTGCTTTTTTTTAGCACTTTAACAATATTTAAAGCTTGAAGATCTTCAATAAGCTTGTAGGCTTTATTATTATTTATTTGAAGCAAAATTGTTTCCATCTTTACTAAATTATCTTAAGTATAGCAAATATACCAAAACTTATTTAGCCAAATTTGGCGGAACCGCCAGACGGGTTGGTCTCAAACGCCTATAAGTTCACGGTTGTGTCGGTTCGACCCCGGCTCTGGGTACAATGCCCGGCCAAACTGGTCGGACATTTTTTATTAAATTGCAATTTATTAAATCCTAAATTAATGGGGGATACCAAAAGACAATTTAACAATCTATACAATAAATTCTCTTCAAGATTCAGAAAACACTTTGATTCATTATCCAATTTAATGAAACCAGGCTTTACGGACAAAGAATTTATCGATGAGTTCAAAATATTGTATCCTTATTTATGGGCTGAAATTGAAACTGAATATGCCTTTTGGAAATCAAAAAATGATATTATCATAAAATATGGTAAAAAAAGCAGATTCAATTTCCCGAATCCGGAAAACTTCATTCTTACTAAATCTTTTCATTTAAGGCAAAAGATGAGAAATCAACAACTTTCACAAGAATATTTATCAGATGAAGAACGCAAACGTTTAAAGGATGCCCTTATTCAAGAAAGTCAGATTAAATTACAAAAAAAGCAACAAAAGGAAAGTGAAAAACTAAGATTAACACAAGAGGTGGAGCCTGGGTTTCTTAGTTTAATTATTGACAAGTATTTTAAACTAACAGAAAAATCTCAGGAGGTGATAAATACAAAACTGGAAATAATAAGAGAGGTAGGGAATTATAAATCCCAACAAAGTAAAATATTCTTGCAAAAAGTAAATGCTAAAGAACAAAATTTTGAATTGAAACAAGTTGCTATGAAGCATTTACAAGACATGGGTGAAAGGGTGATTTTAAGACGAAAAAAACAAGGAAAGAAAAAGCAATATATGGAGGTCGGATATGAAATTACGGATAGTCCAGATAATCTAATCGAAAAATTGTATGATACTATGCAACATTTTGAAGCCACTAAAGAATTTGATGTTTTTATATCCCATAGTTCTTTAGACAAAGAAAATATTATAGAATTTTATAAAAAAATCAATCAATTAGGATTACACATTTACATTGACTGGGTAAATGATAAATACCTTTTAAAACGAGATTTGATTAATGAAAATACAGCTAAGGCAATTTTACATAGGCTCTCAAAAAGCAAACTATTAATATCTTACATAACCGAAGCCAGCATTAATTCTCAATGGACACCATGGGAAATTGGCTACTTTAATGGGCTGGGTAAACCAATATTAATTTATAATCCAGAGAATATCGCGATGCCCGTTTATTTGAACATCTATCCCAAAATTCTGCAAAACGAAAATGTCTTTTTTGTCCAGGATACAAACACAGGGAATTTAGTTAAATTGAAAGAATGGATAATCAAAATAGCTGTTCTTTAGCTTTTATGGAATATATACATAATAAAAGCGGTAATTACTATTATGGTAACATAAACACCCCATACAGTACCTAAAAACACACTGCTTAACCAAGTGTTTCTTCCTTTATTATGACTTGAAGCGTCCATTGAATAATCTATAGCATCCTCGTCTTTTCCAGCAACATCTAAATAAAGTTCTCTGTATTGACGTTCAAGACTTAAATAATACCCGTCCAATCCCCAAAAAACGGGTATGGATATATAAGTTACTATAACATATTGTACATTAGAATCTTTAGCCGCCAAAGCAAATAAAGCTGATGTAAGTGTTACGGCCCACCCTTTTATCAAAAAAGAGTTTGAGTTCATCCTAGTAATTACATTTTGGATAAACTCTAAATGTTTTCTTTTGTCCTCAGCCATGTATCAATTTATTATACTTTACATTGACGGGTGTTTGCTCATATAGGCAATCCAGCGCTGTTAAAGTTCGATCTCTTTGTAAAGAACCAAAATAATCTTCCCAATTAGTAAGGTCTTCATCAAATATATTAGTTAAATGACCCAACTCTAAAATATATTCAGCTTTTAATTTTTTGCTTTCATTTAACGAAACAATCCCTCCTTTACTGAAAAGTTTAGTACTCCCCGATTTATGTCTATCAGGTATTTTTTTTCTTATTATTTCCGTTACAGTAATTTCCGAGTAAATCCACGGTGAATTAGTCTTTTCATTTATAACATTTTTCGCGGTCACAGAGTTAGGAGTATTTAAGAAAAAAAGACATTCAGTTTTATCAATCATTCTCGCCAAAGCGGTTGAAAGCATCATATGAACATGGCTTGTTGAGTAATTTCTACTTTGGTAACTATACAACCCTTTCTCATTTGTGCAATACTCATCGTCAATATCTCGTAAAAGATCATTTGCGTAATCCCAAACACAAGAATCAACAAAACTTTTTATGCCAAAGGTTTGATTAAGCCAACCAGATAAAGCAGTTGCTAAATCCTCATCATCGTGAGAATGTGATATAAAAATATCTGCTTCAATTTGAGGAAACCAATTTTCTTGTAGTTCTGTCATATTGAGTATTCCAGTCGGTGATAAAAACTTTTTTAAGCTCTTCTGTACCTTATTCTTTTGTAAAATATATAGTGCTTGTCCAAAAGAAAGATATTCTTCAAATTCAAGTTCTTCAAGTTTAAGATTGTATCCTCTAAACATATTCGTATTATTTCTTATGATACGTTATAGTATTAATCAAAGATAGGTATATATTTTATCTCAGCAGTTCCAGCCGCTTCTATCGTTAGGGAAATCACTTTTTAATTTTTCTGACGGTTTTTTCAATAATGATGGTTGTTAAATCCATCGCTATAGTAGCAATTATCATAACCAGCTCCATTCTCGCTCACTAAATTGATGAATATTTTGACAGCAAATTTTCAAAGCGATTTCGCTGGGAATCGGTAGACGCGTTGGTCTCAAACACCAATAACTTCACGGTTGTGCCGGTTCGACCCCGGCTCTGGGTACTTTAGGAAAAGCCCCTGATTTATCGGGGACTTTGTTGTTTTTTAAAACTTCATCTCACATTTTAAGCATATTATGGATCAAGCAGAAATCTTGTGGAATAGCTTAATAAGTATTTGATTTGCATAATTATAAATGCATGCCAATAAGCTTTGTGTTTTTGCCAGTAAAATTCAATCTTAATATTCCGGCAGATTAATGAGCCACAGACCAAATAATATTTGAGCTGTACAGTAAATAGTATGTGCGAAAAATAATCCAACTTTACATCAAAAACAATTTAATAGGTGTAAATGGATATTTTGAAATTAAGCACGGATTGGGCCAAAGCAGAGGTGTTTTCCGCCAAAATAAGTTTACTGCTTAGTCTGCTGTTTTTTCTGGCAGCCATTGGCTTTTGGCAATTAGGGAAAACCGTTATGGCAAAGGCTTTTGTATGGCCAATGTTAGTGGCTGGCATATTAATTCTTGCGGTGGCGGTAGGTTTATATTTTGCTAACCAACCCCGGATAACACAGTTTGAAACCGCTTACCATACTGATGCGAAAGCATTTATTCAAACAGAAATACAGCGTACAGCAAAATCTCAAAACGACCTTGCACTTGTTTTCAAGGTGCTTCCCTTTATTATTATAGTAGCCGCGTTGTTGATCATATTTATAAATACACCCTTATGGCGGGCTATTGCTATTACGACAATTGCATTGATGACTGTATTAATGTTTATTGATAGTAATACGGGTGCAAGAAATACAGGATATCACCAACAATTATTAACCGGAAAACAATGAAAGAAAAAATAATGCCTGTAACGCGCGTTTTGGAAGATAGCTTTGTGTATTCCTGTACTTTTGAGCAGCAATACAGTAGCTATGAACAATTTGTACCCTATCACGTTTTGGCCTTTCAATTTTCGGGTGAAACACATATCCAGCATCAAAACGGCAGACTGGTCTTAAAAAAGAATCAACTTCTATTGGCTCAAAAAAATCAACTGGCAAAATCGATCAAAATACCGGCTGCAGATAAAGTATATAAATGCGTCTCCGTAATCATAATGGATACTGCTTTGCAGCAATACGCCTTAACCAATTCAATTCACGAAAACAAAAATTATACAGGAGAAAAAAATCTTTTACTAAAACCGGACGCATTGCTGAAAAGTTATTTTCAATCACTATTGCCTTACGTAGAGCAGTTTGAAAAAACAAGTAAAAAACTGGCAGCTATTAAAACTAATGAAGCCATTGAATTGCTGCTACATTTAAACCCATCTTTGAAATCTTTTTTGTTTGATTTTTCAGAACCGTATAAAATTGATCTGCAAAAATTCATGCTACAAAACTACCATTACAATGTGCCGATCGAACATTTTGCGAAACTCACTGGAAGAAGCTTAGCGGCATTTAAAAGAGATTTTAGCAACATTTTTCAGACCCCACCACGTAAATGGTTACAGGAAAAAAGATTAACGGAAGCCTATTCTCTTATCCACCAAAAAAAAAGAAAACCAACCGATATCTATATGGAGTTGGGTTTTGAAAACCTTTCTCATTTTTATACTTCTTTCAAACAAAAATTTGGTGTAACACCCGCCAGTATTCAATAATCAATATAATTTAAAAAATTTAAACAATGAACATCGAACAACAATTGCAACATGCAGCCGACAGGTTGGCTATACGAAACCTGGTAGATCAATACGCTTATTGTGCCGATACTCGCGATGCACAAGGCCAAATGGCTCTATTTACTGAAGACACCAAATTTGTTGTGTTTATGGATGCCAAATCGGCTGAACCAACACAAGTCATTAGTAACAAAGCAGACCTTTTCCCTGTTTTTGATAATCTTAATACTTATCGCGCTACCATGCATTTTAATGGCCAAAGTACAGTTCTTGAACTGACCAATGACACTGCGACTGGTATTACGTACTGCATTGCGCATCATCAAACCATCAATGACGGAATCCAAACACTCATGATTGCAAATATTAAATATCATGATAGTTTTGTAAAGCAAAATGGAAAATGGCTCTTTGCCGAACGTAAGCTAATGGTTGATTGGATAGAAAACAGGTAGTATCGATAACCTAAATACATGTGTTGCACTATTAAAAAAATAACCGTAAAAACTTTTAAAAGTTGATTTTAATCGCCTTTTACTATGGAGGTGGGCTTATGATAAACTGGAAAATTTAATGAGTTGGCTATAAAACATAATTCATTTGCTTTTTTATGAAGCTCATTCGCTTTTGCCGCCATCGAAATATCTGTTATTGTAGTTATTGGGTTTAAAGTTGCTGCTGTAAATTTCCCACCGCCATTTGCTGTTTCAATCATTATGGCCGTGGCATGGTCAATATAATCTGTCACAGTGATCCCGGCTACCGCACATAAATGCAGATACCACAGCATGTGACAGGATGAAATAGAAGCTAACAAAAGATCTTCCGGATTATGTTTCGTTTTATCACCGCGAAATGCCGGGTCGGAAGAACCCAAAATTTCAACTTTATTGTTAACGAGTATCGAGTGATTTCTTTCAAATCCTTTATAACCTGACGTGCCTGTTCCGGTGTTGCCTGTCCATTTCACTATCAGGCTATAATTATGTTGTTCGTTCATGTTTTTTGGGATTATTTAGCTCCACCATTCTTTTATCCATTCTTCGGATACTTTTTTGCCTTTTTCATAGTCGTCAACAACTACAATTAATTGATTGGAATGATCGCTGTACTGTACCAAAATATTTACGTTGGCTTCTGCCATTTTCCTGCAAAACATCCCCAGTTGGCCCGGAACATCCTGACGTAGTTTTTGAATGAGCACATCGCTTATTTTCACCATCTCAATTTGAACTTTTGCCAATTCTTCCCTGGCTCTTTCTGCTTCATCAACTAAGAAATGAGCAATTGATGTATCCCCGTTTTGAAATACGCCGCCGCCTTCCAGGCTGATTTTGTTTTTTCCTAATGTTTCGCCCATCAAAGCTAGCGCACCCGGCTCGTTCTTTAATAAAATTTCTATGTCCTGCATTTTCTATGTCTTTGTTTTTTCAAAAGAACAGCAATTATTACTTTTACATTTCATTTAACACTGAATTATGAATGTGGAAGATAAATTTGTTTCCATCTCTGCGTTGATTTGTGAACCTACACGGGCACGAATGTTATGGAACCTGCTTGATTTCAGAGCATATACAGCAGGTGAGCTGTCCATTGTTGCAGATACTTCGCCTACTTCCGCAAGTAATCATTTGTCAAAGCTATTGGAAGCAGGAATAGTTAAAGTTGAAATTCAAGGGCGGCACAGATATTATTCCCTTTCAAATGCTGAGGTTGCTTATGCCGTGGAAGGATTGGCAAATCTGGCAAATAGCAGTTCAGCTAAAAGTGTAAAGAAAGAACCTGAAAAGAATGGTGTGAAATATTGCAGAACTTGTTACGACCATTTAGCAGGTTTTGTTGGTGTTAAAATTATTGAAGCGTTAGAGGCAAAAGGATGTTTAACAAAATCAGAGAGCGGTTACCTGGTTTCCGAAAAGGGCTGGGATTGGTTTGCGTTTTTTGATATTTCGAAAGAAGATTTTAATAATAGTCGTCGCCCTTTGACTCGTCAATGCCTCGATTGGTCTGAACGCCGCCCACATTTAGCGGGTCAGCTTGGCGCAACGTTTTTTAATAAAATGCTCCAAAGAAATTGGTTTAAAAAGGTTCAGTTTTCAAGAGAGTTAGTCATTACAGCAAAAGGTCATCTGAAGCTTTATGATTTGTTGGGTGTCAATTTATAATGATCGCTAACACCTTGATGATACTGTAAAACTAACCCTTTATTAACGTCATAATCCCCGATACCGCAATTTGCAGTCCCACGCAAAAAATAAGGAAAGCACTTATGCGGTTTACAATTAATTCGCCGCTCGAGCCCAGGTAATTGATAATGGTTTTGGTATTGAGATAAAAAATATAAATTAAAATACAGGTAAAAACAATGGCCAGCATAACAGCACTGGTGTTAACCAAATAGGCGTTAAAATCTTTGCCGGCGCTATGGGCACTCAGTGTAAACAAAACAGAAATAGTGCCAGCCCCGGAGGTAATGGGAAACGTTATGGGATAAAATAATTTATCATCAATGCCGTTGTGCAGTTTTACATTTTTACCGGCCTGCACTTCATCTTCATTTGTCTTTTTATCGCCTGTAAGCGACTCCCATCCTATTTTACAAATCATTATACCCCCGGCAAGTTGTACTACGGGAATGGAAAGGCCAAATACTTTAAGAATATATTGCCCCGCAAATAGTGCAACAGTACAAACACAAAACGCATAAAAAGTAATTTTGCGTACTGCGCTTCGTTTCTCGCTCTGCTCCAAATGTGCAAAAAACGGGCTCACTATAAACGAGGAGCCGATAGGATTTACTACAGGAAACAAGGCAATGATACCTATGAATAACAAATGGATAAAAGTATTATAATGAATAACCATGGGCTAAAAGTAAGGATTTGATATACTATGTTAAAATTTGATAATGGCAATTTGAAAGATAAACAGACATCGCCGCGAAATAACCTGCAAATAATAAATTATTTGATATTATTATTTACATTAGCGTTCAATAAACCTAATTATCACCCTTACAGTATTTTAGCTTTGCCTGGTTTTTTCTAAACAAATCATATAGGTTCAAACTAAACATTTTATCATTATGGCAACTCCTCCTGATTTTGAAGTTTACGGCACCAATGATGCCGCCCCTTTTACGTTAAAAATCTTTCGCGGCGAAGGCATGTGCCTGCTGGGGATGGACTGGAAAAACGGGCAACCGCCCCTCGATTTTGTTGGCTTTGGCATTGAGTACATGGAGCCTGGCGATGCGGAATTTACGCCTCTGCCAAATCGTCTTTCGTTTTTAAATGCTGCGGGCGCTGTAAATGCTGCTACGTTATCGTCGTTGCTCTCTCCTATTCAGAAATTCCGTTGGGTACATTTCCCACAAAAACCGGGTCTTACCGGCGACTATACCTATCGTGTAACCCCTGTATTTATGGATGCAACCGGCGCTCTAAGCTACCAGGCTGCACAGGTAGCGGCCATACAATTACAAAGTGATACCTATCCGGGTATATTAGCCGTGGCGTATACACGGGGTTTTGTAATGTCGCAGGCGTTTGCCGATAAATTTGAGCCGGATAATACCGTTAATACCTTATTACCGGGCCCCAAACAAAACCCGCTCACCTTTACCTCGGCCAACCCGCAACAGCCTGCCGCGCTCGATTGGATGGGCTTTGAAGCCCGGGCCAGGATACTGGACGCGCTCGACCAGGGTTATAACGATCCTTCGGCTAAAGTTTACGTGGCTGCATACGATCTGAACGAACCGGAGGTTGTTGCCAGGCTCCAAAAACTGGGTGCCCGATTACAGATCATTATTGACAATTCCGGATCTCACGGGGTAGCCAATTCGCCCGAAGACGCTGCCGAAACAATGTTGGTTGCCACAGCGGGGCGTGGCCAGGTACAACGTCAAAAGGTTGGCGGTCTGCAGCACAATAAATTTATTGCGGTGGATGGTAATAACGTTCAAATAGCTATCGGTGGTTCTACCAATTATTCGTGGCGCGGCTTTTTTATTCAGAACAATAATGCCATGGTTGTTCATGGCGCTTACCCGGTAAGTTTGTTTGTTGCCGCATTTAATAATATGTGGAACAACCCGAATAAACCCGCCGGGTTTGCAGCAACGGCTTCTGCTCAATGGACCGATTTGAAATTGCCGGGCATTGAAGCCAAAATTGCCTTTTCGCCACATAGTGCAACAAATGCTTGTTTGCAGGGAATTGCCGACGATATTAAAACTACCACTTCCAGCCTGCTGTTTTCACTGGCATTTTTATATCAAACTGACGGTGTCATCAAAGATTCCATTACCGCAGTTACTGATGCAACCGGTATGTTTGTTTATGGCCTTTCTGATAAAGGTGTTAAAGGGCTTGATCTGCAGGCGCCGGATGGCAACCCTCCTGTTGCTTTCCCCACCAACCTTGTTGGAAACGTGCCTGAACCTTTTAAATCTGAATATTCAGGCGGTGCGGGTATACATTTGCACCACAAATTTGTAGTGATTGATTTTGATAAACCTACTGCCAGAGTTTATATGGGGTCTTATAATTTTTCAACATCTGCCGATCGTAACAATGGTGAAAATTTATGGCTCATTCAGGATCAAAGGGTTGCAGTTTCGTATATGATACAGGCCGTATCCATGTTTGATCATTATGAATGGCGGGATGCGGAATCAAAAGCGCCGGCTGGTCAAACTTTATCACTTGCCACGCCTCCCAAAACAGCCACTGATCAACCCTGGTGGATGGAAGATTACACCGTACCTCAAAAAGCAAAAGACAGGCAGCTTTTCTCGAAGTAATTTATCGTTTTTTAATGGCAGGAGCCAAAATGCTCCTGCTATTTTTGGCTTGCTTATAAAATGGAAGCCTGCAACTTTTTGAACTGGCTGGGCGGTAGTCCGGTATGTTTTTTAAAAAAGATATTAAAATTGGATGCATGTTCAAAGCCGAGGCAGTAGCCAATTTCGCCTATGCCCCAATTGCTGTGAAGCAACAGCGCCTTAGCCTCTTTAATTATTCGTTGGGCAATATGTTCGTTTGTTGTATTGCCGGTTGTTTCCTTAAGTGCTCTGTTTAGATGATTGGTATGGATAGCCAGTTGACCGGCAAATTCATTGGCGTTTTTAAAATGAATGATATGATGCAGCGAAGGGATGGGAAACTGCCTTTCCAACAATTTCAAAAATAATTCACTGATGCGTACCGACGGTGTAGCTTCTTTGTGGTGATTATCAACCGGCTTAATCTTAAGTGCTTCATGCATAATGATCTGCACATAGCTGCGCAACAAATCATATTTATTAATATGCGATGATTGCACTTCTTCCTTCATCTGTTCAAAAAGACTCTTTAAAAAATCTATTGATTTCTCATCGGGCTGTAAAATATGATTGCCGCAAACCTTGAAAAGCGGCGACTCCGAAAGCGTTCCGCTTTTCATATTCTGGTTAACAAATTCTTCTGTAAACAAACAGGAGTAAGCCATATGGGCATCTGTTAATGGCTCCCATGTATAAGGGATCATGGGGTTAAAAAATGCAATAATGTTATCTTCTATATGAAAGGTCCTATCAGCATATGATAAGATGCCATTGCCTTTTAACACCAACGATATTTTATAAAGGTCTCGCCTATTATGTGTTAGAGGCACAGCATCGCAATAACCCTCTGACAGGTAAACATTAAATTTTCCGGGTTCTGAATTATCATTTATCAAACGATGGTGGAAATCAGCTACAGTTTCCTTTGATGCCATTCTATAAATCTATGAAATTCAAACGATAAAATGTCAATCACTATTTAGAAAAACCGTCCGGCTGAAAATCTAAAGAAATAGAATTCATGCAATATCTTTTATAAGTTGGCGCCGGTCCGTCATCAAATATATGACCCAGATGCGATCCACACCTGGCGCAAATAACTTCTGTACGATCCATGCCATACGAATTATCGGAACGGTATATCACGCTGTTTTTCCTTACAGGTTCAAAAAAACTTGGCCACCCACAAGAGCTGGCAAATTTCGCATCCGACTTAAACAATACATTTCCGCAAACAGCACAGTAATAAGTACCTTTTGCATCTTTGTTCCAGTATTGGCCGGTAAAAGGCTTTTCGGTGGCCTGCTCCCTGGCTGTGGCATACAGTGCGGGCGATAGAATTTTTTTCCACTCCGCATCACTTACATTCAGCTTTTTAATATCAGTGTTCGAGTAGTACGGATTATTTTCGTGCCCCTTTGTTGTTTTTAATTGTTGTGCAAAGGCACTGGAAAAGGAAACGAATAGAATGGTAATTAATAAGATGGCTGATTTCATTTTTTTAGTTTGTCTTTAAATACTTGTTTGAATTTTTCTAATTCCGGTTGTATTACATATTTGCAATAAGGCTGGCTCCCATTTAAACTGTAATAGTTTTGATGATAATTTTCGGCCTTATAAAATATTGTATAAGGAGTTACCTGTGTTACAATATCGCTTTTGTATACTTTTTCCTGGTTAAGCTTCCTGATGTAATAATTTGCCTTTTCCTTTTGCTCTGTATTATGAAAAAAAATGGCCGAACGATATTGTGTGCCCACGTCATTACCCTGCCTGTTTAATTGTGTTGGATCATGCGCTACAAAAAAGGCTTCCAATAACTCGTCGTATGAAATTACGGCCGGATCATAAACAATATTACAGGCCTCTGCATGCCCGGTTGTGCCGGTACAAACCTGCTCATAAGATGGATTAGCCACATGGCCCCCAATAAAGCCCGAGGTGACTTTTTCTACCCCTCTCAGTTCTTTGAATTTTGCCTCTGTACACCAAAAACAGCCGGTTGCAAAAGTTGCCGTATCAAGCTTTTTTGTTTTTGGAGGATGGATAATGTTTTTTGCCTGGGCTGATATTGAAAAACCTGCGATAAAAGCCGCTATTAAGAAAAAAATGGTTTTGTTCATATATATAATGTTAAACATGTTAAAAGCATACTAAGATAACCAACGTGAAATTTGCCCTTTCAATTTATAAATACGGTCTATTGATTGCCAAAATACGTCAGAAACAATAATTTGATTTGTAAATGACAAAGTGTTTAAAAATTAAGGGTGCATTTATATAAAGAACTTACGCTATTTACTGCATTAGTAGCTTGAACAATTAATTCCTTACAGTATTTCGTAAAAAAGTTTTAATTCATATAAGTTACTTTCTTTTTCATTTTGCAGATTTTACTTAACGCTTAAAGTCTCAATTGGAGTGGCGGGTTTCAATGGGGGCTTTGTTTTTTGCTTTATGAAATTTAATGTACTTTAATTACTTTTATTCCTGATCTTATCATTCAAAACCTAAAATAACGACATAATGCTGGTACATGAAATAACGCCGTCAAGCGAAACCGGGAAATTAAATGTAAAACATCTTAAACGCTATTGGAATAAGTCGCTCCTGAAAAGAGATGGAAAACTTTCGTCCGATTCTTTTCAGGATGAATGGAAAATGGATACTACGCTATTAACAGTGGTTGGACTAGGGCTTGAGCAAACTATTTTATATGTATACCGCAAAGCGCCGACATTTGATGAATTTGAAAACTGGATCTTAGAAACCGCCGGATCGCCTGACGCAGAAAAGGTTACTCAGTTTAACAGCTTGTTTGATGATAAGAATACTTTGAACACCAGCTCAGTCCAAAGAGAATTATTGACAGATGAAGATTGGGCGTTTTGGAATAAAAACGGTTACGTAATTATAAAAAATGCGGTAACTAAGGAATGCTGCGACCAGACAATACAGGCATTATGCGACTATATAAAGATTGATCGCAATGATAAGGATACCTGGTACGATCACCATAACGCCAGGCAAGGCATAATGGTTCAGCTTTTTCAACACCAATTACTTGAACAGAATCGTAAGGCCCCTAAAATTAAAAGAGCCTTCGAAGAACTTTGGAACCGGAAAGACCTTTGGGTAAATACAGACAGAGTGGGTTTTAATCCACCGGAAACAGCACTTTATCGCTTCCCTGGACCTTTTCTGCATTGGGATGTGAGTATTCACCCTCCTGTGCCTTTTGGCACTCAGGGCCTCCTCTATTTGTCTGATACAGCCGAAAATCAGGGCGCGTTTACAGTTGTTCCCGGTTTTCAAAACATTCTTGAAGAATGGTTAGAAAACTTGCCGCCAAATACCGACCCTCGTAAAGAAGATTTATATGCGTTGGGCGCTACACCGATTGCAGCAAACGCAGGTGATTTCATTATCTGGCACCATGCTCTCCCGCACGGCAGCAGCCCCAATACGGCTCTTCTGCCCCGTTTTGTTCAATATATCAACTATGCTCCCTTTGATGAGAAGGAAAGCGAAATTTGGCTATAAGAACATTTTTTTGCCGTTTTTACCAATCTGAATTTGTTAGTTGCAGAGCGGTGTGTTTACTTTGTTTTTATTGCGAAAACAATTTATAGGTCAAAAGGTTTAAAACATAATCAGATTTTTAAAACCTTAAACCATTTGACTATGAAAAAAGATTACATAGCCGAAAAAGAACGTAAAGGAAAGTCAACTAACCAGGGAATAGTCTTTTTGGTGATATTTATTATCTTGTTTTTATTTGTTATGCTAAGAATAGCATTGCGTTCAGGTTTGGACGATATTTTTTCCAGCTCCATGCCGTCAGATCATGATGCTTTTTTAATTGCAAAGGATTATATCAAACCAACCGTAAGCCCCTCAGATATACAATTTACAGACGATGGTTTTTTATGCTATCACAGGCCCGATTCTGTCTTTATAATTAAGTCATCCTTTAGGAAAAGCGCGGCAGCCAGCAAAGAAATTTTTTCCATTACTTTAAAATACCGCGGTGGCGACAAACTCAACGATGCCAACTGGTCGGTTATCAGCCTTATTGAGGGTCAATAAAAAAGCAGGTTTGAAAAATCAAACCTGCTTCAATCACTCTAAAACAATCACCTCTAAATTAGAAGTATCTTAAACCTGCTATGAAAGCTATATTTTAACTCGCAAAATTATTAGGCAAAGGTATTGATTGTGAGCTGGTTTACAGCTAAATACATTTTCTTTTTACTGAATAGTGACAGAAGGTAATGAAAGGCCGGGATGTTAATGAAGCAATCCCTTCATAAAAATATCGGCAAGTAAAAGGCGCTTTTTGTGGATTTCGTCCAGGTCCTCTTTACGGTGGAACATGGTTTTTTTATTGGACACCGAGCTCACCCTAACGCCATGCAACGCATCCAGCAACAAACTGATGATTTCTGTTGGGTTTTTAACCGGATTGATATTTCCTTTTTCGGCCTCGGTATTTATCGCATTTACCAATAAATCAATTTCTGATTGATGCACCTGTTCAACAATCTGCCAGATAGCATCGGGCAAGTTTTGTTCGTTAAGCCTGAAAAAATCAAAAAAGTTGTAATTGGTTACTATAAAATTATGCTGGGTGTCTATCTGAAATACAAATGCCTCCTTTAAATTAGTAAAGGTATTAACCCTTGACTGAAGGATCTTCAGGTAATCGCCCGCTACCTTTTGCATTACGGCAACATATAGCTGACTTTTGTCAGGGAAATAATAATAAAGCAAGGCTTTTGACATTGACAGATCGCCGGCAATCTCATTCATTGTTGTTTTTGAATAGCCGTAATGCAAAAAACGCTGATGGGCTGCATCCAGAATTTTTTCCCTTTTAATGTCCTGCTGATCAGTAACGGTAATCATGGTAAGTTAATTATATAATATAATACCTGATAAAGCTAAAATAGGTTGTCTTTGGTTTGCTGACTTTTTTAACAAATCTATCAAAATTTACAAATATTTTTTTGCTTTAGCAACTAATAAAAAAAATAGCCGCTCCTTAATTGGAACGGCTATTTTTTTATTTGTGTATATTAAACTTTTGTTTTGGTTAAACGGTAGCTGGTTCAAATTCTTCTTCTACTACCTTTTCCTTCTTTCCCCCAAATCTGTTTTTCAGTCTTACCCTTATAATATACATACAAGGAACAAGGATGAGTGTGATGATGGTGGCAAATCCTAAACCAAATATCATTGTCCATGACAAAGGACCCCAGAATGCTACGTTATCACCACCAAAATAGATATGTGGTTTAAAATGAGTAAACAAGCCCGCAAAGTCAATATTAAAGCCTACTGCCAATGGTATCAAGCCTAATATAGCTGCACTGGCAGTAAGTAATACCGGGGTCATACGGGTTCTGGCTGCTTCAACAACAGCATCGTGAAGGTTTAACCCCTGCTCCAACAGCATGTCGGAGAATTCAACCAGCAAGATCCCGTTTCGGACGACGACACCTGCAAGGGCAATAATACCAACGCCAGACATTACCAATGAAAATGTCATATGGAAAATGCTCAAGCCAAGGAATACGCCTATAATACTAAAGAATATTTCACTCAATATAATCAACGTTTTACCTATTGAATTAAACAAAGCCATCAGGATGACCAATATCATTCCAAATGAAATTAATAGGGCTTTACCAAGGAAGGCTCCTGTCTCAGCCTGATCCTCCTGTGAACCTCCCATTTTGATGGAAACATTTTCCGGTAGCCTAAAGCTTTTCAGGGCATTCGCTATCTGGGCGTTTACATCCGCAGGGGTATTCGGCTTGATTACATTTGAACCCAAAGTAAGTACTCTTCTTTGTTGCTTGTGCTTAATATTATTATAAGTGTTGGTATAACGAATATCAGTAAAAGCGGAAATAGGTACCTGTCTTATTGCTCCGCCCGAAGCAAGGTCGCGATAAGTGATCTTCAAGTTGCGTAACGCATCAACATTATTGCGTTGGTCTTCCTGAGCGCGTACATCTATTTCATAATTATCTTCAGTAGTATTCCTGAAATCAGAAGCCTTCCATCCATATATAGATGTTAAAAGAGCCTGATTAATCTGGTTGGTTGTGATGCCTTCCCTGTTTGCCCGCTCACGATCAACATCAAAAATAATTTCGGGCTTATCACTTTGCACATCCGGAACAAGCTGTTCTATACCTGCTATGTTTTGTTGTTCCAGGAATTTCTTCAACCTACTGGCTGTGTGTACCAAGGTATCCAGATTATCGCCGGCTATTTCTAAGCTCACGTCTTTCTGTACTGGCGGTCCGCTGGCTTCTTGTGTAACAGCAAGTTGTGCACCCGGGACACCCTGTACTGATGATCTGATCCGTTTTAATATTGCTTTAGTGTCCTTACCATTTCTTTTACCAAATTCAACAAAAGCCACGGTAATTTTACCTTTGTTATAATAGGTTCCCTGATCCTCGTCTGATGGGTCGGTTACCCCAACTGATACGTTTGATATAATTGACGTTACAATATCCTTATCTGGCTCGACTACCTGCGCAACCCTTTTTTCCAATTTGGAAACCACCTGATTGGTATAAGCCTGATCGGTACCAACAGGCATGGTTACGTATACATAAGCAAAGTTAGGGTCGGCTGATGGGAACAGTTCCAGGTTAAGCTTACTTGCTATTGAAAATCCAATGGTTAAAAAGAAAAGCAATATAGTGCCACCTAATACCCACCACGGACTGTGTACAGCTTTTTCGAGTAAATTGGCATACCAGGTTTGGAAACGCGGCCAGGCTTTTTTCTGGAACCTGTCAATCACCTTTAACAATACAAAGTGATTGAACAGATACAGGATGATAATAAGCACCATAAAGTTACCAATGCCAATGCTGGCCATACCACCTGCTGCGAGCAGGTAGAAAAATACGGCTATTGCAGCAAGTATCCCTGTAGTGCGCGCAGTTTTACGATCAAAAGTTTGATGGTCGTGTTCGCCTTCATGATGTGGCTTCATAAAATCAACCGCAAAAACCGGATTTATAATATAAGCTACTACCAGTGAAGCGAGCAAAGTAATAATCAGTGTAATTGGTAAAAAGAACATGAAACTACCAATTAAGCTGTGCCAGAAAGCCAAAGGAATAAATGGCGCCAGGGTAGTCATGGTGCCCGAAAATACCGGCATAAATACCTCACCTGCTGCAATTTTTGCCGCCTTTTTGATAGGGACAGCTCCATTATTAAAAATGCGGTGCGTATTTTCAATTACCACAATTGCGTCATCCACCACTATACCGAGGGCAAGCAGGAACGAGAACAAAACGATCATGTTCAATGTAAATCCTATCCATGGCATAATTAAAAATGCTATAAAACAGGACAATGGTACCGAAAGCGCTACGAATATAGCATTGGTACTACCCATGAAAAACATTAATATGATAGTTACTAATATAAAACCGATAATAATGGTATTGATTAAATCATTTAATGTTGAACGTGTTTTATCTGATTGATCTCCTGTAACGGTTATACTTAACCCCTTCGGGAAAATTGTAGCTTGTTTTTGTTTAATGAGTGAGTATATCTCATCAGAAGCTTCGATCAGGTTCTCACCGGCTCTTTTACTTACATTAAGTGTAATTACATTTTTAAAATTAGGATCATTAGGCGTTTTTAAGCGCGCATAACTTTTTTGATCCTGAAAAGCGTCTTTTACCTGGGCGATGTCACTTAAATAGATGGCCCTGCCTTGTGGATTTCTGATTACCATCGCGGCAACCTGTGCAGCACTTTTAAAATCCTCTTTAATATCTACAGCACGTTGTTCACCATCAGCAGTTATAGTACCGGCAGTTGAAAGTATATTTTCATTACCTATGGCCTGTATAATGTCATTGTAACTAACTTGAGCAGCTGTCATTTTGTTAATATCGACATTGATCTGTATGTTAGGCTCCAGCGCACCAACTTCATCAACTTTCGAGATCTGCTTCATACCTTCGATATCATCTTTCAGGTTGTCTGCATACTCTTTTAGTTTTTTAAGATCATAATCCCCAGAGATATTTACATATAATATAGGCTGATCTGCAATATTGATATCAGAAATATCTGATTCTTTTAAGTAATTGTCGTTTTGTGGAAGATCTTGTTTGGCTTTGTCAACAGCATCCTTAACGTCTGTTTTGGCATCCCGTATGTTTACATCGGTATTAAATTCTGCAGTAATTACAGAAACGTTCTGTTGCGTGTTTGAAGTA
>Ga0206982_1014_pt1 | contig 63718 bp, 56 predicted proteins | sample Alteio_BWMinCont_18_FD_153493 | JGI IMG/M metagenome (GOLD analysis project Ga0206982, IMG submission 153493) | Enriched cells from forest soil in Barre Woods Harvard Forest LTER site, Petersham, Massachusetts, United States -... | ecosystem: Environmental > Terrestrial > Soil > Temperate forest >... | reverse complement strand
TCATACTGGATACGCGAAGCACTACGAAATCACTTGCATACCTTTTGTTTGCAATATTTGTTCCTTTTGCAGGAATCATATTCTATTTTCTTTTCGGTATTAATTACCGGACGAGGATAATGTATAGTAAAAAACTGATAGAAAATGATGTGCTGTCGGCAAAATTGAACAAACAAATATATCAATACTCAAAAAGAACTTTGGACGAAAGCAGTCCAACTATACAAAGCAATAGGGAGCTGGCATCCATGTTGTTGAAAGAAACGCTGAGTCCCTTAACCGCAAATAATTCTGTCAAAATTCTGGTAAACGGAGAAAATAAATTCCCTGAAGTAATAAGAGCACTTAAAGAAGCGAAGAATCATATCCACCTGGAATATTATATTTATGAAGATGATGAGATTGGAAGAAAATTAGAACAGGTATTAATTGAAAAGGCAAAGGAAGGAATCGACGTCAGATTTATTTATGATGATTTCGGAAGTCGTTCCATCAGGAGAACGTTAGCATACCGGCTTAATGAAAACGGGGTTAAAGCCTTTCCTTTTTTAAGGATATATTTTATTGCTTTAGCGAACCGGATTAACTATCGAAATCACCGGAAAATAATAGTTATTGATGGTCAAACAGCGTTTGTAGGCGGGATAAATGTCGACGACAGGTATATCAATAATGAGAACAATAAAAAGACCTACTGGCGCGATACCCATTTGCGCATTGATGGGCCGGGTGTGCAATACCTTCAATATTTATTTCTCTGTGACTGGAACTTTTGCTCCGGCTCAAAATTACACCCTGATATACAATTCTTTCCACCGGAAAATAATTTGCAAACAAGGGATAATAAAGTCGTGCAGATCGCTGCCAGTGGTCCGGATTCAGGAGCACCGGCTATATTATTCTCCATATTGCAGGCAATAGGTCTTGCAACAAAAGAAATCCTAATCACAACTCCATATTTAATTCCCGGAGAAAGTTTAGTGGATGCACTGATTATAGCTTCCTTAGGCGGCGTTTCAGTTAAGCTCCTGGTACCGGGAAATTCAGATTCCCTTCTGGTAAATGCTGCTGCGAGATCGTATTATGGTGACCTGTTGAAAAGAGGGGTTGAAATTTATCAGTATACCAAAGGTTTTGTGCATGCCAAGACGATGGTTACCGATGGCAAGATCGCGATGGTAGGCACCGCTAATATGGATTCCAGGAGTTTTGATCTCAATTTTGAAGTAAATGCCATTGTATATGACAGTGGGATAGCAGGCCAATTACGTGATATTTTTTATGAGGATATAAAAAATGCTGAAAAAATTGATGAGAAGGCCTGGAGAAAACGCCCCATTTATAAACAGTTTTTTGAAAAAACAGCTAAACTAGTCTCCCCGCTTTTATAAATACCCATTCATCCAGGAAGCAATGATTTGTGAATAGAAGCAAGAGATTTTTGTAATAAAAAATCAGATAAAATAAAATTATGCAACAATATTCAAACCTGATCGAAGCCATTGAAGGTCTTAGAAAAGAAGGTTATACCGAAGATTTTAATCTTGAACAGCAATGTATTGAATGCCGGAATGGACAATACAAAATATTTCATGATGAATTTGTAATAGATAAGTACTTCAGGTTTGACATTGGCAGTGATGCGGCAGACCAAAGTATTATATATGCCATCTCCTCGGATAAATATAAATTAAAAGGAATTTTAATTAATGCCTACGGAATTTATGCAGAACCCCTGACAGATGAAATGCTGACTAAATTAGAAATGGCGGAATAAAGCGTTATAGTTATTGAAACGCTATTAAATATTATCTTAACATTCAATGGAATCAGGTTCCGGAAAAAATATCTTCGGTAAGCTACGGCTGATTGGAGATAATTTTTCGACATTAAGGATAAAAAATATCCGGATCTACATGACCGGACAGTTAGTAAACCTCCTCGGTGACTGGATGCAACAGACAGCCCAGGCCTGGGTTGTTTGGGAAATCACGCATAAAGCAACCGCATTGGGCATTGTTGCTTTTTTATCCCAGATTCCTTTTTTCATTTTTGGTCCCTGGGTGGGTGTTTTCGCGGACAGATATGATAAAAAAAGGATCCTCCTGATTACGCAGATTCTGGCGATGGTATTTGCTTTTATAATGGCATTTCTGATCCAAACGAATCAGTTAATGGTATGGCATGTCTATCTTTTGGCCTTTTTGCTCGGAACGGTGACGGCATTTAATGTAACGGCTGAACAGGCGTTTATAAGCGAACTCGCCGGCCCGGGGAATATTAAAAAAGCAATTGCTTTAAATAATTCCCTGAACCAGCTAACCCGACTTGCCGGCCCGGCCATTGCTGGATGGCTTATTGCCACAACCGGTACCGCCATTTCATTTTGGTGCAATGGCATAAGCATTTTAGTTTCTGTTATTTGTATTGTCATGATCCCATCAAAAGTGAGAATTAAAGAAAAAGCAGAAAGCGGATTGAAACAATTCCGGGAAGGATTAAATTTTCTTCACAATCAGAAATTGCTCCGCTTAATTATTTTATTCGCTGCCATTCAGACTTTTTTTGGTATGTCGATCGTACAATTGCTTCCCGCATTTTCTACAATGGTTTTAAAAGGAACTGCAAAAACGCTGGGAGCCATTATCGGCGCTGCCGGTGCAGGTTCACTTGTTGGAATCGTTTTTGTTTTACCCTTTGTTCAACGGATTAAACGATCCTGTCTGGCGGTTGGAGGAGCGGTCATTTGGGCGGGATTCTGGTATATCCTTTTTTCATTTGCAACAACACAGGGGATTGCGATGCTCTGTCAGTTTATGGCGAGTTTAGGTGCATCCAATGTACTCACGCTTTCCATCGGCCTTGCACAGGAGCTTACTCCCGCAAATATGCGTGCGCGGATTGTGAGCGCATTTATGATGATCATTTTTGGTTTACAGCCCATAGCCTCCTTCCTGGTTGGCAAGAGTGCAGATTTATTCGGTATCAGCAGGATGATGTGGATTAATGGATCTCTTATGATATTATTTACAGGTCTGTTATTGGTGATTCCACGGCTTTACAATATTAAATCATCAATTAAAATCCCGGCGATCAGAAATCAGATAATAGGCTAGGTTTGCATTGTCAAAACCAAAATCATGAAAGTAAAAAATCGCGATAATAGTAATAACCTGACAATCCAGGTGCTGCAATATAAGCGCGACAAATATTACATAATATAAAAAAACCCTTCAAAATGAAAGGTTTTTAAAAGGAAGAAAGAGTAAGGATTATTAAATAAATTTTCGGATAACATGAATTACGTAGATTATTATGCTTAAATCAAAAGCCATCATTAATATTAATATAAGAGAATAAACTTTTTTTTTCTTTGAACTCATAAAAGCGGGTTATTATTGTTTGCCATCTGACGATACGCAAATGCAATAACAATGCCCACCGTATTTTTACAAAACTATCCTGCCAGTAATTATACTGCTCAACTAGTTTTTATTACGGAAATAAAAAACCTGGAAAATATCCAGGCCGGGGTTAATCTAAAAGGAATAAAAAAAGTATGTATTAACTCATATACTTAGTGATTAGATAGACCAACATGGTAAGATCCATAAATATCAATAGAGCTGATATCCTGTCAAATAATTTCAATTTATCGTTGATCATAAAACAGTTTTTTATCTGTACACTAGAAAGGAATTATATATGTAAGGGCAATATTGATACCATGATAGTTTTAACAAAATGTAGTGAAGAACCCTTAATAGTGTAGAATAACTCTCCCAGAAGGGAAATATCGGGGGAAGTGGACCGCACTGGGCTCGAACCAGTGACCTCTGCCTTGTCGAGGCAGCGCTCTAAACCAACTGAGCTAGCGATCCAACGGAGTGCAAAAATATAACAAAGCCTAAAGCCTTCTTAAGCCTAAAGCTTAAAGCCGAAAGCTTTCCTATGAATTATAAATTTCTAAATTTTTTTCTGTTATCAAACCATCAATTTAAAATTGTTTTAATTTACTCATTGCTTTAGGCTTTAGGCTTTAAGCTTTAGGCTTAAGAAGGCTTTAGGCTTTTAGCTCTGCCTTCGTGATATTTCTTTATTTATCAATGCAAGTTCTCTTCCTGTTTGTCCGCTGAGTGAACTGTTTTCTTCTGCCCGACGCATCAGATATGGAATTACATCTTCAATCGGACCAAAGGGAAGGTATTTACTCACGGAACATCCGGCTTTCGCGAGGTTAAAAGTGATATTGTCACTCATTCCATAAAGCTGCGAGAAATGAATATGGGGATGTGAAAATGAAAGTCCTTTCTCCAGGAGTAATTCTGTTGCGTACAGATTACTGTAATCATTATGGGAGGCTATGATAGATGCAATATGTTCAATATTATCGATACAAAACGCAACCCCGGCGTTATAGTCCTTGTCCGTCGCTTCCTTGTCAGGCTGTATGGGTGAAGGGTATTGCTTTTCCACTGCCCGGGCTCTTTCTTTTTCCATATATGCACCCCTGACTAGTTTTACACCAAGTACAAAATCCTTTAAAATGGCTGCTTCCAGCATATCTTTTAAAAAGGAGAGACGGTCATGGCGATAAAGCTGAACCGTATTATAAACAGTAACATTTTCTTTATTGAAAATCTGCATCATCTGGATACTCAATACATCTACCGGATCCTGAATCCAGGTCTCTTCCGCGTCGACCAGTACGCCGACATTTTTAACAGAAGCCTGTACACAGATTTTATGCATACGATTTCGAACCCGCTCCCACTCTGCTGATTCCTCTGCTGTAAAAGCTGCAAGGGCAGCAGCATAGCGCTTCATAAGCGGTCCGGAGCTTTGATCGAGTGAATGATCCAGTTTTTCAAGAAGCTCAAACCTTGCAAATCCCGTAACTTTAATGCTGATAAATGGAATATTTGGCTGGGAAGCTGCATAATTTATTACGCGTATAAATTCATCACAAGCCTGATCAAATCCATCTTCTCCATTGTCGCCACCCTCCACTCCATAATCCAGAATGGCCTTTACATTATATTTTGAAAGTTTTCGCGCAACAGGTGCTGTTTGTTCCAGTGTTTCGCCACCTACAAACTGTGAAAAAATGGTCTTCCTGATCAGGCCTTTGATGGGAAGTTTAAAACGGATAGCCATGGGCGTCAGGCGCGTGCCCAATTTGACAAGGAAAGAAGATCCCATGCTTTTAAAAAGAAATCTGGCTTTTTTGAGTTCTGCATTCGATTTATAAGCAAATGCGTTTTCTGTATTCTCGAAAGAAACGGGATGATCGATCATAAAAATCCGGCTGAGGCAAATGTAATAGAAAAAAAGGCTTAAAGCCTAAAGCCTAAAGCCTAAAGCTTTTCTCTTGGAATTATATTCGCAAATATTTTTTTTCTTAAAAATAATGGGGCTAATAATTAAATTTCCAAATTGTCTTAGTCTTTAGGCTTTAAGCTCTCGGCTTTAGGCTTTCAATGGCATTCGGCTTTAAGCTTTAAGCTTTGGGCTTTAAGCTTTAGGCTTTAAGAGGCTTTCGGCTTAATAACGTAATTTCGGCCAGCTCCATGAAGATTCTGCAAACCCGGATTTATAAACTTTCCATCCCAATGCTCCCATTCAGGATTGCAACGGGTACGATGTATCATGCGCAAAATTTGTTTATACGCATAGAAACAAATGAGGGGTTGATCGGTGTGGGCGAATGTTCAGCCTTTCCCACGATCACTGGTGAAAGCCAGTCCACCTGCTTCGAAATGGCAAAAGATTTTGCCGAGTTATGGAAAGACAAAGAAGCACTTGATATTGAAGGACGATTGAAAGACCTGAATGATTTCACTGCTTTCAATACAACCGTCAAAAGTGCATTTGATATGGCACTCTACGATATTGCTTCAAAAAAAGAAGGTGTCCCGTTGTATAAATACCTGAGAGGAAATAAAAAAACTTTAGAAACAGATATCACCATTGGTATTGATGAACCGGAAATCATGGCTGCCAAAGCATTGGAATTTAAAACGCAGGGATTCCGTATTCTGAAGATCAAACTGGGTAAAGATGGAAAAACTGATCTGCTGCGTGTACGTATGATTCGCGAGGCCGTAGGTAATTCCATAAGTCTTCGAATCGATGCCAATCAGGGATGGGATTTTGAAACGGCGAGGGAATCGCTCATTCAATTAGGTATGTACAATATTGAATTTTGTGAACAACCAATGCGTTACTGGAATGATTATTACCTGCCCGAACTTCGAAAAGCATCTCCCATAAAAATTATGGCGGATGAAAGTGTTTTTAATCATCATGATGCCCGGCGACTGATTCAGGCGGGTGCCTGTGATTATATAAATATTAAGTTCTCTAAATCCGGAGGTATTGCTGAAGCGATAAGAATAAACCAGGTTTGTGAATCGTATGGTATAGCCTGTATGATGGGCGGAATGCTGGAAAGCCGTCTGGCACTTACTGCTTTTGCACATTTCTCTCTGTCGCAGAAAAATATTAAATTCTATGATATGGATACATCCCTTCTCGGTCATAAGATTGATCCCGTAACAGGAGGGGTGGTATTCAGGGGATATCTTCTGGAAGTTCCGGAGCTGCCAGGAATCGGTGCGGATATAGATGAAGGGTTTCTGCAAACATGTGAGCAGGTCATCATATGATTGATCTTTCTCAACGATCAACGGTCAACGGTCAATGATAAATATTTTTAGAATAAAAAAATGTCCATGCTAAAATCACCAAAAGATTCACAGGTCATCATGACTGAACTGGTTCTTCCGAATGACACCAATGTATTTGGAAATCTGATGGGAGGCCGCCTGATGTACTGGATGGATATTGCAGCTGCGCTTTGTGCGGGCAAACATTGTAATACACCGGTTGTAACTGCATCGGTGGATAATATTTCTTTTGAAAATCCCATAAAGCTTGGAAACGCGGTTCATATTCATGCGAGTCTGAGCCGTGCTTTTACAACTTCCATGGAAGTGCATATGAAAGTATGGGGAGAGGATTTTATCAACCAGCAGAAATATAAAAGCAATGAAGCCTATTATACTTTCGTTTCGCTTGATATGAATCGGCGCCCCATTCCTGTTCCGGGTGTACTGCCGGAAACTGAGGAAGAAATTAAATTATTTGATGGCGCCCTGCGCCGCCGGCAATTACGTCTCATCCTGGGTGGTAAAATGAAACCTGAAGATGCGGAGGAATTAAGGGCCTTATTCTTTTAGGCTGATGTTTGAGAGTGACTCCCATACTCCCATACTCCCATACTTTCCTCTATTCCGGCAATAAAATAAGCTTTATAAAATTATTCTCATTCAGGTAAAGATTCGCGGAAGCCTTGACCGATGCAGTATTTACCTGTTTGATTAATTCAGGATATTTCAGCACTATAAGCGGGTCATCTCCATTCTCATACTGGGCACTAAGCCAGTTCAGCCAGAATTCATTATCCTTCAGTTGCAGTTCATATTGCCTGCTTTCTTCAGAACTGAATTTGGTAATATCAAGTTGAGTTACCCCTTCCAGTTTTAATTTATTGATTTCTTCCTTTGTTGCTGCGATCAGTTTGTCAACATTCTCCGGAGCACAGCCGAACTGAATATTAAAAGCATACCTGTTTGCCGGATATTTATTATAGTTAATACGAACATTTGGGCTGTATGTCTCACTTTCTTTCTCCCTCAGACGATCAAGCAAACGAAATTCCAGGATCTGGCTGAGCGCTCTTAATTGAATATTTGTTTCAGGAGCATATTTATAATCGCCACTGATCACGAGCCTGACCGTTGCCTTAGGTTCTTTCCCTTTTCGTGCAATGGCTTCGATTTTTCCGGCAGGAATATGAATTTTCAAATCGCGGGCCTGTTCCTTAATTGAAGAGGAGGGTAAAGAGCCCAGATATTTTTCAAGTAGGGGCCGGATACTGTCAACTTTAAAATTGCCATCAAAAACAAAAGTAAATTCTCCTGCATTAGCAAACCTTTCCTTATAGAATCTTATGGTTTTATCCAGACTGATCTGATGCAGTTTATCTAACGAGGGACCAGTTCTGCGGACGTTGTAATCACCCAGTACTGCATCCATGGTATCCGTATAAACATTTTGGGGATCACTGTATCTGTTTGTAATTTCAGAAGCGGCCTGCTCCAGCACATTATTGAATAAAGTGCTGTCTTTGCCTGGGGAAGTAAAATAAAGATAGACCAGCTGCAGTGCTGTTTCCAGATCTCCAGGGGAACTGAATCCCACGATGCCTTCAGATCTTTCCGAAATATATGGCTCTACCTCTACCCTTTTCCCGCTCAATAATTTTTGAAGATCTGTAGGTTTGAAATGTCCGAGCCCCATATTCTCAACCATATTGGCCGCGTTTGCTGCCGATTCGAAATTTGAATCTGCATACAATGATGATCCGCCCGGACTAAAAGCTTTGAACCGGATCTCATCATTTTTAAAATCCGTAGGTTTTAATATCACTTTTAATCCATTGTTTAATGTGAGTTCTGTCAACCCCACTTTTTCAATTTTATTGTTATTGATTATTTTTCCCGAAACCAGTTTGTCTGAAATCAGGGCCTCGGTTTTAAATTGATCTTCATAAGGCGACAGTTTTGTTTTTGCAATAGTACTAAACCAGCTATTCACGATTGCTTCATCAGGCAGCGAAGCGCTGTCTTTCTGTGGTGCCATGATGATGATATCCCTGTTGCTGTCGGAAATAAAAGAAGGACTCAATGCATTTATATCCTGAAGTTTTGTTGTAGATAAAAAGGATTTAGTCAGGTCATACTCCATTTGGATTCCCGGAGCCGCTTCACCCACTAAAAAATTGCGTGTATATTCCTGTACCAGGTCCTCGGAATTTCTTTTATCCTTTTCCTTAAGGGCGGATTCGAGATTACTCAGGTAATTCATTTTTGCTCTTTCTAATTCAGCTTCGGTAAACCCAAATTGTTTTAACTGCTGAACCAGTTGCCAGACGGAAAGAAAACTATTTTCAAGTTTCCCTGGTTTAGAAACAATGAAAACCGTAAATGCATCCAGGCCACCGAGAAAATTCCCCATTTCAGCTCCCGCCTGTATAAAAGGTGGATTTGGTTTCTGCGAAAGTTCTGATATGCGCTGGGCAATCATAAGATTAAACAGGTTTCTTTTGGTCCATTCATAGTATTCCTGTTTTGTACCCTGAGGAAGCATTTTCTGTTTAATCATCACTTCGATCACGGTATACGGAAATTCCTTGTCAGTGACTGCAACAAATTGGTTTTTACCAATCAGCGGTACCGTATATTTTGTGCGGGGCTTTTCATTGACAGGATTTTTCAGGTCGCTGAATAATTTTTTTACCTGAATCTCCATACTGTCCACGTTGATATCTCCCACCACGATCAGTGCCTGCAGATCTGGACGATACCAGTCTTTGTAAAAATTAAGTATTGCGGCTCTTTTAAAATTTTTAAGTACCGTATCCACACCTATTGGAAGGCGATCGGAATAACGGGAATGATTTAAAATAATAGGAAATGTTTTGTCACGCATTCTTTCTTCTGCTCCTTTGCCAAGCCTTTTTTCTTCCAGCACCACTCCACGTTCATCGTTTATCTCCTGCATGTCAAGCGTAGCATTTGCCGCCCAGTCACGCATGATCTGTAATCCGTTCTTTAAAAGCGCCGGACTATCAGTCGGAATCGGTAACTGATAGACGGTTTCATCAAAACTTGTATAGGCATTCAGGTCAGCACCAAAACGGACGCCAGACATCTGGAGATAATGAACCAATTCATTTTTTGGATAATTTGTTGTTCCATTAAAACTCATATGCTCCATGAAATGTGCAAGGCCGCGCTGATCTTCATCTTCCAGTACAGATCCTACTTTATTTACCAGATACAACTGAACACGCTTTGCCGGTTCGGTATTTTTCCTGATATAATAAGTAAATCCATTCGGCAGCTTACCCATTTTGATAGCCGGATCCAGGGGTAAGGTTTGTGAGAAAGTATTATATGAAATCAGGACCGTAAACAGGAATAAGACGATTTTCATAGTGTGATTTATTTTTAAGTATTTCCGGTCTTCAATAGTTCTTTTGGATCGAGATTTTAATTTTGGCTTCGAAGATAAATATCCCTGGTATATCCAATCCTTTTTTTTGATGAAAGGAAGGGTTTGTAGAAACAAACCCCGGGTTGGACATTTTACTGTCGCATGAGATTCCTATTAAGACTCTTTAATCAGCAAAAAGAGCTATACAAATCAGAAATATATTTTCAGTATTATTAAATTCATCCTTAAACAAAAAACCCTCTCCTGCTATAAGCAGAAAAGGGTTTAAATTTATAACCAACTTTGAGAATTAGGCTTTAGCGTTAGGCTTTAGCGTTAGGCTTTAGGCTTTAAGCTTTAGGCGTTACCCCTGGTTCGTCGTTGCCTTTTTCTTCCTGCTGCAGCTTTTCCTTGATTTCAGCAAGGGCTCCGAGATCGCCGAGTGTTGGTTTTTCAACCTTGTTCTGGATCGTCTTCACAGCTTTGCGTGTTTTATCGGCATCAACTTTAGCTTCCTTACGTGCTACGTCCTTCTCTTCGGCTTTTGCCTGTTCCCAGATACGGGTATGCGATAAAACAATTCGCTTTTCATTGCGGTCGAATTCGATCACCATGAATTGAGTTGTTTCATCTGCCATTACCTGTTTCCCGTCTTCTTTTGCAAGATGGCGGCTGGGAGCAAATCCTTCGAGTCCATAAGGAAGTTGTACCAGGGCACCTTTATCATCTTTGCGTATGACCGTTCCTTCGTGAATGGTACCAATAGCAAATGTGTTTTCGAGTGCGTTCCATGGATCTTCTTCCAGTTGCTTATGACCAAGTTGAAGTTTGCGGTTTTCTTTATCGATGCTAAGAATCAGCACATCGATATGCTGGCCAACTTTTGTGTATTCTGATGGGTGGTTGAAACGTTTCAGCCAGCTCAGGTCACTGATATGAATCATACCGCCGATGCCGGGAGAAAGTTCAACAAATACACCATAAGGTGTGATGTTCTTCACCAGTCCATTGTGTTTGCTTCCCTGAGGAAAACGTGTTTCAATCGTGCTCCATGGATCTTCGCTAAGCTGTTTGATGGAAAGGCTCATCTTACGCGCGTTTTTGTCGAGCGTAACGATGCGTGCCTGATGTTCATCACCCAGTTTGAAAAATTCCTTGGCATTGATCGGTGTATTGGCCCATGTAATTTCGCTTACGTGCACCAAGCCTTCCACGCCAGGCATGATTTCGAGGAAAGCGCCGTAATCTTCAATATTCACGACTTTACCTTTCACGATTTCGCCTTCTTTAATTGTTTCAGGCAGCACATCCCATGGATGTGGTGTAAGTTGTTTCAGACCGAGGCTGATACGTTTTTTGCCATCGTCAAAATCGAGCACTACTACCTGGAGTTTCTGATCCAGTTTGAGTACTTCGCTCGGATGACTGATACGTCCCCAGCTGATATCGGTAATATATAATAAGCCGTCGAGTCCACCGAGGTCCATGAACGCACCGAAATCGGTGATGTTCTTGATAGTTCCTTCAAGTACCTGGCCTTTTTCAAGTTTGCTCATGATCTCGGCACGTTGCGCTTCGATATCACTTTCGATAAGTGCTTTGTGAGAAACAACGGCGTTCTTAATGGTATCATTTACTTTAACCACTTTGAATTCCATTGTTTTTCCTACGAACTGATCGTAGTCGGTAACAGGTTTCACATCGATCTGTGATCCGGGCAGGAAGGTTTCCATTCCGAATACATCTACGATTAAGCCACCTTTAGTTTTACTTGTAACCGTACCGGTAACCACTTCACCTGTCTTGTGAATTTCAACTATGCGTTCCCATGCACGTGTTATGCGAGCCTGTTTGCGGCTCAGGTGAAGATGACCTTCGCGATCTTCTTTTTCCATCACCATCACTTCCACTTCATCGCCGCTTTTCAGGTTTGGCAGATCGCGGAATTCATTGAGTGAAACAAGACCGTCACTTTTAAATCCGATGTTTACAACAACATCCGTTTTAGTAACACCTACTACAAGACCTTTGATGAGTTCTCCATCGGTGATCTGGACAAAAGTATTTTCGTATACTTTGTCGTACTTCTCTTTTTCTTCTTTTTTGTAAGCAGCGACATTTCTCTTGTCGATCGTCCAGTCGAAATCGTCATGTGCAGTCGGAGGCGGAAAATGATGTGCTTTTCCGTTTGCGGCAGGTGCATTTGTTGTCGCTGTAGCTACTGCAGTGTCTGCAGTTGGCTCCTGACCTTCAGCGTTTGAGTTAATAATTTGGTTTTCTTCCATATAAAATAAAATACCCGAAGGTTTTAATTCGGGGCTGCAAAAATACGAAAAATCAGGCTTAAAGCAAAACGCGTAACGCTTAAAGCTGAACGCTTAACGCAAAAGGCTTTAAGGTTTAAAGCCAAACGCTTAACGCGTAACGCTTAGGGGAAGCGATAGTTACCTAAACCATTCATTTTTAACTCCTTCTCTGATTTTATAATACACTATCAAATCAACGCCAGGTGATCATAGTATCCACAGCCTACCATAGCTACTTTATCGCCTTCTCCAAAAATCTCCGCGTCAGAAACATTGAACCTATCGTAATGTTCAGTTAGCTGCATGAAGATTTTCGTGACAACAGCCTACGGTCCAGTGAAATGGCATATCGCTGCATTCGTACCTTTCGATAGCAGGATCAAAGAGGCTAAGAGCTCTGGGTTATATGCGCTTTCTCAATTATATTTGCACCCCTGATAAATTAGAACAATTAGTTGTTCTGCCCGGGTGGCGAAATTGGTAGACGCACTGTGTTCAGGTCGCAGCGTGGGAAACCATGTGCTGGTTCGAATCCAGTCCCGGGCACATGCCTTTCAAACGGAGTTTGAGAGGCATTTTTATTTTTGAGCGGTGAAAGCTTGCTTTCACAAGCGAAGAAATAAAAATGCCGAAAACGCCGAAGGCGTTTAAAGGCATTGAGAAAGACCACTATTCAGGATCTTCTGAGCACCTGAAAGGTGCGAAGAAAATCCAGTCCCGGGCACTTTAAAACCTTGTAAATCTATTGATTACAAGGTTTTATTTTTTACAATATGATTTTATTTTAACGCATCCTTGCGCATACTCACACTTTGTGAAAGTCGTTTTTCTTTCTCTTATTCCCGCTTTTGTAAAATAACAAGCACAGGTCTATTTCTATAAAATTGCTTGGTTTAAAAGTAGAAAGTCAAATCAGTAAAAAGTCTAAATTATTACTGTCCTAAAATCGGTAAGCTTCATATTGATATCAGTATGCACATTACCTTATACTGTTTTTTTGTTTCAACCGAAAGTGAAATTTGATTTCTTGCCAGTACCCCTAAACACTTTATGCAAAATTATATTTGAGCTACTCCTCCATCAACAAACAACTCTGTGCCTGTAACGAAGCTTGAATCGCTGGAAGCCAGGAAAAGTGCTACAGAAGCTATTTCTTCTGGTTGCCCAAGCCTGCCACGAGGAATCATAGAAGCAAAACCATCTTTTGCCTCCTGTCCAAGGCCGTCGAAAACTGCTGTTTCAGTTGGACCGGGACTAATTACATTTATACGAATATTCCTTGCCTTCAGATCTACAGTCCAGGTTCTGGCAAAGGAACGTACTGCGGCTTTGCTGGCGTTATAAACACCAAAGTTTTCAAGGCCCTTAATACTTGCCATTGATCCTGTCATAATAATTGATGCACCATCGGTAAGTAAGTGTAATGCTTTTTGTACAGTAAATAGCGTGCCCCTTACATTAAGGTTAAATATCTTGTCAAAATGTTCTTCTGTTACGCCACCAATAGGAGCAAATTCGCCTAAGCCCGCACTTGCGTAAAGAATATCAATACGTCCTTTTTTTGCTTTAACTATTTCATAAAGACGGTCAAGATCTGCCAGGTTGCTGGCATCCCCCTGAATACCAGTAACATTACTCCCTATTTCTTTAACGGCTTTATCTAGTTCTTTTTGACGACGGCCTGTAATAAAAACATATGCTCCTTCGGCTACAAATAACTTAGCGGTAGCTAGCGCCATTCCCGATGTAGCCCCCGTAATTACTGCTACTTTGTTTTCTAATTTTTTCACGTTCTGATATATTATTTGCATTAAAAAAAGATTAAACATTAATTTTCTATATGTCGGGCAATCGACAATAAGCTTTGGGATGGAGTAAACCCCTCCACCTTTTTTTGCATGGTGCCATCCGTCCCTGACAATCTTAGACGTTGAATCACCCAACCTCCTTAAAATAAATCGACTTTTATTCTTTGTCTTTTATATTGTCCCAGTTAGCATTAGCCTTATCAATATTGGCTTTTTGATTCTTCATCCACATTCCTCGAACTTCCTGGTTATAATTAAAATAAAGCTTATCGTCTAAGATTGTCCAGGTATTTGTTTCCGTAGGCGCTTTGTGACCTTCGGCAGCTCCATATGCACAGTATCCCCCATATTGAGGCGCATATTTTACAGGCTTAGCCTTGAAAGCCTCCAAATTCTCTTTTGTAGAAAATAACCAGGTAGCACCTTTCCACTGGTAGGATAAAGGTTCATGGCCCATTACTGGTTTTGATTCCTTAAAAAATGCGACCGGATCATATCCTTTAATAGCTATCCCTTTTGTGGAAAATACTTCAGACTTTTGTGCATAAATGCTGCAGATCGTAACAAAAAACATAACCGCTAAAGAATAGATTTTTTTCATTTTTATTTGTTTACCCAATTAGATGATCATTTAGGAAAATCCTTACATTATTTTTAATCTTTTTTTACACTTTCATCATGTTGAAACTCCGGCTTTATTTGAGCGTTCATGGCTTTTCTTAACTTTAATACTTTAGGTTCCGATACGTTAACGATATAAGGATTATCCATATGTAATTTGTAATAACCCTGGTGATAGTTTTCAGCTGGGTAAAACAGTGTAAACGGTAATAGTTCGGTTATGACAGGATTTGAATAGTGATGACTTTCATTTACTTTTTTGATTACTTCTTTCAAAATATTTTGCTCCTCAGGGCTTCTATAAAAAGCAATGGAACGGTAATCGGACCCTTCATCGGGACCCTGACGGTTTAATGTTGTTGGATCATGGGCGTAAAAAAAAGCTTGAGTTAGTACCGCATATGAAATCACATCAGGATTATAATAGACCTGAACGACTTCAGCATGGCCAGTTGTCTTGGTACAAACATCTTCATAGGTAGGGTTTTTGGTAGTACCACCTGCATAACCAGCTATTACTTTGTTCACACCTTTTAATTCTGATAAACCCTCTGACAAACTCCAAAAGCAACCACCAGCGAATGTGGCAACCTTTTCATTGCCGGTTGGCTTTGGTATTTTGGCGAATGACTCATCTGCTTTTGAACCCTGCGCCTGTGTACATTCAACGATCAAAATTGAAGTCAATAGGCAAATGGTATATAAAAATCCTTTTAACGATTTCATATAATTATGGTTATTAAAAAAAATTATTTGGCTGGAATAAATTTAAAGGCGTAAGAATCCATACAATAACGCTTGCCCGTAGGGGGAGGCCCGTCATCAAAAACATGTCCCAGATGTAACCCTGTACTTGCTTCCACGACTTCATCTCTTACCATGCCATCGGAATGATCACTGACAATCCTGATTGCTTTTGGATCGATCGGAGCATAAAAACTAGGCCAACCGGTCCCTGAGTCAAATTTAGTATCTGAACTAAAAATAGGTTTACCAGTCGCGGCACTAACATAAATTCCCTTGCTATGATTATCCCAGTATGGATTTTTGTAAGGTGTCTCTGTGCCTTTATTAACTAAAATTTCATAAGCATCCGGAGTAAGGATTTTTTTCCAATAACTATTTGGCTTTGCTTCCGGGTAAACCGAAGTATCTTCTGAGGATCCCTGTTTTGTCGGACTTTGGCTACAGGCATTTAATGCAATAATCAAAAAAGGCAGCACAAAAAAATATATACGTTTCATAACCCCTTTGTCGCTTTTTCACTCATATCCTTACAGAATTTCATTCGTCTTAACAAAATATAAACGTTTAAAGTCCTGAGTAATAATCATAGCCTTGTTCTGCCCAATAATCCCTCGGTCGTTTATTACTGAAGGAAATCATGCCGATTCGCTTAAGATTCTTGATCCCGTATTTTACAGGAATAATAAGTCGCAGCGGGGCTCCATGTTTCAGTACCAGGGGTTGATCGTTCATTTCATAGGCTAAAATGGTTTGCGGGTGAAGAGCACTTTCCATTTCTAGTCCAACATAATATCCGCCATTAGGAGTTTGCATTCCCACGTAATCCATTTTCGCCTGATCTTCGAGTCCAAAATGTGAAAGAAAGTCACTGAATTTAACACCTCCCCAATGCTGAATCTGATCCCAGCCTTCTACACACTTAAAATCAAAAATAATTTCAGTTTTCGGTAAAGTCCTGATTTGATCGATGGTTAACTGAAGGATTTGTCCATCATTTCTCTGTACATTTAAAATCCATTTCTTTGGATCGTAATCTTCATCATCTATCCCAATATTACTGTTCACCCGGACTACCTTTGCAGCTTTTTCCTTTGGATAAGTTTTAACCAGGTTTTTATTGCTAAAAAAATTCCGAAAAAAGACTTCTGTTTTATTTAATGCTTGCCGTAATGGTTTGTGAGCACCTCCTGTAATTCCAGCTTTTTCCTCCGGAGAATTATAAAGCCATTTCCAACCACCAAAAGCCGCTGCGCTTGCAACAAAAAAAGTTGTAAAAGAAATAAAATTCCGCCTGTTCACTTTTTGATTCAGCGTAAGTTCCTTTTTTGTCTTTTTAATCGTTGGCGATTTCATAATTTTTGGCTTACAGTAGATTGTTATTTGAATCATCCTCATCTATAGGAAAAATTGCCCTTTCTTCCGGACCTTTTGTTAATAGAGGTGTCGACTCCTCCAATAAATTCATTGTAACAAGGGGCGCCGACTCCTCTACTATAATCGTAGTTACTATGGGTGTCGGCTCCTCTACTAGTTCAAAACCCGAGACGACCGATCTGAAGTTATTCCATCCGGCAATAATGACCTGAATTACATGAATCATGAAAAAAAGAACATAACCCAGTGTTAAAGCGAAATGAATGATTCGTGCGACATGATACCCACCACAAATCCAGGTAAGCCAGTAAAATTGAACGGGTTTATAAATAGCAAGTCCGGTTACCACGGACCCCAAACCCATTATAATAATCGAGGTATATGCGATCCGCTGGGCCGCATTATACTTGTTTTGTGGCGGCGACGTTTTGCGAATATGGAGGTCATGCAATAGTACCAGCCAAGCTTCTTTAAAAGAATTTCTTTTCGGCGCCAGTTGCCTCCACTCTCCAGATAATAGGGTATATAGAATATAAAATATACCGTTGAGCGTAAAAAACCACATAAAAAGAAAATGGAAAGCCATTCCATCTGCCAGGTGATGGGGAATTTTAAGTAACTTATAAAACCAATCTGGAAAAAAGCGAAGGAAAGTATGCCCAAAAATGGTAATTGCATATTCATCGTTAGCCCAGTAGATCAAAAGTCCGCTCCAAATCATCACAGTCAGTATCGGGAAATTGACCCAATGGGTCCACCGCATAACAAGTGTATGTTTCTCTTTGATTTCTTTCATTTAAATCCGATGAATATCAACCCAAAAAACCGGCCTTGGTTTTATAGGCTGGTTTTATTTAGATATGGCCGCTTTGGTTGCCCCTGTAATTTCCCCATTTTCCCTGGATTGGAGGAAAGCAATTATTTCCAGCCTTTGATTATCTAAACCTGCCGGTATTTCAATTTCACTCACGCCATCACTTTGTTCGTTGAGAGAGATAGTTTGAAAATTTCTTACAATCTGGACATGAGACAGAGTTCGGCCCTCGTTCTCCCCTCTTAACACTTTACTACTTGCGGTTTTCTCAATGAGGGCAAGAACAAGAGAATTGTTAGCAATATTCCCGTCAATCTGATAATGTAGGCTCACATTTCGGTCATTTTCCTTAATGCTATTTATACTTAAATGAACAGGGTTTGTTTTATGCAAAGCAGTGTTTATCGAACTTCGCAATCTACTTTCATCAGAACCTACAAATTCCTGTTGTCCATTTACCACAACTTGTGGCGTATATATAGAAGCATTCAACCATGATGAATATTGGTTTTGTCTGTTTGAATGAGCCGGTTCGCTAAAAATATCTTTCCAACCAAGCCGGTTCCAGTAATCAACATGAAAGGCTAAAATATATATAGATTTTTCATTGGTTTCCCTTTGAATTTTAGCCACCACTTCATCCGCCGCCGGGCAACTTGAACAGCCTTCGGATGTAAAGAGCTCAACAACTGCGAATCCCGGATCGGTGTTAGCCAAACTTTTGCCGATAGGGTGGCCAGTAAATGAAAAAAGAGCCAGCGTTGAAAATAAAGCGGTATAAGTGAACATTGCTATATTTTTATTGTATGCCATTTTGATAGGTTTTTTCTGATTTGTCGCGGGAAGTAGTAAAGCCTTACAAAATAATTTTAAATATGTGTAAGGGATTTGTCAATTTCCCGACAAAACAAATAAAATACATAGTATTTAACAGCTATTAACAAATGGAAACCCGTAAAAATCAATTTGTTCAACTGGGAAAAGCAATATTAAACCCGCAATTTTGGGCAAAAAACTATGCGGATTACTTATACAATTATGCCTTTACAAGGCTGAATGATGAGGAATTGGCAAGAGATTTAGTCCAGGAAACTTTTCTGGCAGCACTGGAAAAAATCGACCAATTTGAAGGGAGAAGTTCTGAACGAACCTGGCTAACTGCAATCTTAAAAAATAAAGTGATTGACATTTATAGAAAAAAATCCTCCGGATTGGGAAACAGTTTCGAAAAAACGTTGTCTAATACGGATCAGATTGAATTTTTTGACAGGCAGGATGGGCATTGGAAAGCCGAGTACCAGCCACAGGCATTCGGCTTAGAGGAGTATGACATTTTAGGTAAAAAAGAACTAAGTCATATTTTGCAAAAATGCTTGAAAAAACTACCTGGATTATGGCTCGCTGTTTTCACCATGAAACATATGGATGATCTGGCCTCAGAAACGATCTGCAGCCAATTGAATGTTACCGATTCCAATTTTTGGGTAATTATGCACCGGACGAAAGTTAATTTAAGAGCCTGTCTTCAGAAAAACTGGATATAATTCAATTACAATTGAAATGAAAGAACTCAATAAAAATAAATTAAAACAAATTTCTTACAACTGTAAGCACGCAACTTTTCTTATAGAGAAGAAGCTAATCGGGAAAATAACACTGAGGGAACAATTCGCACTGAAATTTCACCTGGCCGGCTGTTCGGTATGCCGAATTTTTTTAAAACAAAGTTTGACAATCAACCGAATGGTCAAAAGTCTCTTTTATGGTAATGAACCCAGCGATTTAACACTAGATGACCATTTCAAACAGAATTTACAAGAGAGGATAGACCAATATTTGGATGGAAAATAACTTTGGGGGATTCCACAAAAAAATAATTAGTTACGCAAAGGAATTACGAAAATCTTCTAGGATAGCGCCGGATTGGTTATGGGCATTCGAAATGAAATGATATTTCCTGTATCAATTTTAAATTCAGCTTTGATGGGGAAATTGTGAAGCTGAAGAATTGTTTTTACGATTAGCAGGCCGAGGCCGTGGTTATGAGGACGGGAACTGGAAGAGTCTGTTTTATTATCTTCGAGCCATCCTAAGAGAGGACCACTCATGGCTTCTCCTTCATTAGATATCAAAAAAATCAATTCTCCCGCATGGTTATTGAGCGAAATACAAATTTGACCATTTTCGGGCGTAAATTTTATGGCATTCGTCAACAAATTCTGGATAACTCTTTCCATCATGTGAATATCCGCATAAATCCAAGCAGTATTTTCACAATTAATGCACTCAATCAATATCTTTTTTTCATCAGATGCTAACGAAAAGGAATGAACAAGCTCCTGAACGATTTCCGAAAAAACAAAAGGTTGCTTTTTAAGATTTAATCCCGCCGATTCCATTTGTGAAAGATCAAGTAATTGCTGGACCATGTGCTCAACCGTCTGAATATTTGAAATAATAAGTTTTGAATATTCCGATTTCTTATACTGATTGATATCATTATTTTCCAGATTGAGTAAAAGCGTTTCCGCATATCCGCGAGCAATAGCCAGCGGTGTTCTCAGGTCATGGGAGATATTAGTAGTGAAGTCCTTTCTTTCTACTTCGGCTTTTTTCAATCTTTCGATGTTATCTTCAAGCTGGCCTGCCATTTTATTAAAGGCATGCGTTACTGGGGCCAAGTCGTTCTTTTCATTATCAGGAAATCTGGCGGTTAGGTCACCCGTTTCAAATTTTCTTAAAACTCCTATCAATTTTTTAAAATTTCTCTGCAGGCGATTTACATATAAAAGTGTGAGGGCGATGGTCGCAAACAAAATAAAAAGGAACGTTTGCAGCAACAAGGCACCCGCATGCGATTTATAAAGCATGTGAGTAACATTTCGGTATTCGGTGCTACCCAGGATAACATAGATGTATCCTAACGTACCAGATTTACCCTGAACGATCGCCGCTGAAAATATTTTTGGCTCCGACGGATCCCTGGGATCCGGACCTTTAATATAGCTTTGACCGTCGCGACTCAAATATTCCCTGATATTTTCCAGGGGAATTGTAGGCAACCTGATTTCACCGGGCGTACCATGATAGTAAATTACTTTTCCGATAGTATCCAAAAAATAAACTTCAACGCTTGGACTTATAACCATCGCCTGATAAAATACTGAGTCCGCCTTTTTTTTGTTCAGGCTATCCTGTTCAAAAGGGGATGTAAATTTAGCAATGTGTGATGCTACGTCCTTATTGAGTAACTGTGTACTGGCCTGGTAGAAATGAATGACGGACAGATATGCAATTAGCAAAAATGTCAGACTCAAAACGGTGATCAGAGTGAATACCAGGAAGAGAATTCGGCTAAACAGTGGAAAGGTTTTTGTTTTCATTCTGCAAATCGATACCCAATACCCCATGAAGTCAATATGTATATAGGCGTATTTGGGTCCGGTTCAATTTTAATCCTGAGTCTGTTAATATGTGCAGTCACGGTATGCTCATACCCCTGGAAAGCAAATCCCCACACTATTTCCAATAGCTCATTCCGACTAAACGGTTTGCCAGGATTACTGGACAGTAGGTACAATAGATCGAATTCCTTTAATGTCAAATCAAGCCTTTCGCCGTTTAATAAGACCTTTCGTTTGACTTTATCAATATGCAGCGATTTGTAGTCAATAGCAGGAATTTCGAGCTTTTCCGTTTCTACTGGAGAAGATCTTCGTAATAGTGCTTTTGTACGCGCAATTAGTTCCAGCACGCCAAATGGTTTGGTTATATAGTCATCTGCACCCATTTCAAGGGCCAGCACCTTGTCAGTTTCATCAGATCTGGATGTAAGCATTATTATTGGCGTTTGGTTGTTTTGATCCCGCAATTTCTTGCAAATAGAAAGCCCGCTAATATCAGGCAACATAATATCCAATATGATCAAATCAAATGCGTTGTTTTCAATTTTATTAAGAGCCTCCAATCCCTTTCCACAGGAAGTGAGCAAATGGGAAGGTGAATTCAGGTGAAGATTTAAAAGGGTGGTGATTTGCTGATCATCCTCCACCAACAGAATATTTTTCATCTTGCGGTAATCTACTCAAAATTAATAAGACGAATCGCTCTTTCGGGCAAAAAAATAATAAAATGGCCCTCAGGATACAATCAGAAGGATTACGTTATACTTCTGTGATTATTTCAATTGCCCATTTGATCAACTTTGCCTTCCTGAATAATTCCGTTCAGTAATAAATATTCTTTATATGAAAAAGTTTCTATTTGCAGCATTATTAATGATTATCGGTTATGGAGGCTTTGCCCAAACAAGTAAACCAATGAATGATTATTATGTGATGAAAGACGGAAAAGTAATATCGATGAAGGGAGGCAAGGAAGCAACACTTGCAAAAACGACTAAACTAAGTAATGGTGAAATGATCATGAAAGACGGCAATGTAAAAATGAAAGATGGTTCAATGATGATGCTTAAAGAAGGACAGTATGTGGATGTCAATGGTAAAATGGGCATGCTGATGGATGACAAAATGGATAAAATGGGCAAGATGGACAAGATGGATAAAATGGACAAGATGAAAATGGATAGTACAAAATAAGCAGATTAATAACTATCACCATGTCAAACGCAAATACTTCTTCTGTAAAAAAGCCTCCTTTATTCTCTGACCTTACGGACGAAGAATACTTTCAGCTGGATGGCTTTAACCACAGAGAAGTAAGCCACGGTGAGTATATCTATTTTGAAGCCTATAAGCATCCAAATATCTACTTCATTAAAACCGGACTTATCCGGCTGGGTTATCTTGACATAATGGGCAATAAAATTGTCAAAGACATTTTGAGACCTGGTGATTTCTTTGGACAGGTTAGTCTGCACAAGGAAAATTTAAATGGTGAATTTGCACAGGCAATCAAACCAGGTGTAACACTTTGTACCTTTACCCTTGAGAGTTTCAATAGCATGCTAGCCTGTAGTCCAAAATTAGCGTTGAAATACAGTAGGATTTCCGGTTTTAGAATTAGACGGTTTGAAAACCGGCTGGAAAATATCCTCCGCAATGATGTAAAGACAAGGCTGAAAATGTTTCTGGAGCAACTGCTTGGAGAAGTATTTGAGTCTGCCAGGTGGCTTGAAAGGGAAGTACGCATTCCTAATTACCTGACACACGAGGAAATTGCGCAATTAATTGGCACCAGCCGGCAAACCGTTACTACCCTGCTCAGTATACTCAAACAGGAGAATATATGTAGTTTTTCAAGAAAGGAACTATGTTTTTTCAATAGATAAAATTTTAGAAAGGTATGTGACAAACTTACCATATATAGTTGCCAGAAAAATATCGATATTTTAAATCTATAATAATTCTGCTGGAACAATTGTAATTGTACTCTAACTTTAATTTTTTTAAATATAAATCTATTATTATGGAAAAGTTTGCGTTACTAGCCAGAGTTGAAGCAAAACCAGGTAAGGAACAAGTAGTAGCTGATTTTTTAAAAAGCGCCTTACCCCTTGCACAAGCCGAAGCTCAGACAGTAAAATGGTATGGATTAAAAATCAGCGAAAATACTTTTGGAATTTTCGACACTTTTGAAACGGAGGACGGAAGAAGTAAACATTTGCAGGGCGAAATAGCAAAGGCATTAATGGCTAATGCATCGGATTTGCTGACAAAAGACCCGGTTATAGAATTTGTAGATTTATTAGCCATTAAATAACTATCCACAAGGTCAAATCGCCAGCACATTAATTTTCTTATTCTCCTTCATTTCTTTCGGTATAAGAGCCAGGATGGTCTCTTTTAAGACCTCTATCAGTTTAACCTTAACATACTGTCGGTGTGTTGCAATACTTATTTCACGAACCGGAGTCGGTGGCTTAAAATAACGCAGGCGTTTTTTTTGTGAGGCAGTTAAATTAAAGGTAGCCAGCTCAGGAACGATGGTGATACCAAAGTTTTTTTCAACCAGATTCTTTAAGGTTTCAATACTACCTGCTTCATAATGTATCTTTTCCTCCATTTCATGTTGCTTTTTCAATTCGCAAAGATTGAGTATCTGCGAACGCATACAATGCCCTTCTTCAAGCAGCCAGAGTCTATTTATATCAATATCTACAGGCAAAACATACTGCTTGTTAAATCCGCTTTCATTTTCATTAACGTATAAAAAATATTTTTCGTAAAACATCACCTGCTCTTTTACTGAATTGTCATTTAAGGGTGTGGCCAATATTCCTGCATCCAGTTGTCCGTCTTTTAACCGATTAATAATAGTGCTGGTTGTAAATTCATTGATGAGCAGCTTTACCTGTGGGTAATCAGTTACAAATTTCTTCAAGAACAAGGGCAACAGGTAGGGAGCAAGCGTAGGGATGATCCCGATCTTCAATTCACCACTTACCTCTCCTTTTTCTTCTTTGATGAGTTCGTTAACCCGTGCTGCTTCTGCCGCAATCCGGCGAGCCTGCGCTATTATTTTTTTTCCTATTTCAGTTGGCTTCACCGGTTTTTTACTGCGGTCAAAAATTTTCACGCCTAGTTCATCTTCCAGTTTTTGAATCATCATGCTCAGCGTTGCCTGTGTTACAAAACATTTTTTTGCAGCTTGCTGAAAATGCCGGTGCGTATCAATGGCAATAATATAATCCAGTTGTTGCAGATTCATAGATAGATATTATCTATGTAAAGATAGATAATATCAGTTTGATTGATAGTTTAAAAAAGGGGATTTTCGCAGAAATCATCTTTTAAACTTAATACAATCTATATATGGGAAAGAAAAAATTAACCACCGCAAGCGGCAAGCCTTACTTTGAATTTGAAAATTCGATGACGATTGGCAGCCGTGGCCCCGTTTTATTGCAGGATTTTTTATTGCACGAAGACATGGCTCATTTTAACAGGGAAAGGATTCCCGAAAGAGTAGTGCACGCGAAAGGCTCAGGAGCATTCGGCACATTTACCGTTACCAATAATATTACTCAATATACCAGAGCTAAAATATTTTCAGTAGTTGGCAAGCAAACAAAAATGTTTATCCGTTTCAGCACGGTAGGTGGAGAAAAAGGCAGTGCAGATACCGAAAGGGATCCACGTGGTTTTGCCTTGAAGTTTTATACCGAAGACGGGAATTGGGACTTGGTGGGCAATAACACACCGGTATTTTTTATTAAGGACCCCAAAAAGTTTTCACATTTCATACACACACAAAAGCGTGATCCTAAAACAAATTGTAAAAGTCCAACCATGATGTGGGATTTCTGGAGCCTGAACCCTGAAAGCCTGCACCAGGTTATGATATTGATGAGCGATAGGGGAACTCCTTTCTCTTACAGAAATATGCACGGATTTGGAAGTCATACCTTTTCTTTAATTAATAAAGACAATGAAAAAGTTTGGGTAAAATTTCATTTTATAACCGAACAGGGTATTAAAAATTTTCATGGCCAGGATGCAAGTGATATGCGGGGTATAGATCCCGACCATGCACAAAGAGATTTGGTTGATGCCATCGAAAGAAAAGATTTTCCGAAATGGAATATGAAAATACAGGTGATGACACAGGAACAGGCCAAAACCTTTAAATGGAATCCGTTTGATCTTACCAAAGTATGGCCCCACGGCGATTTCCCCATGATAGATGTAGGTGTAATTGAACTGAATGAAATACCGCATAATTATTTCAGGGATGTAGAGCAGGCTGCTTTTGCACCGGCACATGTTGTTGATGGCATCAGCTACTCACCTGATAAAATGTTGCAAGGCCGTTTGCTTTCTTACCCCGATGCTCACCGTTACCGTTTGGGTGTTAATTACGAACATTTGCCCGTGAATAAATGTCCTTACCTGGTTAACAATTACCAACGTGACGGACAGATGCAGGTTGGTGATAATGGTGGTGCAGCGCCAAACTACCGCCCCAACAGTTTTGATGATATTATAGTTGATGAAAACTATAAAGAACAGGCCACGGAGTTGGATTCTGTTATTGCAGATTTTTATGACCGCAACGAAAATGACAACGATCACTATACCCAACCGGGCATGTTGTATCAAAAAGTCATGAATGTCCAGGACAGGAAAAACCTGGTAAATAACATTGTTGGCGCAATGAGCGGAATCAGCGGCGAAAAGAAAGATGAGATTATCAATAGGCAGTTATGCCATTTTTTCCGGGCCGATATTCATCTGGGAATGGCCATTGCTTCGGGCTTGGGTGTTGCCATTGATGATAAGGTGAAGGAGCATGTACATTAGAATTCCGTCATAACATAAAGAGAGTACTATGCCAGTCACTTTCAAAGACTGTAACCGAAATCATGAGCCGGGAAATTATAAAATAGGCATTTTTCACAGATAAACGGAAGATACCTCCACTATCAGAGGTAAAAAGTAAAAACTTTGGAAAATATCATTCAGCTAATAGAAGGATGCAAGAAACAGTTGGCGAAAAGCCAGAAAATACTCTACGAGCAGTTCTATGGTTATACACTAAAAATTGCCTTTCGTTATGTGCATCGATATGATGTCGCAATAAATGTTACAAATGACGGATTTGTTAAGATATTCCGTAATATTGAAAAATTCAGATGTGAAGAGCATGAATTTCCTGAAAGACTCTTCATGGCGTGGATGAAGCGGATCATCATTAACACTTCTATTGATGAACTGAGAAAAAATAATGTTACACCTGAAATAGGTGGCATCCCGGAATATGTATGGGAAGAACCGGACCACAGTCAGAAAGCAGACCAGTTTTTGTTATATAAAGAAATGATAAGTTACGTTAAAGATCTTCCTCCAAAGTACAGAATTGTCTTTAACATGTTTGTTGTAGACGGATTTTCACATTTTGAAATTGCTGATACCCTGGGTATTTCCGTTGGCACATCGAAATCGAATTTGTTCCGAGCCAGGGAAATTATGCAAAAAATCATTAAAGAAAAAGAGAGAGCCAGATCATGGATCATATAGTATAATACCCCAGAATTTAAGACCAAAGAGCTAGTTAATAATTTTCGCAATTGAGATACCCCCACACTACCCTTTGCCAGAAGTATGGGACTTGTCAAATAGCGATGAGGTGAAGGCACACAGATTCAGTATTGAACTTCATTTTTCTAAATAACCTTTCCTTTTAATGCCTTAACCACCGCTTCTGATTTTGAATGCACCTGCAATTTTTTGTATATATTTTTAATATGCCCACTTACCGTGTCCATACTGATAAAGCAACTTGCGGCAATCATTTTGTAGCTCATGCCTTCCACCAACAATTTCATAATTTCACTTTCCCTTTCGGTTAGCATAGTAGTTTCCTTTAATGATGAAAATGAGTTTCTCTTGAACATCTTCAAAACCTTACTAGCCACACTAGGTGTCATGGGAGCTCCACCATCATAAATTTCTTTAATAGATGAAAGGATAAGTGCCGGTGGTGTATTTTTCAGAATATACCCTTCGGCGCCATTACAAATAGAATCAAATATTTTATTATTATCCTCAAAAATGGTTTCCATTAAAACTTTTACCTCTGGAAATTTTTGTTTTAAAATTTTCACCGCTTCCATTCCGGAAATACCTGGCAATTCTATATCCATTAAAACCACATCTGGTTTTACTTTTTCAATTTGTTCCAAAATTCGGTCGCAATTGGCATAGGCGCCAACACAATGAAAGCCGTCTGTTCCATTAATAAGTTGAAACAAGCCTTCCCGTAAATTGTGGTTGTCTTCATATATAGCGACCCTGATGCTCATAATTTTAAATTTAATGTTATCCTCGTTCCTTCACCTATGCCTGTATCAATGATTAATTGCGCTTTCATTTCTTTTGCCCTGCGCTTCATACTGTTCAAACCGTTACCATTGACGGGTTTTAGCAAATCAAATCCTTTCCCATTGTCCCTGATGACTAATTTCACTATAGAGCCCTCAGAGAATATTTGAATAGAGACCAATGAGGCTTCAGCATACTTTACCAGATTGTTTAAAGATTCTTTGAAAATGAGAAATAGATTTCGCCTTATTTCCATTGAAAGTCTGATATTATTCAAATTTTCGTCTGCCCGAAAAGTGTATTCGATTTTTTTTGCCCTTAATAAATTAAATGCAAGCGAACGCATTCGTAATAAAATATTCTCAAATGAATCATTGTTAGGGTTCACGGCCCATACAATATCGCTCATCGCATCAATTACCTTTCTTGAACTATCTCCAATCATTTCAAGCGCTTCCTGCATTTTTTCGGGGTCTTGCTGGGCAATTTGGCTATAAATGGATATGCTGTTGAGTGTGCTGCCAATATCATCATGTAAATCATGCGCTATTTTATTTCGAATGGTTTGCATTTGCAAAATCTGATTTAGACGATAGCGATAAATACTGTAAAGAACCAGTGCTATAAATACAAATTCAAAGGAGCGAAACCAAGTAGATTCCCACCAGGGGGGTGTTATGGTAAATGGGTATTGCAATTCATTACTCCAAAAACCTTCGCTGTTCACGGCTTTTACTTTGAAAGTATATTTGCCAAACGGCAGGTTGCCATATGGCGCTTCATTTCTATCAGTAATGGTGCTCCAGTTCTTATCCAACCCTTCCATTTTATATTGATATTTTACATTGTAAGAACTTTTTAATGTAATACCGATAAATTTAAATGTCAGGTAATTATTATTATAAGTCAGAATCAAATTTCTGGGTACACTATACCATTTAGATAAATCGTCAAATTTAAAGTCAGCAACCCTTACCCCGTTTCCAAGAACTAAAGTCGTATCCTTATTTCCTGATAATGCTGCCCAGTTAATATTTTCATTAAAAAGGGACACATTGCTCATTTGAATATTAGGGGCAACAGTGTCTGGTATTTCCCCCTCCGGATGATAGCAGGTCAGCCGGTCTCCTGTTCCTATCCAGATTAAACCGTGACTATCTTCCAAAATTGAATTTTGATAACAATTCAGCCCCAAAAATCCATCTTCACTCAAATAATTATGAAATAAAGGCGCGCTGGCGTCTGATTTTTTTTCATTAGCAGGTGCAGGAGAAATAGCATCTTTTTGTCTTATCATCCGGTTCAAACCCCGGCGCGTGCCAAACCACAGATTTCCCTCATTGTCTTCCATTATACTGGTAAGATTATTATTGGATAAACCCTGCTTTGTATTATAATTGAAGAAAGTTTTACCATCGTATTTGTCAATCCCACCGCCACTGGTGGCGATCCATATATTCCCATCTTTGTCTTCCAATGTTCCGACAACCTGATTATTAGAGAGGCCATCGGAAATTGTAAAATTCGTGAAAGATGAGCCATCATATCTATTGACTCCTTTGCCCCATGTGCTGCTCCAAATATTTCCGGCTTTATCAATCATTACATGGACGATTTCATCGCTCAATCCCTGGGCACTGGTAAAATGAGTGTAGGTTTTTCCATCGAACTTTATAACACCCCCTCCATAAGTTCCAAACCAAAGATTTCCCGCTTTATCTTCGGCCATGCTCCATACACCCTCATTGCTGAAACCTTCATCTGCATTATAATTTGTAAAATCTTGCCCGTCAAATTTACTTAACCCCCTGCCTCGTGTACCAAACCAAATGTTTCCGGCCTTGTCCTCAAGCATGCTCAGTACAATGTCATTGCCTAATCCCTGTGCAATTGAATAATTATAAAAAGATTTTCCATCATATTTACTCACCCCGCCTCCCAATGTTCCAAACCAAAGATTGCCTTTTCTGTCTTCTAATATGCTCATCACTATATTATTGGTCAATCCCTGGTTAACAGTATAATGAGTGAACAATTTTCCCTGGAAATTACAGAATCCACCACCTTCCGTACAAAGCCAAAGATTCCCCTCTCTGTCCTCCATAATGCAGTTTATAATATCATTACTTAAACCTTCCGCAGTAGTATAATGGGTGAAATATATACCATTGAATTTACTAACCCCTCCTCCTTTTGTTCCAAACCAGAGATTTCCATTTTTCTCTTTACCAATACTTAAAACAGTATTATTAGACAGCCCCTGCGCTGTGGTATAATTCGAAAAAGATACTCCATCGTATTTTGTGACACCCCCATTAGTGCCAAACCAAAGAATTCCCGTTTTGTCCTCCACTATGCAATTAATGTAATCGCTGCACAAACCCTGAAAAGTCGTATAGTTCAAAAAAGATTTTCCATTGAATTTGCTGACTCCTCCTCCATGCGTGCCGAACCAGAGATTCCCTGATTTATCTTCCCAGCCACATCGAATCAGGTTATTACATAAACCCTGTGCGGAAGTATAATTTGTAAAATATTTGCCATCATATTTTGAAATCCCACTATCCGTGCCAAACCAGAGATTCCCCGTTTTGTCCTCCAATATGCTATATACATTATTACTGACCAATCCGTCCCTGGTTGAAAAATGTGTAAAATTCCTTCCATCAAATTTATCCAATCCCCCGGTGTAAGTGCCAAACCAAATGTTTCCTGCTTTATCTTCAAGGATACTCCAGACTGCATTATTACTTAGGCCCTCAACATTGGTGTAGTTTGTAAAATATTTCCCATCGAATCTGGTGACCCCACCGCCATAGGTACCGAACCAGAGATTCCCGGCTTTATCCTGAATCATGCAACGGATAAAATTATGTTTTAACCCCTGCAGTATTTTAAATGAGCTGAAACTTTCGGGATCAATATCTTTAATGGAAGCATCTTTGACCAGAACTATTTCAGGGGCCCCGGCCGCAATAGCGATTCCGTTGGCAGGTATCATATCTGGCAGCTTATAAATGTCTTTCCCTGGAGTGCATATCCTCGGATTACCGGCTAAAGTAATTTCAGGAATTCCCGCCAGTCGCTCATGAGAACTGATATGCGTTACTTTGGGCTTACCAGCAGGTCTTTTCTTGACCACACCCACCGGAAATACCCGCGGAGGAAATCTTCCGGATTTTTCTACAATATGACCTCTTGCTTTTACTGAGCTTGCTAAACTAGTATGGTAGTCGTTTATTTGCCCAGGCTTTTTGCATGAATATGGCAACGCGAAAAGGACAACTACAAATAAGTATTTTTTTCTCCCATTTGAAAAGAAAATCGGCTTATTAATTTCGTAACGCGAATTTCTTTCCATTTACCAAAGATAAAACTATGGCAGTAAGAAATCTTACCCCCTAAACAGGTCATCAAATCGCATTTTAGATATTGTTGGCAGGTAAATACAACCAGTTTACACTGTTGTCAGCATTTACAAATAGCTCTTTCTTTGATTACATATTTTCCTTTGATGCCCAACGCCGGCTTTCGGTCATTCAAAGCGAACAAAATTTAAAATATTAACCCTGTTATAAAATATAACCGAAATCCATTCTTCATTTTTATTATCAAACATTTTGAATCTTAATTTATGAAACAATTCTATTCTTCAAAATACAGCACCCTGGATAAAATGATATTTTGCTTGATTTTATTCAGCTCTGGTTTTATTTCCTGCAATAAATCAGATCATTTCCAGGTTCAGGATTACATTTATGCTTCCAGTTTTTCATCAGATGTGATTGATAAATGGATCACCATGCAGATTCGTTTGGAGCGCGATGCAACAGGGATTCCCAATGTGGCATTCGTGCGTTATTATGCTTATTCCGGAATTGCAGCTTTTGAAGCTCTGGCCCCGAGCACTTCCCTGGATATACCCATTGCTTTAAAATGGAATGGACTGACTAATCTTCCACGACCAGACAGATCCAGATTTTACTACCCTCCTGCATGTGTAAATACCGCCCTGGCAGTTATGAACAGAAGCATATTTATCAATGCAAACTCTGTCGACAAAGCTGCTATAGATTCTTTGGAAAACGCATTGAATACCTCTTATCTAAACGCGAATAATCCCGATCTGATTGCAAGATCCAATGCATTTGGACAGTCAATAGGTGAAGCAGTTTTCAACTGGTCAGAAACTGATGGCTATAAAGACGCCATGGACCCATATACACCACCAGTGGGACCGGGATTATGGGTTCCAACTCCTCCGGCATTTGCACCTGCAAGTACACCATATTGGGGAAACAACAGACCTATTATCACAGGTAGTATAGACAATACGCAACCGGGTGCCCCTCTTCCCTATTCGGAAGATCCCAGTTCGCCCTTTTTTAAGATGGTAAAGCAGGTTTATGATGTATCGCTAACCTTAACTCCGGAACAGACTGCAATGGCAATATTCTGGAGAGATATTCCGGGTGTAACGGTCGCGGGACATTGGGTCAGCATTTTACAACAGGTTTTGAGACAAACCAATAGTCGTCTTGATAAAGCAGCACTTGCTTATGCGGTTACCGGAACATGCTTTAATGATGCTTCGATTAGTTGCTGGCAAACAAAATATCACTATAATCAGGTGCGCCCAATAACCTATATACGCGGCGTAATGGGATTTACAACCTGGAATTCATTATTGACAACACCGGCCCACCCTGAATATTCTTCAGCACATGCAGTAGTCTCCTCTGCAATCTCAGATGCCTTTCAGGAAATCTTTGGGGATATTGGAAGCTTTACTGATCATACCTATGATTATGAAGGATTTGCTCCCAGAACTTATAATTCATTCCGTGCAATTGGCGAAGATGCGGGCAATTCAAGATTATATGCCGGACTCCATTACCAGCCTTCCATTGATGCCGGATTGATTCAGGGAAGAAAAGTGACGGCTAATATTTTCGATATACTAGGATTAGATACAAAACACGATATTTCGCCAATAAAAAAAGACTGACATTGCAGTAGTAAGCAATCGTTAATGCGGAGCCGCCTCAGAAATGGGCGGCTTTTTGAGTTTACAAATAAGCCTATACTAATTTAGGCCGATTATAAACCAGGATCTTCCTTTTTATTCAACTCTTTATTTGCTTTATCGAATGGATCCCAGGACAGATCCAATTTACCATTAGCACCACGTCGCACACGCAAACGCACACTGATGCCCTGATTGCGTTGGGTGCCTTTATTCAATATGACAGAATCTTTATTCGCTTTCAGGTTGCTGAGTGGCACCTGAATACTCATGTCCGGCCCGGTTTTCATATTGTACATCCCATTTACAAACATGGTTAAAACAGATGACCGAATCTCCATCCGGTTAATGATGATGTTATCTCCACGAACTTTTATCGAATCGTACAGATCTGCAAACCGGACATCTGACAAATTTCTTTTTCTCAAAAACTTCTGATGAATCTGTTCAAACGGCTGGAAATTTATAAGCTTACCATTTTTTAAATTGAAATTGATCGAACTTTTAAATCCGTCTTTTATCAGTTGAGCACTGGATGTAAGGCGGCCTTCCATGCTGATATTTGCAGTTAGATTGCCATGGATGTTTTTATCCGTCATCGATTGTAGTCCAAAATTGTCAAAAACATAAAACAGGCTGCTCACATTGATATTGTTCAGTTGTGTTTCCAAAGCGAATGAATTGGAAGCCGTATCGTTTTGCATAAAACCATTCAGATTCATACTTCCTTTGCCTTGTTTTAATACTACATTTTTAAATTGCACTTCATTTTCATTCAGCATAATGGCAGCCTGCAGACTGTCCACGACAAATTTTTTATAAATCACCTGGTTCGCCTTCAGACTGATATTGTAATTGGACGTCGTCAGCTGGCTGATAAAGCTTGATACTGTGACATCAGGGGCGGATTTCTTTTTTTCGTCTTCAGCGTTTATTGTTTGTGGCCGCAGAAAATTGTTGAAATCGCCCAGGTTCAGCTTGTTGGATTTAATGCTCCAATCAAATGTATATTTATCGTTGAGATGATAAAAAAAATAAAAAATGTTTTTCAGTTTCCCGTTCATCGTCAGGTCTGAACTGCCAGAATGAAGTACTAAATCTTCGATGATCATGTCCTTGCCTGTAAAGCGGATCATCCCACTTACCGGATCAAATCGAAAATGTCGTGGCGCATAAAGTAAGTCCGCATCAGCCAGGGTGATGCTTCCCGTCAAAAGTCTTGAACTGTCATATTCTTTGTCGAGCGATCCGCTGTAAGCGAGGTCTATTTTTCCGGTCCCCCCGTTAAAAGTCAGCTCGTTTTCTTTCAGAAAGCTATTAACCAGGTTCAGTTTAAAATCTGACCTCACATTCATTTTTGCTCTGGGATGAATGAGATTGCTGAAAACCACGGAATCGGCATGGAAATGCAGGTTTTCCCAGTCGCCCTGAAATGCAGTAAAATGTATCACTGTGTTGGAATCTTCGTGTCCGCGAAATCTTACTGCTTCATTATTAAAAGTCGCCGTAAAGGATGCATGATCAACGGAAATAAAAGGGCTTTTTATATTCCTGTTTTCCACGTTCAGCCAGAGATGGATCAGCGGTGTAAAGTATTGGGGTTCGGAATTATCCATACTGCCAGTTAGACTGGCAATAGGGTCTTCGATATCATAGGGCTCGAGTGTTTTTTGAAGATTTGCAGAAAGAAAAGACGCTGCTTTTCGAAAGGATAAATTTTTAGTATCCCAGGAAAGCAAAAAAGGAGTTCCTTCTTTCGCGAAAAAAAATTTCCCTGTAAAAACAAATGGTTGCTGATCAACTGCCAGTGAGATTTTGTCAAAATCCAGTTCCCGCGAATCTTTATTATACAAAATCCGGAATGCGCCCTGCAAGGATTTGTTTTCCAGAAATGGTCCTTTAGTCTGGTTAAATGTCATCGCTTTAACCAGACAATCCAGGTTCAGATCGAAGGTCAGAACAGGGCTCTTTGATTTTTGCTGAACATTACAATCCAGTTCATGTACCCGGAAACCAAAAAATTTATGTGTATGACCTTCGTCAATCGAAAGCCCGACATGCTGTATGCTTACCTTACTGAATTGTAAAGCATCGTTTTTGATTGTTACATTGGCCTGCAAACTGTCTGCGATAATTTTTTTATAGATCAGTTTATTGACTTTCAGGCTGACATTAAAATCGGCCGACGTGATTTTACTTATATACGCTGATACTGATGCGTCTGGTGCGGATTTCTTACTGGCCGTTATCACGGGTTTTGTTTGCTGCCGTTGAAAACTATTGAAATCATCCAGGTTCAACTTGTTGGATGTGATGTTCCAGTCAAATGAATATTTATCGTTGAGATGATTAAAAAAATAAAAGATGCTTTTCACTTTGCCATCAATCTTCAGGTCTGAATTTCCTGAATGAAGCATCAGATTTTCAATGGCCATATTCCTGCCGGTAAAACGTATGATACCACCGACCTGATTAAATAGTAAGTTTTTAGGAATATAGTGAAGTGCTGCATCCTCCAGGATAATCGTGCCGTTTATCAGCCTTGTACTATCATGAAATTTCTCCAGCGATCCGCTATAAGTGAGATTTATCTTTCCGGTACCCCGGGTAAAGGCCAGTTCGTTTTCTTTCAGAAAGTTGTTAATCATATCCAACTTAAAATCGGACATCACATTCGTTTTTATTTTGGGATGAATGAGATTGCTTAGCACAACAGAATCAGCCCGGAAATTCAGATTTTCCCAGCTGCCCTGAAATGATGAAAAATGTATTATGGTATTGGAATCTTCATGTCCCCGACTTCTTATGGCTTCATTGTTAAATGTTGCCATAAAGGATGCGTGATCGATGGCAATAAAGGGACTTTTTACATTCCTGTTTTCCACCTTCAGCCACAGATGGATCATCGGTGTGGAATATTGGGTTTCGGAATTATCCAGACTGCCGGTGAGACTGTCAATAGGATCTTCGATATCATAAGGCTGGAGTCTTTTTTGAATATTTGCAGAAAGTAAAGATGCCGCTTTTCGGAAAGATAAATTTTTCGTCTCCCAGGAGAGAATAAAAGGAGTTCCTTTTCCCCCGAAAAAGAATTTCCCTGTAAAAACAAAAGGTTGCAGGTCCACTGCCAGTTGGATTTTGTCAAAATCCAGCTCGCGGGAATCTTTATTATACATTATGCTGAATGTGCCCTGCACGGATTTGTTCTCGAGGAATGGGCCCTTCGACTGGTTAAATGTTAACGCATGAACGAGACAGTCCAAATTCAGATTGATCACCAGAACGGGACTATTCGCTTTTCCCAGGATATTACCAGTTAGTTCGTGAATATGGAAACTAAAAAACTTATGTTTAACGCCCTCGTCTATCGAAAATCTTGCATCGCTGATTGCCAGGATTGGATAAGGTTGGTTGGCTGAACTGTCTTTACGGGATTTGATCTTTTTTTTAAATACAGAAGTATTGGAATAACCCAGGCTATCGGTATAGAAATAAATATCCGGTTTATCCAGATCGAGACGCTTGATATCGATTTCCCCATGAAAGAGTTTCCAGAAGTCTATCGTAGCGTATACCCGTTTTGCCGAAACCAGATCATGATGATGCCGGCTCCAAAGGCTGTCGCGCAGAGAAATACTATCAATGGTAAGTGCAATCAGCGGGAAACTGCTTTTAAAACCAATACTGATATCGCCAATATGAAGTTTTGCCCCGTTCAGACCTTTTTCGGTTTCCGATTCTAAAAAAGAAATAAACTGCCGTTCATGTTGTTTTACATAAAGAGAAACTACGATCAATGCGAGTAGCAGCAAGGCAACCAGGATAGCCAATACTCGTAAACTGATTTTGATCACTCTTTTCATAATTGTCCCGACGTTAACAGACTCATGGCTTTCCCAGTGTTTCCTTTATTTTGATGAAGTTCACCATTCCTGCAAGCTTCTGCTTTAAAACAACATAGATACGAATTTGCCTGACGTGGCACATGGACCATAAAGGAATAAAGTGCGGAATCAGTTAATAATTTATCGGGCAGGACAAAGGGAATCGTTTTAATTCTATTGTTTTTGAAATCGGGGAATAGAAAAATGAGTGTGATCCGGAATGCCGTGATATCTGATTTCCTTTCAAGGAAGCGGTTGCTAAAAGTATAATTGATACTGACTTCCAGGTTCGAAAAATGATCATCAGGCTCTATTTTCACTTTGGGCGCCATGATCCTGCTCGTGAGGTATTCCAAATTAAAATCCCAATGCTCGATTCCGTTTACACTATAAACATCGCCTTTTTTTGCCTGCGCGGCAAAATGTTTAACCAGTCTTTGCCAGAGCATCCCGCCTTTGAAATTTTCCCTAAACGGCTGCAGCGCATCCATGATAAGCTTGGCTGGAATAGTACTTTCCCGAAGACGTTTACCGTGCCCTTTCATGGCCCGGTTTAAAACTGCTTTAGATTTGGACCCCCTCGCCGCACGTTCATGTTTTCCATAGGCTTTACTGTTCACAACAACTTTCTCGGCCGGGTTTTTGCGAGTTTTCCTTTTTGAAGGCATGCAGACTTTTCCGCTAAATTATTAAATTCTACCATCTTCCGGGACCTTATAGGAAGAATATAGGAACCTTATAGAGACCCCTCGTTTGTTTGACTACGCTTTGACAATAGCCTGACATATTCCTGACAAAAGCGCGTTTGTTGTTGACTGTTTGAAAAGAAAATACAAACGACAAGTTTTCGACCAATTAGGAGCTTTTTTATTTGCCTTCTGCATAAATTCTTTTGGACTACCTTTGAGGCTATTTATAATACTAAAAGTAGTCCACATGCTCCCATGGCGAACAATTATCGTTCCGGATAAAGATTGTGATACCCCCATTTATCTGCAGATTGCCAATGCCATTATTCAGGAAATGAAAAAAGGAAGAATCGGCCCGGGGATCAAATTGCCCGGCACCCGGCAGATGTCTGAAATCCTGGAGGTCCACAGAAAAACCCTTGTCAGGTCTTATGAAGAACTGGACGCTCAGGGATGGATTGAAATGCACCCATCCAAGGGTACATTTACCAGTAAGGAACTCCCGGAGATAAATCCACGAAGGTTTTCTGTGAGAACTGAAAAACGGAATTCTTTTCCTTCAGAAACAGGTTATAAAGTCAGAATCAATAATAATATCCGGAAACCTGCTTTGACTTACAGGAATATCACCGGATTTCATGACGCCCCTGATGTGCGATTGATGCCTGTTCAGGAATTGGGAAGAGCTTACAAAAGTATTCTGTCAAGGCCCGTAAATTTTAAATACATGTCCTATGTTGATATTGCGGGCGTCCAAAAATTCAGGGAGGTTTTGTCGGAATATCTGAATAGCAGCCGGGGCCTCCAAACCAGTTTTGAGAATATTATGATTACCCGTGGCAGCCAGATGGGCCTTTATTTATTAACCTGTGTACTTTTTTCGAAGGAAGAAAATGTGATCATTGGCGACACCAATTATTATTATGCTGATCGTTGTTTTGAAAATGCAGGTATGCACCTGGTGAGAGTGAAGGTGGACGAGTACGGCATAGACGTAGATGCCATTGAAAAAATATGCCGGAAAAAGAAAATCAAAGCAATTTATATCACTTCCCATCATCATTATCCCACGACTGTCACCCTGATCGCCTCCCGGAGAATCAAACTGTTGGAACTATCAGAAAAATTCGGATTTATTATTATCGAAGATGATTATGACTATGATTTTCACTACTGCAGCAGCCCTATTCTTCCCCTGATCAGCGCAGATCAAAAAGGAATGATCATATATATCGGGACGTTGAGTAAAACCATCGCACCCGCCATCCGTACGGGTTATGTGGTAGCTCCGCCAAACCTAATCCTTGAACTGGCCAGGATAAGACAGATTATAGACACACAGGGTGATCCGATTATGGAGCTGGCGCTGGCAGAAATGTTTTCAGAAGGAGAGATCAGGCGGCATATGAAAAAAGCTCTGCAGGAATATCACCAACGCAGAGATTTTCTTTGTGAACTGCTGACTCAAAAACTCCCCGGTATTATCGAATTCAAAACTCCTGACGGAGGGCTGGCTATCTGGGCAAAATTTGATAAGTCGGTTCCATTACCGCCGCTCACAGAAAAGCTGAGATCGCAAGGACTCATTTTATCGAACGGATTAATCCACAATATTTCCTCCGTTTCCATCAATACGACCCGCATGGGATTTGCCTGGATGAACAGAAAGGAAACGGAACGCGCAATAGCCATTCTTACCAAAACAATCAAAACAAACCGGACTACCTGATTTATTAAAACCGGATACATAAGTAGTCCGAATGATGTATACTTTTATATCGACAAATATTTAATTAATAAAAAAGTATTCATTATGAAAAAGATTTTAATTGCCGCGATGTTAGTGATATCAGGATTTGGATCCATGGCGGCCGGAAAAAATATCAATGAAAAGCTGGTTCAGACGTTCCGTGAATCTTACCCGAATGCGGTACATATAAACTGGCAGGAATATCTCGAGACCTATGCTGTATATTTTGAAGTGGAAGCGGTAAAGTCAAATATTATATTCTCCAAGGACGGAACTTTCGTCCGGGCCCTCCGCTATTATGGAGAGGAATACCTGCCTTATTATCTGGCAGCTGCAATCCACGGGAAATATCCTAAAATGAAAATTCATGATGTTACCGAAGTCTCTACTCCCGATAATATAGAATACTATATAAAACTGGAGGATGACAAAAACTGGGTAACCATTAAACTGGACAGTGAAGCAAACATCAGACGTATGGAAAAATTCAGGAAGGCGTAGAGACGGAAATAAATTATGATCATTTCTTCCCCCGTTTGACAAAACAACGTTCACTAGTTTTACAAAAAAAACATGCGAAAAATTATAGCTACCGAATTCATCACACTCGATGGTGTTATCGAGGCGCCCGGTGGCAATGAAACTCCTCATCCTCATGGAGGATGGCAGTTTAAATACAATTCTCCTGAAACCGGGAAGTACAAGATTGATGAGCTTTCCAGCGTGGATGGCCTGCTGTTGGGCAAAACCACGTACGAAGTGTTCGCCGCGTACTGGCCTGGCCAGACTGGCGTTTTTGCCGACCCCATCAACCAGATGCCGAAATATGTCGTATCCCGAAACCTGCAAAGGGTGGAGTGGAACAACAGCCATATCCTTCGTGACGTGGCCAAAGACGTCGCGGCACTGAAGAACTCCGATGGTGGTGATATCCTCGTTTATGGGAGCGCCACTCTCGTCAAGGCCCTGCTTCACCACGACCTCATCGACGAGCTGCGGCTGATGGTATTCCCCCTCTCGATCGGTGGCGGGTTGAGGCTTTTTGATGACAATCGGGAATTAAAGAAATTCAGACTCAAACACTCGCGCGCTATCGACAACGGCGTTCTTATTCTTGAATATCAGCCGACCAATTGAAACGAAATGCGAGTGTTTTAGTTGTTTATCGTTGGTTTCTCTTTAATTAATATTAAAAATTTACTGAACTATAATTTTCTTTCCTTCCACTTTTGTTTCGACACCGTATACTTTTAAATCATTTAAGACTGTTGAAAGTGGCACATCGCGGCGTATTGAACCATAGAATTGTTTATTCGGAACGGTTCCTGCATATTCGATGTCTACATCGTACCAGCGCGAAATTTCAGTCATGAGCTGTTTAACAGAAACATCCGTCAAAGATAATTTACCATTGCGCCAGGCCATCACTTTATCTATATCCGCATTATTTTTAATCATCACCGACTCCCCTTCAACAGAAGCAATTTCCTGCTGGCCAGGGGCTAACAGATTTGTTTTAGTACCAACAAAAATCTTTATACTACCCTGCAGGAGTGTGGTCGTTATGGCTCCTTCATCCGGGTAGGCATTAATATTAAAAGAAGTTCCTAAATCAGTAATCACCTGATTACCTGCTTTTACTACGAAGGGCATATTCGAATTATGTACTACTTCAAAATAGACTTCTCCGGTAACTTTTACAAACCTTTGCTTTCCTTCAAAAGCAGTAGGATATGTAAAGGAAGAAGCTGCATTGAGCCAGACTTTCGTTCCATCTGCTAACTCTAATTCGTACTGACCACCTCTTGGTGTTGTTAAAATATTTTCTTCAATTGTTGCTTTTTTCGAAGTCTTATTATTTTCTATAGTATATGAGAGACGGCCACTATCTGTTTTTGAAATTTTTGTATTGCCCTGTTGGGCAAGGGCGCCAACTGCTTCACTATCGAGTATCATTGCAGCTCCATTACCTAAGGTCAGGGTTGCCCTATTTCCCCCTGGTGCGATATCTGCTTTTGCGATTGTAGTTTTTATGTCTTGAGAATTTGTTCTCTGGCGGATCAAAAAATAAGTTCCGACAGAAATTCCAATAACTACTGCTGACGCTGCAGCCCAGTTCAATCTTCGGAAAGGCATTCTTCTTACAAACTTTTCAGAAATAGTACGCTCATTTAAAAGAATAGCTTTTTCAGCATTTAAATTGAATTGATCTGTTTCTGCAACAGCAGCTGTTCTGAGTATTCTCTGCTTCATCTGTTCCCAATCAGAAGTCTTGTATTCATATTTAGAATAAAGTTCTTCCCTCTCCTCCCCTAACTCTTTCAAAACATTTTTAAATTCTTCCTCCTTTCCTTCATCCAATATCATATTATAAAACAGAGTCTTATCTTCCCCGGAGATTTCTCCAGAGATAAACTGTAATAAAAGCGTTTTAAAGTCTTTAATGGATGCCAATGGAATGAATTTGAAAAGTCTTAACCGGATTCAGATACCACCCAGCCCCATCCAACAGCGATAATCAAATAATTGATGCCGAAGTTAAGCTAATCCGTTAGTGATCGCAGCCGCATTTTCCGCTCCCGCTTTCGGAGGTATAGGCCTCTCGGGAATACAGCGAAGAGTCCGGCCCCGCTCATAGCTTGGTGGCGGTTCGACAATTCAAATCATGAGATTCAGGTAGTTATGGTAAAAATGAAATTACAATGATTATTTTTGTTCATGCGAAATAAAACTGGTCGTGTTGCATTGACAGTTCTCTTCTTTTTATGCTTTGCTATTTTCTCATTCGCTCAAACAGTAGTTATTATCCGACATGGCGAAAAACCGCCGAAGGGCAAAAATTTAAATTGTCAGGGTCTGAACCGGTCCCTGAAACTTCCAGCTGTCCTATATTCCAAATTCGGAATACCGGGAAGCATTTATGTGCCTTCGCTCGACAATAATATATCAACCGGTCACGCAAGGATGTTTCAGACAGTTATTCCGCTTGCCGCAAAATACAATCTCAAAATAAACAGTAGATATGCTGAAATGGATACAGACGCCCTTGCAAGGGAAATTAAGAGTAAGAAAGGGTTTGTGCTGGTGGTTTGGCAGCATAGTATTATACCTTCCATCGTCCGGGCACTCGGCGTAAAGGGGTTTAGCATGCGCTGGGGTGACAATGATTATGACAGTATCTGGATAATAAATTTCCCGAAAGGAATCGCAAAAATAACATTTGATAAAGAAGGTCTAACACCCTCAACCAGTTGTCCTGATTAAAATAAACTGTTCATTATTTATTCTTAGAAAGCTTTTATCGTAGACAAAATTTTCCAGGAAATTATAATCAAGTTTAAAAATAATTACCTTAACATAAATTTAAATACATGAAAGCCACAAGAATTACTTATTGGATATTTACCATCTTACTCATCGTACTGATGTTATTTTCTGCTTTTGCGAGTCTCAGACAAAATCCGGATGGCGTTGCCATGATGAAACATTTAGGCTATCCCTATAGCGTACTCACTTTATTAAGTATCGCCAAAATTCTCGGTGTCATTGCGATACTTGTTCCCGGTTTTCCCCGGTTAAAGGAATGGGCCTATGCAGGATTTACCTTTGACCTGGTTGGTGCCATCTATGCCGGTCTGGCAGCCGGAGATCCAATCGCACAACAGCTCCCTATATTCGTCGGTCTTGTTTTTGTTTTCGGTTCCTATATTTTTTATCATAAGAAAATGAAGGGGAGGGGATAGTGGCTATCCATGCCGAAGATGTGTATATAAATTAAGAACGGCCACCTCCCGGCAGCCGTCCATTAATTCTTTTGAAGTACATCAATCTTAGGTTTTTTCAGGATTTTTGGATTCAGGTTTTTTTCGGATTTTGAATTTTCGGTTTCAAGGGATTGGTTCGTTGTGCGCTTCAACAATGTAAAGATGCAAAGCATTTTCTCCTTCCCATAACCTATTCGGTGAAGCTGCGAAAAGCTTCGATTTTTGGGCAATAATGCTAGATTTACATATATGAAAACCTTTGTTTTGGGAGATATACATGGGGCTTCCCGGGCATTGGATCAGTGTATGGACAGGTCCGTCTTTGATTTTGAAAACGATTGTCTTATTCAGCTGGGAGATGTTGTAGATGGCTATGCAGATGTTTATGAATGTATAGAAACGCTGTTGCGTGTTAAACATTTAATTGCCCTGAAAGGAAATCATGATGACTGGTTCCTGGAGTTTACCCTCACGGGTTATCATCCGACAGGCTGGAATTTTGGAGGGAAGGCAACTGCGCTCTCCTATTTGAGATTGACGGGTCGTGAGCGGTTAATTCAGCAAGGCCGGGAAGGATATAAAACAGCATTGGATCCAAAGGATATTCCTGAATCACACCAGCAGTTCTTTGAAGGCCAGTTATTATACCATATTGACGAAGAAAATAATTTTTACGCGCATGCAGGCTTCAACCGATTTTTGTCCATCGCGCAGCAACGACCTGAAACTTTTTATTGGGATCGCGAACTCTGGCTCGCGGCCCTGGAATATCATACGTTGAAGCTACTAAATCCGGCCATGGGCCCTTTTATTAACTTTTGTGATTTCAATGAAATTTATATTGGCCACACTCCGACCATGAACTGGGAAACTGACAAGCCGATGCGGGCCGTTAACATACTGAATATTGATACCGGGGCACGGCAGGGAGGCAAACTAACGATCATGGATATCCACACAAAGGAGTATTGGCAAAGTGATGTGGTGGAGGAATTGTACGGGGTTCCTGAAAATTGGATTGGTTGATTTTTTAATTCTAAAGACACTTATCATGTTATCAGTCCTCGGCACTATCTTCGTCCTGCTGGTCCTAAACAAAAAGTCGTCATCAGTAAGCCGGATCCTGTAGTGTTTGATTTTGTAAAACTACTGGGGAATCAGACCTACTATAACAAATGGGTGATGATGGATCCAAAAGTGAAAAGAACCGGCACAGGATATTGCCGAAAGCCTTCATAACCTGAAGAATGTTTTAGAAAAAGGCGTATGACCGGATTAACATTCGTGTATATGATTGTTTATGAGATTATTACAACTGATAGTTAAAACTGGCTCAGTTTTAGATTGAAATGTTTTAATCTTAAAACGGATCAGCCATGCAGTCTGCAGAATTACAACCTGAAATAGTCTCCTTACAAATACAATTGGATTCTTTGAAAGGCGAATTTGACGATGCCCTTAACCATAATGTAGAGTTGGTGGCAGCCAAAAAATTATTCCATGAAATGAAAATTTTGCAGGACAGAATAGATGATTTAAATAAGGATAAATCCTGCATTTAATATCAACTTTCTGTAGATTTTTTCCCGATATGGGATTGATATCCAATCTCTGGATGTCCAGGCCTCATCAGCCATCATGTCATGTTCCACGGCTTCTATTTCATTTACGTCCAAAGAAATAACCGAAGAAATAAAACGTTTTATACCTGGATTTTAAACCTCCTAAAGTCCAGATATTAGATAGCGTTTTATTAACATATTTTTTAAAGTATATATTTACGCATATATATTACCGTTAGTATTTTAGTAATCCAAATAAAATCCATGTTTATGAAAAGAATGATTCTAGTTTTGATCGCAGCAGGAAGCGCGATGTTTGCCAGTGCCCAGATTCAGTTTGGCGTTAAGGCTGGTTACAATCTTACCAATCTTACGATTTCGCCTTCTCAGCCCGGCTTCAGTTCGAAATCGGATTTCAGTGCAGGCGTTCTGGCTTCGATTCCCCTGCTCGCCAGTTGTTCACTGCAGCCGGAAATCATGTATTCCGGTCAGGGTACCAGTTTCAGTGATTCTTTTGCAACCGGAAAACTGAATTATGGATATCTGAACATTCCGGTACTTTTTAAATACCAGCACTCCTCCGGTCTTTTTGTTGAAACCGGTCCGCAGGTTGGATTTTTACTAAGCGCCAAGGAAACAGCTGATGGTCAGTCAGCAGATATGAAGAGCAATACCCAGTCCACGGATTTTTCCTGGGCATTCGGTATAGGTTTCAAACTCCCCCTGGGACTTGGAATTGATGCCCGGTATAATCTCGGTTTGACAAATGTTGCCAAGGGCAATGAAGGTAGTGTAGGAACTGCCAAGAACGGTGTGTTCCAGTTCGGGGTTTATTTTATGTTCCCTAAATAATAAACTCGTATTTAGAAGCAGTAATTAGTTAATAAGTATTCGTTCATGTTTGAGCCGCCTCTGAAAAGGGGCGGCTTTTTTTATTTGGTAATGAATCTTTATCATCTTCGCTCCTGCCGGCAGCCAGATATCGAGATGCCAGTCCCCTACATCGGAGAATCGCATATCCACATCATCGTTGAGTTCCGTTTTTTGCATAAAATATTATTGCAGTTGTTCCCTCGAGAATGAAAGTTTCATTCCGGTAACAACGGATTTTTTCAACACCATTCGGCAGGCTTTTGAGATTTCATTCACGGCATGCTCAAACAATGCCGCATTTTCCAACATTGAATTGGGAATGATGATGGTCGGAATATTTTTTTCAAGAGAAAAGACTGTTCTTGTGAGGTTAGACATGATCTGACTCCGGCTGTTATGAGATGGTCCGTTGACTTCTATATATAATTTCCCCGGCAGGGCAATATCCACGTGTTTATGATCATCCCAGTATTCCAGCATAACGGGAAAACTGCGCGCCTTCAATGCCAGATATAAATCTATTGCCTGCGCTGTTGCGCCTGATTCGTCTATATTGAACATATCTTTCATGCACAGGGAATGTCCATAAATTCTTCGGGAGAAAAGTTGTACGCCCCGTGAGATTGGCTGGCCGCATTCAAGGCAACAAGGAATCGTTTTCATAGATTGGTTTCTTCCACTCAAGTTCTATAAAACGGCCTGTTTGCGGGTATTTTTTCGATGAGTGAACGGATTTTATAGACTGGTGTGGGGCAGTGAATCGATTAAAATTCCCTGGCGTGGCCATACCAGAGGGTCGATTAGCTCGTAACTTTTAATCAGACTGTAAAACTATTCATAAACCTCTCCTATTATATCGCAGGGCCGACGAAACAGGGGTAACTTACTCTTTATACGACCACCCATTCTCTAACTGTGAGATATATCATTTTATTCTGGGCGTTTTTGATCTTTTTCGAGCTTGGCGCCTTAGCCCAAAACAACTATTCCATTAAGGGGACAATAACCGACACGGTTGAAAAGGTAAAACTGGTCACATCTGCTGTAACCATATTACAATTCAACGATTCTATTCTGGTAAAATTCAGCTATGCCAAATCCGACGGTAGCTTTATACTGGATGGCCTTCCCCGGGGCAAATACATCCTGCTGGTATCTTACCCGGATTATGCAGATTATGCAGAAGCATTCAGTCTTGATTCAGCCAACCCCTCCCATGATTTTGGCAATATCAGTATGACACCTAAATCGCGTCTCCTGCAGGAGGTCATTGTTAAAGGAACAGTATCACAGATGAAAATTAATGGAGATACCACCGAGTTCAACGCCAAAGCTTTTGTCATCCAGCCAAATGCCAAGGTAGAGGATTTACTGAAACAACTGCCAGGCATAACCGTGGATAAGGATGGCAATATCACTGCCGAGGGGCAGAGGGTGACCAAAGTTTTACTCGACGGGGAAGAGTTTTTCGGTGACGACCCGACGCTGGTGACGCGCAACATCAGAGCAGATATGGTGGATAAAATTCAACTATACGATAAAAAAAGCGACCAGGCGGCTTTTACCGGTGTGGATGATGGCAAAACTCAAAAGACCATTAACGTAAAGCTGAGGGCAGACAAGAACCAGGGTATTTTTGGTAAAGCGCAGGCTGGCGATGGGCTTGAGGGCATCTATCAGGGGGAAGCATTATTTAACTCTTTTAAAAACAAGGAAAAAATTTCTGTTTACGGTACTATTGGGAATAACGGGAAAGTGGGCTTAGGCTGGCAGGATGACCAGAAATATGGTACCGGCGACCTGGTGAATTTTACCGATAACGGTATCAACATTAATACCCAAAGTTCCGAAGACCTGGATATTTTCGGTGGCATTTACAGCGGACAGGGTTTTCCGCTGGCGCAGACCGGTGGTCTTCATTATGACAGCAAGTGGGATGATGACAAGCAATCTGTCAACGCTAACTATAAGATCGGTTCCTTAACCATCAATGGATTAAATAACACACTTACACAAAACAACATCCCCGGTTATATTTTGAAAAGCAGTTCCGACCAAAATTATCACAACTCGATGTTCAGGCAGAAGTTGAGCATGGTTTATCAGATAAAGCTGGATACCATGTCAGACCTGAAGATCGCTGTCGACGGTACATTAAAACATATCATCACGGATAGTTATTATACATCGGGCGACACACTGAATGGTGCCCTGGTAAATAATAACATTCGCCAATTAACCAACACGGCCGACCAGAGTGCATTTAACGGAAGCGCATTTTATACCAGAAAATTCACCAAACCAGGTCGCACGCTTTCGTTCCTGTTCAGTGATTCTTACAGTCAAAGTAAAGCATACGGGTATCTAAATTCGAAAATCAATTATTATGATTCGGCACAGGATGTAGACAGCACACAGTACATCGACCAGTACAAAACAAATAATTTACAGAGCAACATACTAAATGCAAATCTGACCTATTCCGAGCCGTTAACCCAATCTCTCGCGCTCGTGCTGAATTATGGCATTGGCCTGAATACCGCAAGTGCTGACCGGAATACGTATAATCCTTCACCCCAGGGAAAATATGACTTGCTGGTGGACAGCCTGAGCAGCAATTATTCGTTCAACCAGTTTCTAAATCATGCCGGCGCCATCTTTAATTATAAAAAAGGCAAAATTAATTTCAATTTCGGCACCCGCATAACGGATGACCAGTTTCATCAGCTGGATATAACTACCGGCCAGGTAAGTGACCGCACATTTATCGAATGGGCGCCGCAGGCCCGGTTTCAATATAGGTTTTCGCAACAGAAAGCCTTCACTTTTAATTATAACGGTACCACCACGCAACCGACACTGCAGCAATTACAACCAGTCGCAACGAACAACGATCCTCTGAACATCATCCTGGGCAACCCATCGCTGACGCCATCGTTTACAAATACTTTTACCGTGGATTACCGAACCTATGATGTACTTACCGATAAGTATTTTGGTCTAAACGCTAGTTATTCGGGTATTTACAATCCCATCGTCAATCATATCAATTACAATTCGATGGGTCAGAGCGTCAGCCAGTATTTTAACCTTCCGGGCAAGTCGGCAACGAATTTTAATACCGGAATATACTTGGGTCGCAAGTTCGAAAAACTGGGAGGTATCAATGGCGGCTTAGGTTTTAACATTAACGGAAATACCGCTTATAACTACTCAAACGATTCACTGAATATGTCGAAAAACTTTGTGTTCAATCCCTCATTGAATATTTCAATTTATAAAGAGAAAAAGATCGAAATGAGTTTATCCGGCGGACCAACCTACACGATCAGCCAGACCTCACTCCAACCCAATATCAACAATAACGGTTGGGGCGCGCAAGCCGGTTTGAATGGGACGGTTTATCTGCCCTTAAATTTTCAGGTGGGCACTTACAGTTCTTATCAATACAATGCGGCAACCGCTTCCTTTCATAGTGATTTCAGTCAGCTGTTGCTCAATATGTTTATCATCAAAAACTTCGGGAAGATGAAAAACCTCATGGTGGAGCTTTGGGGCAACGACCTTTTAAATCAGAATTCAGGTTTTTCGCGTTACGCCCAGGCTAACCTGATTACCCAAAGCACCAACAATACATTAAAGAGATACTTTATGCTGACCATCAATTATGAATTTTCCAAAATGAGCGGAGGGACACCCAAACCATAGTACCATGAAAAAGGAAATCATATTATTCACCGCTTTACTGGTTAATGCCGCCAGCCTTCCGGCGCAGTATGCCCATTTCACCGGTTCAGGTACTATTGAATTTGAAAAACGCATCAATGCCTATGCTCTCATCCAGAAAACTATTAATAAGGATAACGAAGCCTGGATGCAGCCTGCTTTCGATTATTATAAGAAGAACAGTCCGCAGTTCAAAACATTGAACGCAAAGCTGGTTTTTGGAGATAATAAAACGCTGTATACGCCCACTGAGAAGGACTTTCCCCCAAATGAGCTGATGGTCGACAACCCGATGCTAAATCAGTTTAATACTATTTTTACCGACATTAAGACTAAAAGCTCCGTAGATCAGAAAAAAGTATTTGAACAAACCTACCTGATTAAAGACAGCACACGCAAGATTAAGTGGAAGATTACCGATGAGACCCGCGAGATCGCAGGCTACACCTGCCGCCGTGCAAACGGTATTTATCTTGACTCAATTTATGTAGTAGCTTTTTACACAACACGCATACCGGTAGCGGGCGGCCCCGAATCTTTCAGTGGCCTTCCAGGAATGATACTCGGAGTCGCTCTGCCTCATGAAAACATTACATGGTTCGCCACAAAAGTTACCGAGGATAACATTGCGCAAAACGAAATCGTCCCGCCCAAAAAAGGCAAGGTTACCAATGAAAAAGAACTTTGGAAAACTCTCCAGGATGTATCGGAAAGCTGGGGACGGATAGGCAGGTTGTATGTGAAAGGGTTTATGCTGTGATTTGCGTATAGGCGGGCACCGTAAAATAAATGCAGGTTCCCTTTCTTGCTTCACTTTCCACCCTAAGCTTGCCGCCAAGCTGGGAAACAAAATCTTTTACCAGTAATAAACCCAATCCCGATCCCATTTCATTGTTTGTACCCGAAACAGAAGCGCCATTGGATCTGGTGAAAAGATTTTCCCTTGTATCGTCATCCATTCCCATCCCTGAATCAACTATGCAGACTTCTGCCAGACTACCTATCCGTTGGGCAGTTACCTTGACCAACCCGCCCTCCAAACTATATTTAATGGAATTGGTAACCAGGTTCTGAAGAATGGAACGAAGCATCAGTGCATCTGCAATTATACAAAAATCAGCTGGAACTTTGTTTTCAAGAATAATATTTTTTAGCGATGCATTTATCTTTAATAATTCAAAACTCTGATTGACTGCAGAAAACAGGTTGATTTTTTCCAGATGCAAACTTGCTTTTTCCTGTTGCGATTTTGCCCAGTTTACCAGTTCATTTAATTGCTGAAGAATATTAAGAGAGCTACGATGAATGATTTTAATGTAAGGCTGAATGGGATCAAAAATATTATTTTCAGATTCATTGCTTAATTCTTCAGAAGCAAGCAGCAATACCGCTAATGGGTTGCGAAGGTCATGCGAAATAACGGCAAGTAATACATCTTTCGACAAACTAAGGTCCTTAAGCTCATGAATAAGTTTTTCCAGTTCGCCGGTTCTTTCAAAGACTCTCTTTTCAAGGTGTTGATTTAAACGCAGAAGTTCTTCATTCGTCCTGATCAGTTTTTTATCCTGTTGTTCCAGCAACTGGGCTTTTTCATTGAGTTCCTCGTTTGCATTCCTCAACTCATCCTTCTGGGTTTTTAAAACGCCGGACAAAATAATCAGGTCCGCCGCCTGTTTTTCTTTCTCCTGATTTTGAAGAATAAGCTCTCTGTTAGCCAAGGTTAATTCCGCCGCTTGCTTTTTTAATTTTTCGGCTGTAATATTCTTATCGTTCCTTTCTTCTGAGTCTTTAAGAGCCCGATTGATTTTTGGAGATAGTGTAAATAACTTATCCTTAAGTGTGTAATCGGTAACCCCGTTTTTAATAAGCTCCACAGCATTTTCTTCTCCAATAATACCGGAAACAATTATAAAGGGGATGTATGGGGATTTCTCCTGTTTAATTCGAAATGCCGTAACAGCATCAAAAGCAGGTAGGGAATAATCAGATAATATGATATCGGGACCAAAGTTTTCAAGTGCATTTTCATATTCTTCCCGGGCCTGAACAATTCGGGAAGTAAAATTCAAACCTGATTTATTCAATTCACGATGAAGTAAATCAACATCATCCTGATTGTCTTCAAGAATTAGTATTTTAAGCTCAGATTCCATTTTCGCATGCCATTTGAATTCCAGGTTTTTTGCCACTATTTCCATTCTGTTGTTCCGTCTTTATAGTATTATATGATTTGTTCATCTATTCAATTAAGCTGATAAGTTTTAGTGTTCCTGAATCCGTTAATGGGGTGGCTGATTTAATATCATCCAATATAAACCAATCTCTTTTATAGAATTAAAAAATTTGTTACTGTCAAGAGGTTTTACAATATAACTATTGGCCCCAAGGGAATAGCATTTTGCAATGTCCGGATCTTCCTGGGATGAGGTAAGTATTACTACTGGAATAGACTTAAAATCAGGGTCAGATTTTAACCTGTCCAAAACCTGTATTCCCGATACTTTGGGCATTTTTAAATCCACCAATATCAATTTAGGTTTTTCATTGAAATTACGCTTAACATACATTCCTTTGCAATAAAGAAAATCCAAAGCTTCTGCTCCGTCTTTAACATGATGAAGCTTGTTGGTAAAACCACTTTTTTCAAGGGCACGAATGGTGAGTACTGCATCATCAATACTATCTTCTGCAAATAAAATTTCAATGTTATCGTAGTTCATTTTTCTAATTAAGTAGATTTATTCGCTGAATGCCTGTCTTTATTGCAGGCAGGCTGAAATAGAAGCAGGCTCCTTCGTTTAATGTTGACTCTGCCCAAATTGTTCCGTTATGACGATGTATTATTTTTTGCACTATAGCCAGTCCAATTCCAGTACCTTCAAATTCTTCCTGAGAATGCAGCCGCTGAAAAACTCCAAATAGTTTATCATAATATTGCATATCGAATCCTGCTCCATAATCTTTAACATAATAAACTACCTGATTATCCTTTTCACACGCCCCGATTACAATATGGATTTTCGAGTTGTACTTTGAATATTTAATGGCATTTGAAATCAGGTTAATCCAAACCTGTTTAATGAGTGACTGATCTCCTTCAGCAGAAGGAAGCATACTCACATGGAATTCCGGAATGATTTCACCATCATCAAATAATAATTCTTCTCTTACCAGGTTAACAAGTGCCGTCATGTTAATTTCCGATAATGCTACCTGCTTTCTTCCCAGTTTTGAAAATGCAAGCAAATCATCTATGAGTTCGCCCATTTTTATTGCATTGCGCATAATGGAAAGAAGAACTTTTGTGCCATCAGTATCCAATTTCTCGGAAAATTCCTCAATCAAAATTTTTGTATAGGCATTTATGGCCCTGATGGGGGCCCTTAAATCGTGAGATACAGAATAAGAGAATGATTCGAGTTCTTTGTTTGCAGATTCCAACTGCGAAGTACGTTCAATTACTTTTTGTTCCAATTCTTCATTCAATTGATGAATATCTGCTTCCGCTTTCTTAAGCTCCCAATTGGCAATCATTAACTCTTCTGCCCGTTTTTCTTTCTCTACGTTTTGAAAAGCAAGTTCTTTATTGGCAATGATTAATTCTGCTGCCCGTTTTTCTTTTTCCTGGTTTTGAAAAGCGAGTTCTTTGTTGGCAATGATTAATTCAGCTGCCCGTTTTTCTTTTTCCTGGTTTTGAAAAGCGAGTTCTTTGTTGGCAATGATTAATTCTTCTGCCCTTTTTTCTTTTTCATAGTCCTGAAAAACAAGTTCATTATTATCAATAATCAACCCATCTGATTTAATTTCATTCATATCATGTCATTGCGAAATTGTTTGTTTTCGTAGAATTGAAGCCTTAAGGTAATGGCTGAGAAACTGGGCAGATTGAAAAATGAGTTGCTGCCAGTTCAATTAAAGGTAAGTCATTACGGACAGCATCCGGTATTAACTTCTTCTGGTTAAGGACGGACCGCCCAGGCAAGTCCATCCGGTCCGCCTAAATTAATATGTCCAGTAACTTCTAAGGTTCTAAGGTCAATAATCGCCACATAGTTGTCAGGCGTACAACCCACAAATGCACGCGATCCGTCAGTATCCATAAGTATTCCAGCGGCTCCATGACCGATACTTATACGTTTCAATTCCTTCCTCGTTACTGCATCATAAACAAAAAGATCTCCACCTCTCAGAGTCGAAATCAGAACACGCTTTCCATCCGGTGTAAACTCAACGCGATTGGCTCCCGAAACCTTCGCATCTATTTTAACAACCACCTTTCTGGTTGCGATATCAATAACTGCGATGGTTCCGTCATCAGCAGATGCCGTCCACAGTTCCCTGCCATCCGGCGATACATCAAAACCCTCCGAACCTTTGGAAACGGGAATAACCGTCTGTATCCACTCCGTGCGTCCTTTCGCTCCTGGGAAAACCTGCCCATTAGGGCCAACGGGAGGCGGAAGCACGGTCTCTGCCATAATGCTCACTGTTCCGGCATTCACATTTGTCGTATAAATTTTTTTACCGTCCTGGGTCACATAAATCATATGCGTACGGTCCTGTCCTGTTCCCATACACCAGTCCATCCCTTCTGTTGCAGGATCATAACACCCAACAGATTTCGAACCTTCTGCAGTGAACCAGAGTTTTCCATCAGCAAATGCTAATCCATGCGGACTGATAAAAGGCTTTATATCGATTTGGGGTAAGGGTTTTTGCGTTATAAGGTCAATAACATCAATCTCATGAAAAGGGCTGCTGTATGCGTTGGAAACATAAGCTTTCTTTCCGTCTGAAGACGCAATCACTTCATGTGGATCAGCACCAACAGGTATACGCGCAATAACCTGCAGCGTAACCGGATCTATGATCGCCAGAATATGGTCGGCTTTAGAAAGCGCAAGCAGGGATTTTGCCGGTGTAGACTGAGCGGTGCTTTCAACTGAAAAACAAACCAGCGTTATAAATAAAAAATTCAAAGCAAGTAATTTGTACAGACCTGATTTTGCATTTTTCATAACCATAAAGATTTAATTGTCGCGAATTTGTACAGCTAATTTACAGATTACAGAATAGTTAATAGTTTTTTAATAAAGAATGTTGCGACGAACTAAAAGTCGCTCCTTTACTAAATATTAACAAATGTTAAAACGAATTTTGTTAAAGATAAACTTCTGTGAATTTACCGGAGCAGCCTGTAATTCATTAAATAAAAAAAATAATTTCATTTCAGAATACTCAGAACCAAAACATAATATGAAGAAAATTTCTTTCTCTGCCTGTTCTTTATTCATTTTATTCACTTTTTCATCCTGCCACAAAAATCAGGTTCCCTTTACACAAAGTGGAAACTGGATCCCTGAGGCCCAGTTAAACGGACCGTCCCGAAGCCAGGCAGTTTCTTTTGTGATTGACAATTTCGCTTATGTCGGAACAGGCTGGGATGGGCTTGTAACCAGATTCAATGATTTCTGGAAATATGACCCGGTGAACAATGTCTGGACACAGGTAAACAGTATGCCTGTCAATACAGGAAGAAGTTCCGCAGTAGGTTTCGCATGTAACGGGAAAGGATATGTCGGTACGGGATATGACGGGAATAATTATCTGGGTGATTTTTATCAGTTCGATCCGGTAGCGAATATATGGACACAGAAGGCGAATTTTGGAGGAAGCAATCGTTATGAAGCTGTCGCTTTTAGTATAGGAAATTTGGGATATGTGGGTACTGGCTTTGATGGCACATACACGCTGAAAGATTTCTATACATACGATCCGGTGGCAGATAGCTGGACCTACCTGGGTTTTAGCGGAAATAAAAGGTATGCGGCAGTTGCATTCGTTTATAATAATGCGGGCTATGTGGTTTCAGGTGTAGACGCGGGTATTATGGTAGGTGATTTTTGGAGATTTGGTCCAGATAGTGCAAAATGGACCGAGCTTCGACAAATCTATAATTATAGCACGGATTCTTATGACGACGGATATACGACTATCGAGCGGTGGGATGGCTGCGGATTCATAGCCAATAATCATGCGTATCTCAGCACGGGTAATAAAAACGGCTACAATACAAATACCTGGGAATACGATTTCACGGCCGATCTGTGGACAGAAAAAACACCATTCCAGGGTCCGCCAACAACCGGTGCGGTTGGATTCAGTCTTACACCTGATTCGGCTAATTCAGGAGGCGGAGGATTCATTGCAACCGGGAGTTTTGGTACGGGACAGGCTGGTTCATCAGATTATTTATGGCAATTTTTTCCAACACAAGTCCAAAATCCGAACAATTAATCTGCAATCGAATCTTAAGGAAAACTCAGTTTTTATTCGTATCTGTTTTTTTTAAAATCGGAAAGTAAATAATCCAATGACAACTTACCGGAACCTTCTACGATAAAAAGTAACAGTAAGGCCAGAACTAAAATAGAAAGCCAGAGTTCGGAATTGAAGTAAGGATCCAAAACATTAATAAAGAAAACGGCGCCAATAATTATCGGTAAAACGCATATAGAAGCAATCCGTGTAGAAAGCCCCAGTAAAATCATTGCCCCGCCTACTAACTGAATATAGGTCGTATAATATATAATCGCCAGGATTACATCGGGTGACTGTCTGATCAATTTGTATTGAATAATCGCTTCCCGGATATAACCTGCATTATTAAAATACACATATCCTTTAATAATTAACAACAGACCCACAAGCATCCGGATGATATCTATGATTTTTGGATGATGTCTGTCTCCCCAGCTATTTATTTTTTCAATATATTTCATAATTGTTTGATTGATTATTTTAAAATTAATACCGGCTTAAGTGCATTCATATAAAGAGATTCTGAAACACTTTTATGTGTCAGCGAATACAGGAAACTGTGTTTTCCAGGTAAGGCAACAATCAGGTCTGTCTCATGCTCTTCTAAAAACTTTACAATTCCAGCGACAATACTTATATTTTTTGAATAAAAGATTTCATGTTTAAAATTATTCAGATACTCATGCAATACTTTTTCAGATTCCTCTATTGAAGAATCCTGCAATAAATACTTGCCTTTCGGGTCCACATTTAATACCATCAGCTCCATTTTATTCCGTTTAGGTAAATTTTCTTTGTATCTGGCAAGTCTTTCCAAAGACTGAATTGCATTGAAATCGCAGGGAACCAACACTTTTTCAATTTTACTAAATGTAGAAATGGATGGTACAATTAATACACGGACCGGACTTGCTTTCGCAATATTGATGATATGATTCGAAATAAAGCTATTATTTGAAGATCCGAGATGATCGCTACCTGCAACAATTAATTCAACATTCCCATTTCGCAGAACATTCATAATAGATCGAAGCATCGGTAATTCGCTTACAGCCAGGGAAACTTTGATGCCTGATTTAAAACGTTCATTCAAATTCTCTTTCAGAATATTAAGTTTTTCCATTTCCGCCATTCGATATGCAGGAAAATAATCCTCATTAATACTCGCATATTCATTAGAAGGTATCAGATTATCGAATACAGAATTATAAAATGTTTTATGCAAAATAATATGGCCATAATCAAATTCACTGCACCATTCAGCAGCATAGTTAATGGCATTTTCCGATGTTTCGGTAAAATCTATCGGAATCAACATCGTTTTCATTGTCATTATATATTTAGTGTCCTGGTTATTATTTATTCTTCAGATTTTCTGTCATTCTTCTGATAAGCTTAATGGATTTATTAATATCAGACAGCTGGGAACCAAAAGCTGCTTTATCATACATTTCCAATAACCACGGATGTAATTTTCTTTGTAAAAGCCTGCCTTCCTTTGTAAGACAGATTAAATTATTACGTCTGTCATCCGTATCCGGTTCCCTGCTGACCATATTTCTCTTTACCAGATTGTCAACCAGGTAAGTCATACTTGATTTATCCTTGATAGTGATATCAGCTAATTCCTGCTGGTTAATCCCATCCTTATTCCAAAGGCAAGCCATGATCTCAAGCATTTCAAACGTTATGTCGATTCTGTGCTCTTTTATTTTTGCCTGGATATGCTGACGAAGAAAATTTTTCATTTCTGTCATACACCTCCCTAATTCAAGTGCCATTTCAGCAGTATTCCTTTTATCCATGATGGCGATCAACAATTTTATAATAACTATTCATATACAAAGTTAATGTATTGATAGTTTGATATCAAACTATTTTAAACAATATATTTCTGAACTCTGAAAGCCTTTATTCATCACGATCGGTCTGTGGACATAGATCTGTACATTTGCAATTGAAAGGGTTTCATTTTTGACTATGTTGCGGATAACCAATAATTTAATATGCAAAATCAGATTTTAGGTCTTCACCATATTACGGCCATCGCAGATAATGCTCAGCGAAATCATGATTTTTATACAAAAGTGTTTGGGCAGAGAATGGTGAAAAAGACCGTCAATTTTGATGATCCGGGCACATATCATTTTTACTATGGTAATGAAAATGGTGAACCGGGTACCATACTCACTTTTTTCCCCTGGGAAGGAATCGGAAGAGGAATTGCAGGAACCGGAATGGCTACCGAGATAAGTTATGCTATTGCTCCGGATGCGCTGGATTTCTGGACAGACAGATTTAAAAACCTAAAAGTTACAACGAGAGAAAGAATTGAACGATTCGGGGAAACCTATCTTCCCTTTTCAGACCACGACGGTCTTCAGCTTTCACTTGTTGGTGTAACAGGAACAGATACGCGAAAAGGATGGGAAACCTCAGATATTAAAGCATCTGATGCAACCAAAGGTTTTCATAATGTCACGCTGACTCTCCGCATCATGGATGAAACAGCAAAATTGCTTACAGATGTTTTCGGCTATAAACTAGTTTCACAAGAGGGCAACAGGTTCCGTTTCAAAACTGAAGCCATTCCTACTGCGTCGATCATCGATATCATGGAACTGCCTGATGGAAAAAGTGGCCGTAACAGTGCAGGGACCAATCATCATATTGCATTCCGGGTTTCAGATGAAGAAACCCAGATGGTTTTCAGGGAAAAATTACTTGAAAGAGGCCTCAATATCACTCACCAGATCGATCGGGATTATTTTTTTTCAGTTTACTTCCGTGAACCGGGAGGCGTTCTGTTTGAAATTGCAACCAACAATCCTGGATTTACGGTGGATGAAACCCTTGACCAGCTGGGAACTAACCTAAAATTGCCAAAACAATATGAACCCATGCGTGGTAAAATTGAAGCATCTTTACCTGCATTGAAGTAAAAGCTATGCACGAAGAACTTATTATTTACGCGGGCAATAAAATAAATGCAAAAAAAGCATTGATCATGCTCCATGGCAGAGGCGCCAGTGCGGAAGATATTCTCTCTCTCTCAGAAAACTTACACGTTACTGATTATCTTCTGGCCGCACCTCAGGCAAGCGGGAACAGCTGGTATCCAAATTCATTTCTTGCAAATCCAAAGAATAATGAACCCTGGCTTTCTTCAGCGTTGGATTTAATTCATATTATTGAAGTTGGTCTTATCAAACAAGGTATCAAAAAAGAAAAGATTTATTTTTTAGGATTTTCCCAGGGCGCATGCCTGACACTCGAATACACAGCAAGAAATGCAGATCAATATGGAGGTATTGTTGCTTTTACAGGCGGACTTATTGGAGATAAAATATATACTGAAAATTATAAGGGGAACTTTAAAAATATAACCGTTTTTATCGGTACGGGGAATCCCGATCTCCATGTGCCTGTTGAAAGGGTCAAAGCGACTGCAAATATCCTGAGAGATATGGGAGCCGATGTGACCGAAAAAGTTTATCCCAATATGGGCCACACAATAAATCAGGACGAAATCAATCTTGTCAACAGGCTGATATTTAAATCATAATTTAATGAAGACTTTAGTTTTCTCCTCGAATGAAAGAGGAACAAAAAATATAGGATGGTTGAAAAGCAATTTCTTTTTCAGTTTTAGTGATTATTATCATCCGCTGAAAAGCGCATTCGGTACCCTGTTCGCCTTTAACGATGATTATATGGAAATCGGGAAAGGATTCGGAATACATCCCCATATAAATATGGAAATCATTTCAGTGCTTGTGCAGGGGAAAATGAATCATATAGATTCCATGGGCTATAGTACAACAGTCGAGCCGGATGGTGTTCAGATCATGAGCGCAGGAAGCGGATTAAGACACGAGGAATATAATATCGGCGAAAATGAAGTGAATTTCCTGCAGATCTGGATTCAACCTAAAATTCAAAATATAATTCCTCGTTACCAGCTGAGACATTTCCCAAAGCAAAACAGAAAAAACAAATTAACAACCATTGTTTCTGGAGAAGAAGGTCCTGAACACTGCTGGATCAATCAGAATGCAAAACTGTCTTTAGGTTATTACGACAAGGATCAGCAAATCAATTATAGTTTTAATCCGGTCAATATGTGCATCTTCATTTTTCTGATCAAAGGATCAATTAGTGTGAATAAAACGGACTTAAAAGAAAAAGACGCCTTTGGAATCTGGGACACAGATAATTTCTCAGTCAATTGCCTGGAACTTTCTGAATTCCTCATCATTGAGACGCCGGTCAACCAAAAATAATTTTCTTTTCTTCCAAAGCCACCACACGAAAAAGAAAAACCATAATACCATTACTGGAATCAACCAGGTCCAAAGAGAAAGACCCTGATGAAAATCGATAACCTCCGTTTTGCCAACCAGTATAGCAGCAGCCCAATAGTAAGGCAATGTTTGTTGTTTATCTGACGTACGAATGAATTCCAGTTTTGCATACTGCAAAGCCTTGTCTGTGGTCTGGCCGTCTGATAGATATTTATAGAATAGTTCCGTAAGCCGGTAAGTTGATTTACTGTCTATAGACCACAGATTGATCACGGAAGTCGGAATGCCTACGGATGCAAATGCCCTGTTAAAACTGAAAATTCCCTCTCCCTGATAAAATTTACCATTGCCCGTATTACATGCCGAAAGGACAATCAGCTGTGTAGATGGTTTGTTTTCCTGAATCAGCTCAGACAAATAAAGACTCGAATCGGAGAAGTAAATAACGGGTTCTTTTCTGTCGCTGCTGTCTGAAGCATGCGTATATAACTGGATAACATTGTATTTTGAAAATTGTTGTAAAAAATTATTTCTGGTAGCCTTTACCCTTTCTAAGGTACGCGCCTCTTTAAAATTGGAGGCAACCTGGTCCAAGGAAAGGTCGCTTCCTTCCAGAGAATTCAGAGAAGGATTTTGAGGATAATGAACTGGTGCAATGCCTAAAACGCTGCCATTTGTCTCGTTTTCAGTGTGAGTAAAATTATTCATAAGATAGCGCGCAGAATAAGTATAGCTGACAGCATGATCCTCCAGAAAATAAACCGGTAATTTTGGATTTGTGTTGTTAGTTACCAATGCTTCAAATGGAAAATAAGCGCCATCTGGTGAAATAATGATCCGGCCCTGGGGAACTACACTATTATTAAAGATCATTTGGTATAATTGATGTGCAGTATTAGTAAACTCAGGGAGTTTTGTATTCAATAAATCTTTATTAGAAAGAAACGAATTAAAATGCCCGGCATAATTATCAAAATCGTTCTTATTAATCTTATTAAAATAAATATACTGGCGGGTGATGAAGAGGGAGTAAACAGCACTGCCCCCTTCAAAAAGCTCCAATAGCGCCTGGTGATCGTTTAATATTTTTTTATAAATATCATTCAGGCTGGTGTGGCTTGGATCCAGAACATTCTGATAATACAGGGGATTCTTTCTCTTTATGGTTTCCTTTAATAGATCGAGTTGATTTCTCTTATCTAGAAGTTCTTTTTGTAATTCGGAAGCAGTTCCGTTGGAACTGTCGTTGGTTTGAATTTTTCTTTCTAGCAATAATACATTCTTTTTGGCCTGGGATAATTCCGTAATTTCTTTATTAGTTTCCCATTTCTGTTCAGTCAGCTGATCATTTAAAATGACCGCTCGGGATTTCTCAAAAAAATAAAAAGCGTCATCCGTATCTTCCAACAAATAGCAGGCATTTATGGCATGCTCGTACATTCTGCGGGAATTTTTCCTCCAAAAAAGCTTGGACTCCATTTCATTTTGCTCAACCTTGATCCTGTCAAGCAATGAATCCGTCACTTTATAAACCTGAATGGACTTCCTGAGATCATTGATATCTCTGGTCTTCAGATATTTCTGCAGATAGGCGTCGCCCTTCCCAATCATTAAATTTGTCAGGTAATGAATCTTCTTTATTTCAATCAGCTTTTCAGAAGGAAAGTGTAAAATATCCATCTCATTTATTCCTGGTTTGATCTGATCGAATGCCAGCTGGAAATACCAAAATGCCGAATCATAGAGTCCTTTCTGAACATAAACGTTTGCGATATCTGCGAATATATCGAGCGACTCATTGGCATCTTTGATCTTTTCTGATTTGTCCAAGCCAGTATATGAAAGCGCCATCTTAAAATATGCCAGGGCTTCGTTGCCATCATGTAAATGCTCATAATAGATTTCATAACCAATATTCTTCAGGGTTTGTTTACAATTGAAATAGTCCCCGGTTTTCTGGTCATAAGCAAGAGATTTTTTGAGGAATAAGAGGGCATTTTGGTAATTTCCTTTATGCTCTTCAATATCTGCCTTTTGTGCATATATTAAACCCATATAATCTAAGAGACCCGCCTTTTCGTATTGTTCTAATTTATTGGTCATAAGATTTTCTGCTTCCTCATACTCATTTAATTCTAATAAAGCTTTTACATGCCATCCCAAACTATACGAGTTTAATGACACTCCCCAATCCCTGTTCGTTTTGTCAGAGCTTCCAATATATTCCGCAGTGAGTTTTTCGCATACAATGGCATCATCGACGCAACGATGGTAATCTCCAACATCATAATAGGATTGGACTACTTTTGCCAGCATTTGTATGAATGCGAAGCTCGAAAAGTTCTTTTGCCTCATGCCAATGTTAATACAACTATCGATGGCTGTTCGTTCTTCCTTGGTATTATTCAATGAATCGTAAAATATAGACAGCGAGTAGTAGATGGTTACCAGGTCCTCAGGTTTAATGGATGGCTTACCAGAGTTTGAATTCATAATTCGGAGTGCTTCCAGTACATATGCTATGGCTTTTAAATGATCACCCAAGCGAGAATATTCCCAGGCTATCCTGCGTAGTAAAAAAACATGGGTGGAGTCATTCTTATAAGGACAATCGTTGATGTTAGCCAGGAATGGTTCTAATTCCCCAAGTATTTCTTTTGATGGAAGGTTTGGATTATTATTGAAATATATGATCCTTTTGTGCAAATATTTCTCAGCCGGACATTGTGCCTGAAGAGAATTCAGGAAAAGCCAGAGGCAACTAATGAGGAGAATGCATTTTTTAGGCAATCGGGATATAGTTAATTATTTTTCTCAGATCCGGCATAACTCCTATTTTGTCCACTATCCGGCCATTAACTGAAGTCGTGCCCAATAAATCACTACTTAAAATCTGACGCATTTGAGCCGGATCCAGTCGAAAATGATAGTTGGATTCAGTAATACTCTGAACAACAATGGCTGCCCCGGCAATGATAGCTGCTGCACCTGAAGTTCCATTTAATTTCTTTCTAAATAAATCTATGGCCATTTCTGATGAATCGAATTGATATCCGGCAATTGAAACCCGTTCTCCCCAAGCATAACAATCAATCCGGCTTCCAAAGTTTGAATGTTTTATCCTTGTATGCGGTAGGGTATCAGATCCGGCAGCAACCAGGATAGCCCCCGAATCCCTGAAATCCGGACCCGATCGATCGAGCGGATTACCACCGTTGAAGTCCGTAAAACTGTCCAGGTCATTACCATCGCCAGAAATTTTCTTCCCGTTTCCTGCTGCCTCAATCACAATAATTCCAAGGGCGGAAGCCAATCGGATAACATCGAAAACTGCATTCTGAATCTCCACGGGCCAAAGGCTTTCACTTTTCGGAGAATCGCAGATTTGTGCTTCCAGTAAAATAATATCACCAAATTCCAATTGGGCAAGAGCGGCCATAATTGCGTCTGAAGTATTCAAAAATCCATCTGGTCTCCATTGGGAAATGATATAACCATTCGCTTTCGGCGCGATCCCTTTGCCTGCCATAAATCTATGTTGCGAAAGAATTACTTCCAAAACAGCTTCACCATGATCTTTGAAAACAGGGAGGTTCTTACCGGTAAAAGGAAAAGTTCTAACGGAGAATTTTTTGGAATTAAGATCCCAACCCTGTTCAATATCAATAAACTTTACCTGGCCACAGCCATCTCCTCCTGCAATATTCCATGCATACTCTGCATCAATACCTGTTGGAGAATGCTTTAAATAACCCTGGTGAACTAATGTTGGAATATCAGTTGCAATTGATGAGGGGGAAATAGCAGGTCCTGACTCAACATATGCCATCTCAACTTTATCGTGTCTTCTCAAAATATCTAAAAGCTCACCTTTAAATATTTGATGAGGACAGTCCACTGTATAATACGAATGAAAATCCCGAGCAGGATATCCCTTATCCAGTCTTCCTGCCTTATTTGTCAGTTCAGATATAATGTCCGGCCTGAGTGTTGTAAATAATTTATTAATTCTTAAACCAGGGAAATCCTGGAGAAGATTTTTAAATGGAAATAAATCATTATGATAAAAATAACGACTGATTTCATCGGGCTCATGATATGGCCGATTCAAATGGTCTTTAAATTTTATTACAAGGCGGAAATTTGGATATTCTTCATTCATCGGATTATATTAATAAGAATCTGACGGATTCAGTTCGCCTGATCCAAAAAAAGAAAAGGGTACAGATTAAAAAATCATATTTTCTTAATGATCACCATGGTGGATGTACCGGAGGCGGTGGGGGATCCTGAGAACCAGGAGGA